>Ga0316189_10003722_pt1 | contig 14788 bp, 10 predicted proteins | sample LowCovwburrow_MG_FD_204930 | JGI IMG/M metagenome (GOLD analysis project Ga0316189, IMG submission 204930) | Coastal sediment microbial communities from Maine, United States - Lowes Cove worm burrow | ecosystem: Environmental > Aquatic > Marine > Coastal > Sediment | place: USA: Maine...
CCCCCAGAACTTTTGCTGCTCGCCAAGAACAGACATTAAAACGCTGATTGCGACGACTGATGCTTATGTGTTGCCCTGTGCCATCCCTACAATAGCTAAACTTTTTTAATCGGCCTCATTTCTGAAACTATTAATCATTTTATATGATTAATATAGTGCAAATAGTCAATATCAACAGCTAGCGTACCACTGTTAAATTTAAATAACTCTAAAGGACGAAATAGCCTTTTTACGGTTTAAATTTAAAAGATGAGTACGTTCGAGTATGAATACGGCGGTTGAAGCAGGCAATAAAGATCAATTTGATTATCATCGTGACTCTGACCACAATTACCTTTTAACCGAGGCCCTACAATCACGATATGCTCTAGCTACGCATTATTTAAACAATTGTAATCATATCGTCGAAATAGGCAGCTTTCAAACGCCCATAACAACGTTTCTCAAAACGCCTTGCAAAAGCATCACGGTAATTGACCCAATGGTCGACCCATACCATGCAGAAGTGCACAATGGGCATCCCTGTAAAGTTAAGCACATTCCGGTTTCCATACAAGATTATGAGATCACCCAAGAGCAAGGGAGGTATGGAATTGTGTTATTAGGGCTTGATCTTGATTTCCCGAGAAATGCTCAAGAACTTGCCAATCAGACGTTCCACAAGCTTATTGGTCTTATAGACAACGCTCATGTCACCATTATCGAATACGCAATGTTTTACAAGATCGCAGCCAGTCAAGTTGCATACATCCTCGCTCGCACAAAAGCTGAAATCGTCCAACAAATAGATTTGGATTTCCAACAAAATATGGAGGCAATCCGGTTCACCCCAAATTTGAGCAAACCATATCTTCAACGTCGGTTCATAGTGCTAAAGCAGAAGGGGTCATAACCTATGCCTGCTTTCCGTAAGAAAGCAGGCCTGTTGTACATAACAAAAGGGCCGCTCGATTTGAGCGGCCCTTTGTTGTTTATTGTGGCTGAAAGCTTAGCGGGGCAGTTCGGTCGAGCCCATTAAGAACTTATCGACAGACCTTGCCGCTTGGCGGCCTTCGCGGATGGCCCAGACGACCAACGACTGACCTCGACGCATGTCGCCTGCGGCGAACACTTTGTCGACCGTGGTTTGGTAGTCTTCGGTGTTGGCTGCCACATTGCCGCGACCGTCTTTATCGACGCCCAATTCATCAATCATGCCCGTGTGGATGGGATGAACGAAGCCCATGGCGAGGAAAGCGCGTTCACAAGCGATTTCGAATTCAGAGCCTTCGATTTCGCTCATGTTCCACTGACCACCTTCGTCTTGGGTCCATTCAACGCGCATGCATTTTGCCGCGCGCAGATTACCATCATCGTCGCCCAAGAATTCTTTGGTGACAACATTCCAGTCGCGTTCACAACCTTCTTCGTGGCTGGTAGATGTGCGCAGCTTTTGCGGCCAATGGGGCCACGTGGCAAGCTTGTCTTCTTTTTCAGGAGGCTTGGGCATAATTTCGATTTGCGTGATCGAATTTGCACCTTGGCGAACGGATGTACCAACACAATCTGATCCAGTATCACCACCGCCGATAACCAACACGTTAGCATCCGTGGCAAGGATGTCTTCAACGCCCACAGGTTCGCCACCATTGCGACGATTTTGTTGGGTCAAGAAATCCATGGCGAAGTGAACGCCGTTTAAAGTTCTGCCCGGCACTGGCAAATCGCGAGGCGATTCAGAACCGCCCGTTAAAACCACGGCGTCGTAATCTTCCAGCAATTTAGCCGCCGTAATATCAACACCGATGGTCATGTTGGGACGGAAGTCCACGCCTTCGGTTTGCATTTGGCCCAAACGACGATCAATGATGGATTTATCCAGTTTGAAGTCGGGGATGCCATACCGTAACAAGCCGCCCGCGTGTTCGTTCTTTTCATAAAGCGAAACTTTGTGTCCGGCACGTGCCAATTGTTGAGAGCACGCCATGCCCGCAGGTCCGGCGCCAACGACGGCAACCGTTTTGTCTGTATGGGTTTTGGCAATGCTGGGTTTGACCCAACCCTTTTCCCAACCCGCATCAATGATCGCGCATTCGATGGTTTTGATGGTCACCGGGCGATCATCAAGGTTCAGCGTACACGCCGCCTCGCACGGAGCCGGGCAAATGCGTCCTGTAAATTCTGGGAAGTTGTTGGTGGAATGCAAAATATCCAACGCACCCTTCAAGTCGCCTTGATAGGTGAGATCATTCCATTCCGGGATGATGTTCATCACCGGACAGCCATTGTGGCAATACGGAATACCGCAATCCATGCAACGCGACCCTTGGGCCTTAAGTTCGTCGTCCTTAAGCGGAACGACAAATTCGTTGTAGTGATTAACACGATCTTTGATCGGTCCATAAGAGCGATCTTGACGGTCGTTTTCGAGAAATCCGGTTGGCTTACCCATAATCTTAGTTCCCCACCGAAGTGTTAACACCATCGTGCTCGGCGGCACGATCTTTAGCCTGCATTTCTAATAACGCACGACGATAATCGACAGGCATGACTTTTACGAACTTGGGCAGATAGGTATCCCAATTGTTCAAGATGTCCTGCGCCCGTGCGCTATCGGTATAATGCAGATGACTTTCAATCAGGCCTTTGAGGCGCTGAGCATCGTAACGTGTCATGTCATGTTGAATGTCAACACGACCATGGTTTTCAAGATCGCCACCTTGGCCTTCGCGTTCCATTTGAACGTCTTCGGCTTCGATGGGTTCCAGATCGACTTGCGCCATGTTGCAACGGGTTTCGAAATCACCCGTTTCATCCAACACATAAGCGATACCGCCAGACATACCCGCTGCAAAGTTGCGTCCGGTTGAACCCAACACACAAACAATGCCACCGGTCATGTATTCACAACCGTGATCGCCAACGCCTTCGACCACCGTGGTGGCGCCAGAGTTTCTGACCGCAAAGCGTTCGCCTGCGATACCGCGCAAGTAAGCTTCACCAGAGGTCGCACCGTACAAGCAGGTGTTGCCCGCGATCATATTGTCTTCGGCGGTGATTGGGCAAATGTCGGCTGGACGAACAACAATGCGTCCACCAGCCAAGCCTTTACCAACATAGTCGTTCGCATCACCTTTCAAATCAATGGTGATGCCAGGGCTTAACCACGCGCCCAAAGACTGACCCGCGGTTCCCGTCGCATCAATGAAGATGGTGTCTTCGGGCAGTCCCGTTTTGCCATACTTCATCGCAACGCGACCCGACAACATGGTGCCAAAGGTGCGGTTGACGTTGATCAGGGTTGATTTAATTTTGACAGGGGTGCCATTTTCGATGGCGTCCTTGGCTTGTTCAATCAGACCGTTGTCCAACGCTTTATCAAGACCGTGGTCTTGTGTTTCGGTGTTGTAAATGGAAACACCTTCGTCCACATCTGGTTTGTGCAGCAAGCCAGAGAAATCCAAGCCTTCCGCTTTCCAGTGATTAATCGCGTCATTCATTTCGATGGTATCGGACCGACCAATCATTTCGTTGATGGTTCTAAAGCCAAGCTCGGCCATCAGGATGCGAATTTCTTCAGCCATATAGGTGAAGTAATTCACAACGTGACCGGGTTCGCCCGGGAACAGTTTACGCAGGTCTGAATTTTGCGTAGCGATGCCAACTGGGCAGGTGTTCAAGTGACACTTGCGCATCATCAAACAGCCTTCGGCAACCAGAGCGCCCGTGGCGAAACCAAACTCATCGGCACCCAGCAATGCACCAACAATAACGTCACGTGCGGTGCGAAGACCACCATCCACTTGAACAGAAATACGCCCACGCAGTTTATTCATGACCAGCGTTTGATGGGTTTCGGCTAGACCGATTTCCCAAGGACCGCCTGCGTGTTGTGTGGACGTTAAAGGCGAAGCCCCCGTGCCACCGTCGAAACCAGAAATGGTCACGTGGTCGGCATAAGCTTTGGATACGCCCGCAGCAACCGTGCCGACGCCAACTTCAGACACCAACTTTACGGAAATCCGTGCGGTTGGGTTGATGTTTTTCAAATCGTGGATCAACTGCGCCAAATCTTCGATGGAATAAATGTCGTGGTGCGGTGGGGGTGAGATCAAACCCACGCCCGGTGTCGAGTGACGCACGCGCCCGATCCATTCGTTGACCTTGTGACCGGGCAACTGTCCGCCTTCACCAGGCTTAGCGCCTTGGGCCATTTTGATCTGGATTTCATCGGCGTTGACCAAGTATTCAGCTGTTACACCAAAGCGACCGGATGCCACCTGCTTAATCGCAGAGCGCATGCTGTCGCCGTTTTCCATAGGCTTAAAGCGAACCGCTTCTTCGCCGCCTTCGCCCGTATTGGATTTACCGCCGATGCGGTTCATGGCAATGGCGATGGTGGTGTGGGCTTCCCAAGAGATCGAGCCAAACGACATCGCCCCCGTTGAAAAGCGTTTGCAGATATCGCTAACGGATTCAACTTCGTCCAAAGGAACGGACTTGCCGGTGCCCTTGAGCTTAAACAGACCGCGCAAGTTTTGCACTTTGACATCGTGTTCGTTCATCGCCGCTTCGTATTGGCGATAGGTGTCTCGGTCGCTTTTGCGAACAGCGTGTTGCAGCAATGAAATTGTTTCGGGTGTCCACGCGTGTGTTTCGCCGCGATGACGCCAAGCCAATTCACCGCCAACATCCAATTGGGTCTTCAACAAAGGATCGTTGCCGAATGCCGCTTGATGACGACGAACCGTTTCGGTCGCAAGTTCCAACAAGCCAATGCCGCCAACTTTGGAGGCCGTCTTGGTGAAGTAGCGTTCGATCAGTTCGTCATTCAAACCGATGGCGTCAAAAATCTGTGCACCACAATAAGATTGGAATGTGGAAATACCCATTTTCGAGAACACTTTAAGCATGCCTTTGTCGACCGCTTTGACGTAACGCTTTTGCGCTTCTTCAATGCTGACATCGTCGGGCAGTTCATCGGCAAAATCGACGATGGTATCGAATGCCAAGTAAGGGTTGATGGCTTCGGCACCATAACCACCCAGCAAACAGAAATCGTGAACGCGACGGGCTTCACCCGTTTCAATCACCAAGCCCGCAGCGGTGCGCAGACCTGTACGGATCAAGTGGTGATGAACGCCAGCAGTTGCCAGTAGGGCCGGAATGGCGATGTGGTCTTTATCTATGCCACGATCGGACAAGACCAAAATGTTATAGCCTTCGTTAACCACCTGTTCGGCCTTGGCGAACATTTTTTCCAAAGCCGCTTCCATGCCACCAGCCCCTTGATCGGCGGGGTAGCACATGGAAAGCGTATAGGTTTTGAAACCCTTATCCACATGGTTTTCAATGTGGCGGATTTTTTCCAGATCCAAGTTGGTCAAAATTGGTTGGCGAACTTCCAAACGTTTGTGCGTACCAATACGGTTCACGTTCAATAGGTTTGGACGGGGGCCAATCAGGCTGACCAAGCTCATCACCAATTCTTCACGGATCGGATCGATCGGTGGGTTGGTCACTTGAGCAAAGTTCTGGGTGAAATAATCATAGAGAATCTTTGGACGCGCAGACAGCACCGCAATCGGTGTATCGCGACCCATAGACCCAATCGGATCTTGCCCCGTCAAAGCCATTGGCTTGATGAAGTGTTTGTTGTCTTCTTGGGTGTAGCCAAACGCTTGTTGGGCTTCCAACATGGTTTCATGATCAGGGGCCATCGCCGGATTTTCTTCCGGCAGGTCTTCGACCTTGATCTGTGTGCGGTTCAGCCATTCTTGATACGGTTTGGCTTTGGTCAGTGATGATTTAATTTCTTCATCGTCAATGATGCGGCCTTCTTCGAAATCAATGAGGAACATCTTACCGGGCTGCAAACGCCATTTTTTGACGATTTTGCTTTCGTCGATGGGGATCACGCCGACTTCTGATCCCATGATCACGAAGTCATCGTCGGTCACCACGTAACGCGCCGGACGCAAACCGTTGCGATCCAGCGTTGCGCCAATTTGACGACCATCGGTAAAGCAAACCGCGGCCGGGCCATCCCACGGTTCCATGAGAGCCGCGTGGTATTCGTAAAATGCACGACGGTCGTCATCCATTAAGGGGTTGGAGTCCCAAGCTTCGGGGATCATCATCATCATCGCGTGAGACAATGAATAGCCACCTGCGACCAGAAGTTCCAAGGCATTATCAAAGGTCGCGGAATCCGATGAGCCATCGCCGATCAAAGGCCACAGCTTGTCCAAGTCATCGCCCAACACTTCAGAAGACATGGTCGCTTTGCGTGCGGCCATCCAGTTGATGTTGCCGCGCACGGTGTTAATTTCGCCATTGTGGCAAAGATAACGGAACGGCTGAGCCAATTCCCAACTTGGGAAGGTGTTGGTGGAAAAGCGTTGGTGAACCAAAGCCAGCGCAGACGTGGTGCGTTCATCTTGAAGATCAAGATAGAAATTTCCCAAGTTGCCCGACAATACCATGCCTTTATAGACAATGGTGCGCGTTGAAAGCGTTGGCATATAGAAGTTCGCATGGCTATCGTCGCCGGCTTCATCCCACACGACGTGGTGAACTTGCTTGCGGATCACAAACAATTTGCGTTCAAAAGCCGTTTCATCAACGGTGTCGGCACCTTTTTTGATGAAGATCTGGCGAATAACAGGTTCCGTTGCTTTGACGCTCTCGCCAAGGCAGGAGTTGTCCACAGGCACATCGCGCCACCCCAAAAGCTCTTGGCCTTCGCGGGGGATAACGGTGTCGAAGGCCTTGATGCAGGCTTCGCGGGCGTTGTCGTCTTGGGGCAAGAACACTTGACCCACGGCGTATTCACCAATTTGGGGCAGATCAAAGCCCAGCTTAGCGCACTCTTCGACCAACATATCATGCGGAATTTGCATGATAATGCCCGCGCCATCGCCAGCGAGAGGATCGGCACCAACCGCACCGCGGTGGTCCATATTGACCAGAATCTGCAAGCCTTGCGTGACAATTTCATGGCTTTTCTTATTCTTAATATTACAGATGAAGCCGACACCGCAGTTGTCGTGTTCATTGCTGGGGTCGTAGAGTCCCTGTTTTTCAGGCAGCCCGCTGGCTTTCATATCAAAAATCCATCCTCATCAGCAGCATCGGTGCAGCTGGAATAAAACTGTAATTTCAGTGTGTTAAAAGAATATGCGTAATTCATGCAGAACGAATACGGGCCAAACTTTTAAACACGAAGACTGAAACTTTGGAGGCGGGACAATACTCCACCCGTGAGCAAAAGAAAACCCCAGCAACGTACTTTTGAAGCGGTTTTTGGGGAAAAAAATCAAACCATTGGGGACAGTTTGTGAAGAGGGCTTTGCCCACCCTGTATGGGTAGGGTAAAGTCGGCTTCAATTGGATTCGCATACCCTTTTTATCGGAGACACCTGCGCCGTGCCTTTTCTTCACCTTGCCATACTGGCCCTTGTTCAGGGCGTGACCGAATTTTTACCCATTAGCTCATCTGGACATTTGGTTTTGGTCCCTTGGTTGGTGGGTTGGGAAGATCAAGGCGTGACGCTGGACGTTGCCGTGCACGTCGGCACGTTGGGGGCGGTGTGTGTTTATTTGTGGCGTGATATTACGCGCATTCTCGGTGGCCTGTGGCGCATGGTGAAGGGTAAAGGGGTCAACGATGGAGCGCGTGTTGGGTTCTTTATCGTGTTGGCCACTCTTCCGGTGATCGCTGCGGGGTATTGGATGCACAAAACCATGCCGGATGGGATTCGATCCATCGAAATTATCGGCTGGGCCACTTTGGGCTTTGGGATTGTGTTGTGGATTGCCGACAGTCTTGGTGTGACGGTGCGGCGTATGGAACATCTTGGCCTTTCCGATGTGGTGATTATTGGCCTATCGCAATGCTTGGCTCTTATTCCCGGAACATCGCGTAGCGGTATCACCATGGCGGCGGGGCGCTTATTGGGCATGGAACGTCCCGATTGTGCGCGTTTTTCTATGTTGCTGTCGATCCCCGCCATTGTTGGTGCCGGGGTTTTAAAGGGGTTAGACCTTTATAAAAGTGGTGATGCTGTGCAAATGAGCACCGCCCTTACAGGTGCGGGCCTCGCATTTCTTTCCGCCCTTGTCGCCATCGCCTTGATGATGGCATGGCTTAAACGCGCCAGTTTTACACCGTTTGTGGTGTACCGGGTTGTTTTGGGCGGGGCTTTGTTAGCAATAGCTTACGGGTATCTCACCATTCCGGCTTAAGACGAACGAATAAGCTTGGCCCACATCATGGCCTGTTCATCTGGGCTGGTGTTTTTGGACAGGTGCTTGATGATGTCACGGCTGCTGACCACGGCGGAAACTTTCTCACCCGTCATCACGGGCATGTGACGAATATTGTATTCGGACATTTTGTTAAGAACATCATGGGGATGAGCACTTCCCGGACAGGTCACCACATGGCGCGTGGTAATGTCTTTGATGGGTGTGTCCATGGCTTTGGGGCCGTCTTCGCCGAGAATCTTGATGATATCGCGTTCGGAAACAAGACCTAACATTTCATCATTTTCATCCGTTACGACAACCAAGCCAATGCCTTTTGAGCTCAGCAACTTGATGGCAGATGCAACCGTTTCTTCCTCGCCGATGGTGACAAGTTTTTTTGATGTATGAGGAATGATGTTTTTGATATTCATGGGGGTAAGTCTTTCACGAGCATTTATAAAGCTGAATCATTCGGCAATGATCATTTGAACAATGCTATATTAAAATATAACAACAAGCTGACAACAAGCTGACGCCCTTCGTTTTTTAGATTACAATTTTTCGCCTAAAGATCATCTGAATGTGAACAAAGGAGACGGTTCGAATGTGTGACGAAATCAGTTGTGGTTATTCGCCTTCCGATAAACCCTTGCCCGAAGTGACCGATGGCGAACGCAGACGGTTTATAAAGGGGCTGGCGGCGTTACCTTTGGCGACGGTTTTGGCTTACCCTGATTTGGCGCAAGCTGCGGGCGAAAATGCGACGACTCCGATTTCGATTAAAACGCCCAGCGGTGGAACGGCGATGGGCCATATTGCCATGCCCGATGTCACGCCTGCGCCAACCGTGTTGTTGATCCATGAATGGTGGGGGCTTAACGATCAGATTAAATCCGTTGCCGCAGAATTTGCCAAACAAGGCTACATCGCTTTGGCTGTCGATATGTACGGCGGCCAATACGCCACCGATCGCGATGGAGCCAAGGCCTTGATGTCGTCGATGGATGCCAAGGCGGGCACAGAACAACTGGTGACTTTAATTGATTACTTGAAGACCCATGATAAAAGCACGGGCAAGGTCGGCACCATTGGTTGGTGCTTTGGTGGCGGTTGGTCGCTGAACGCGTCTATTGCGACAGCCGTTGATGCGACCGTGATTTATTACGGACGTTGCACCAAAACGCCACAAGAACTGGCAAGCTTAAACAGCCCGGTGTTGGGGCATTTCGGAACCCTTGATCAACATATCAATGGGGAAATGGTCGGTGGCTTTGAAAAAGCCATGGCAGAGGCAGGCAAGACGCAATTGACGGTCAATTGGTACGAGGCCAATCACGCCTTCGCCAACCCAACGGGTTCGCGCTATGACGAAGCCGATGCAAAGCTTGCTTGGGACCGCACCCTTGCGTTTTACAAAAAGCATTTGATGTAAGTGCGCTGAGCTCTACCAGAAAACGTAGTCCTGACGTTCAACGTTGCCGACCTTGGTGTTAAACGTCGGCAGCGTTGAAGTACGGGAGATTGTCTTGTGAAGAACAGCCCAGCATGGCGAGCCGTTCTGCAATTTTGATAGCCTTTTGGTATTTGCGTTCATTTTCTGCGGACGAGTGCGTATGAAAGGCGGTGCCGCAAAGTGAAATTCCGTAATGGGCCTGCAAGGTGCGAATTTGTTTGCCCGCGAGCATACCGTCTGCGATGAGCGAAAGTTCAAAGTCTTCGTGTTTTTTAATCCAGAATTTATTTTTCACAAGATGGGTGCGGATATGCGCTTCTGCGGCCAAGGCCGCATCCCAATAATCAGATTCTGATTTTGTTTCATCGCCCGAAACTTCTGCAAAAGCCATACAGAACGTGAGGAAGATTTTCTCTTTATCTGTTGCCGATTTCCAAGCCGTTCCGCCAAGGCTTTCCCATACAGACAGGTTCATCTCGCCATAAACTTTTGGTGCCCGTTCAAAGAACAGACGATGCAGTCCGCCTTCGTTCAGTGAACTATCAAGTTTTTGTTCTTTGTAGATATCGGTTGCCGCATACGTGCCACAGACCGGGCAAGTATCGTCTTCGTAGGCATTCTTTTTATAAATGTGAGAACAGCGTGATTTATTCGCCAATACATTTTTACACAGCAAATAGGTGTCGCTGACCTCTTCGCCGTCTTGCTGTTTGCCGATCCAATTGAACCTGTTTAAGTACTTCATGTGGGACCGTCGCGTACTCCAAAGGCTCCACTCTAATTTTTCGACGGGACCGAATGTGCTCCAGTTGGAACTCACATCAATGACCACGCATTTATTTTTGCCCGGTGCCGAACGTAATCCACGGCCCACGGACTGGCCCCACAGCACCTTCGACAAGGTGGGGCGTAGATGGACGATGATATTGCAATGGGGATTGTCCCAGCCCTCGGCAAGCACGCCGACCGAGACCATGGCTTCAATTTCACCACTCTCGTGGCGGGCCAAAAGCTCCATGCGTTCCTTGATTGATGTTCCGGCGGTGATGATCGTGGCCTTGATGTCAAATTCTTCGATTTTTCTTAACGTGGCTTCCGCGACGCTGATGTCGGCACAGAACCAAGCCGAGATGGGTTTCCCAGAAACCTTCAAACGCTCTTCGTTATAGCTCCACGTCGCATAATCAATCATTGATGATTTAATGATTGCGGGTGAGAGTTTCGTGACCGGAAAGTCGCCGGAACTGATGTCGATGCTGTTTAAGTCTAGGTCATGCACAAAATGGGGGCGATAGACGGGTTGGACCAAAACGCCTTCGTCAATGAGGTCTTCGATATTCGCGCAATCGATAATGGTGTCGAAGGCAAGGTTAAGCTGATCACGTTGATCGTTTGTAATGCGTTCAGGTGAAGCCGTCAGCCCGATGAAGTGGGCTTCGGGTTTGCCGTTTTCCGTAAAATTATCAAGAATCCGTTTATAGGCCGTTCCATTGGGTGATACGCGGTGCGCCTCGTCGACGATGATGAGGTCGGCCTTGGATATGGCGTCGGCCAACATCTCTTTGGCACGCATATTGGTCGACAGCAAAATGTCGTAGCCTTCAAAAGCGTGTCCCGTGTCGGAAGCCGCTAATTTACGAACCGAGTGTTTTTGGCTCAAAGCCCGTTCAAGCTGCTCTAACAAAACAAGACGGTGGCAGAGCACGATAATCTTTTGGTCCTTATAGAACCGTTCAACGATCTCGCTCGCAAGAACGGTTTTGCCGGCTCCTGTCGGCGCTTTTAAGATAAATCTGCGGTATTTCTGAATGATCGACGGAAATTGATCGATGATTTTTTGTTGCCAATTTCTGAGATGCATTGAAAACCTATACTTAAAAAAACGGATGACAGGGCCCTCAGGACGGTCGCAGGGCGCAAGTTTGACGTCGCCTTAGATGAGGCAAAAACCAAACGGCTATCTTATACTGAATATTCTGTGAAATTCACAACGTTATTTCACAGACGTCATTTTCTCACAGATTTAGAAGCTCGTTTTTAGGAATAAGATGGATCTGGTAAGGCCTAATAGCCCTTGTCTAAATCCACCACATTGTCGGGAAGATCACCGTGTTCGATGGCTTGGATGCCATCTGCGATGACGGGCGTTGCACATGCTGGGTCCGTAATGGATGCAATGTGCGGGGTGATAAAGACATTGTCTAGGGTCCAAAACACATGATCCTTGGGTAGGGGTTCTGTGTTAAAAACATCCAAGGCGGCGGCTTGGATGTGCCCGCTTTGTAAGGCTTGGGTAAGATCATCTTCGACAATTAAGCCGCCCCGTCCCGAATTGATGATGAACGCGCCTTGGGGCAATTTTGCCAAGGTGTCGGCATTTAACAGGCCTTGAGTTTCCGTCGTTTGCGGCAACAGGCACACTAAGATTTCGGTGCGGGCCAAAAATGCATCTAATTCATCGGGTCCTGCGAAACTTTCGATGGACGGCAGGTCTTTGCGTGACCGGCTCCACCCTGCAATGCTTTCAAAGCCCATCATCATCAAGGCGTGCGCAGCGTCTTGGCCCAATTCACCAAGGCCCAAAATCCCCACCCGATGTTTTTCGGCGTTGTGCGGGGTTTGTGCGATCCATTGGTGGGCAGCCTGTTGCAAGGCGTAGGTGTGCATGTGGCGATGAAAGTGCAAAACCCAATACATCACATGTTCGGTCATACCCCGGGTGAGGCCCGGATCAACCAAGCGCACAATGGGGATGGACTTGGGTAAGTCTGGGTCTTGTAACAAAGCATCGACCCCGGCACCCAAAACGAAAATAGCCTTAGCCTTTGGAAATGTGTTGAGCAAACCCTTGGGCGGGTTCCACGCCAAAATGTAATCCACATCACTTTCGTCAATGTCATCTGTTCCCCACACGAAAATATCCGCATCTGGAATATGGCGACGCAGCGGTTTTTGCCAAGGGGCAATCGGATCAACACTGATGTAGAGAATATTCATCCGTTCACCACGCCACTGTCATCGGCTTTTAAATTAAAGGCCGCATCCATCAAGGCCTGAGTGTAAGGCTTGGTCGGATTATCAAAGATCAAATTTGCCGAGCCACATTCAACAACGCGCCCGGATTGCATCACCATCACGTCATGGGCCAAGGCCCGCACGACTTTTAAATCATGACTGATAAAGACATAGGTGAGGCCGTGTTTCTTTTGCAGGTCACGAAGAAGTTCGACAATTTGCGCTTGGACAGAAACATCCAAAGCACTGGTTGGTTCGTCCAACACGATAAATTCCGGTTGTAACACCAAGGCGCGCGCGATGGAAATGCGTTGACGTTGGCCACCTGAAAATTCGTGGGGGTAGCGATCCGCCATGCCGGCTTCAAGTCCGACTTCAGCCAAAACATCCAAGACTTTTTGTTGACGATCTTCGCGGGATAATTCGGGCGCGTGAACTTCTAAACCTTCGCCGACAATTTGCCCGACCGACATGCGGGGGCTAAGCGATCCGAATGGGTCTTGGAACACGATCTGCATATCGGCGCGCAACGGCCTGACGGCTTTGGCATCCAGTGAGAGAATGTCTTGGCCCTTAAATTCCAACGTCCCGTTGGCACGTTCCAAACGCAAGATCGCTCTGGCCAGTGTGGATTTGCCCGAACCGCTTTCGCCGACGATACCCAACGTGTGGCCTTTTTTGACTTTAAAGTCGACACCGTCCACGGCTTTGACATGATCGACCACGCGCCGCACCACGCCTTTTTTTATGGGGAACCAAACTTTCAAATCGCTGCCGTCCATCATGACCTCGGCATCAGCATCCGCAGCTTCGGGCCGGCCTTTGGGTTCGGACGCCAACAGGCGCTTGGTGTAATCTTGTTGAGGATTGGCAAACAGATCGCGCGTCGGACCGTCTTCGACCAGCTTGCCGTTGTGCATGACATAGGCTCGGTCTGCGATGCGTTTGACGATGCCTAAATCATGTGTGATGAACAAAATGCCCAAGCCCATTTTTTGCTGCAGATCGGAAAGCAGTTTTAAAATTTGCGCCTGAATGGTGACATCGACCGCCGTGGTGGGTTCATCGGCAATCAACAGGTCTGGTTCGTTCGCCAACGCCATGGCGATCATGATGCGTTGTTGCTGTCCGCCGGAAAATTCGTGGGGCAGATTTTTAAGCCTTGGGATTTGTGCGCTAAGCCCGACCAGATCCATCAGCTCTTCGACGCGGGCCTGAACTTCGGCTTTGGTCTTGGCAAAGTGGGTGGTGATGATTTCCCCAATTTGGTTACCGATGGGGTGCAAGGGATTGAGACTGGTGAGCGGTTCTTGAAACACGATGGAAATGTCACAACCGCGTAACTTGCGCATGTCTTTGTCAGACGCGCCCATAAGCTCTTGGCCTTTAAACAAAACCGAACCCGTTGGGTGTTTCGCGAGTGGGTAGGGCAGCAACTGCATGACCGAAAGTGCACTCACGGACTTGCCCGATCCAGATTCGCCGACCAAGGCAACGGTCTCGCCGCGATCAATGTTGAACGACACACCATGAACAACTTGGGTGTCCGCGAAGGTTACGGATAAATCTTTGACCTCTAAAAGCTTGCTCATTGGCGAAACACCTTTCTGGGATCAAAGGCATCGCGAACGGCTTCACCGATAAACACCAACAGCGACAGCATGATCGCGATGACAAAAAACGATGTCAAACCCAACCATGGCGCATGCAAGTTGGCTTTGCCTTGGTTAAGCATTTCGCCAAGAGAAGCCGACCCGGCAGGCATGCCAAAGCCTAAGAAGTCGAGCGCCGTTAAGGTGGTGATTGACCCCGATGTTATGAACGGCAAAAAGGTGATGGTTGCGACCATAGCGTTGGGCAGGATGTGGCGAAACATGATGGTGGAATTAGAGACACCCAACGCCCGCGCGGCGCGGACGTAATCGAAGTTGCGCGTTTTGAAAAATTCAGCACGCACCACACCAACCAGACCCATCCAGCTAAACATCAACATAATGCCCAGCAACAACCAAAAGTTCGGCTGGATCATGCTGGCGAGAATGATCAATAAAAACAGCATCGGCAGGCCGGACCAGATTTCGATAAAGCGCT
>Ga0316189_10003723_pt1 | contig 14787 bp, 5 predicted proteins | sample LowCovwburrow_MG_FD_204930 | JGI IMG/M metagenome (GOLD analysis project Ga0316189, IMG submission 204930) | Coastal sediment microbial communities from Maine, United States - Lowes Cove worm burrow | ecosystem: Environmental > Aquatic > Marine > Coastal > Sediment | place: USA: Maine...
TGCATCATGAGGACGGGTGGATATATGGACTGTTTTGTACTGAAAGAAAAGATAAAAATGCTCCTATCTGAACAAGCTTTAAACCATGGATCTATTACAGCTTAAGAATGAAATTGAAGATGAGTTGATTAATCGCTTAGTGCCATTCTGGTTGAAGAGATCAATAGATAAGGAAAATGGAGGGTTCGTTGGGAGAATTACGGGCACAGGTGATTACGACTGGAAAAGCAATAAGGCCATTGTGCTGAATTCACGCATCTTATGGTCCTTCTCGGCGCTATATAATCACTACAAAAAAACTGAATATTATGAAGTGGCAGAAAGGGCCCATACATATATCAAAAATAATTTTTTAGATCATGAATTTGGTGGAGTCTACTGGTTGGTAGATTATAAAGGCAGGCCTGTTCAAACTAAAAAACAAGTTTATGCTCAAGCGTTTATGATCTATGCACTCTCTGAATTTTACAAGTGCAATAATGATAAGGAGGTGCTAAGCGATGCAATTGAGCTTTTTAATCTTGTCGAGGTACACAGTTTCGATAAAAATAAGGAAGGCTATGTGGAGGCATTTACCCGTGAGTGGGGTACGCTGGATGATGTGCGATTAAGTGAGAAGGATGCCAATGCTAACCTGACCACAAATACACATCTCCATTTGTTGGAGGCTTATACCAATTTGGCCAAAACGTGGCAGAGTGACAAGCTGCTAAATCAGCTACAGTTTCTTACAAAACTGTTCGTGAGAAAAATAACCGATCCCCAAACATTCAACCTGAGGTTGTTTTTTGATGATTCATGGTGTCCTATTTCTCCCGAGATATCCTACGGTCATGATATCGAGAGTAGTTGGTTGTTGTGCCAGGCCGTTGATGTTCTCGAATCGGATTCGTTGAAAGATAATGTAAAGTTAAATGCTGTTAAAATGTCTGAATGGACATTAAAAAAAGGGTTCAATTCCAAGGGAGGTCTTTTGTATGAAGACATATCAGGAATTATTGATGATGACGCTCATTGGTGGTCCCAGGCTGAGGGAATGGTTGGATTCTTAAATGCTTACCAAATAACTAAAGATGAGAAGTACCTTAAAGCCGTTTATAAACTGTGGGCCTTTACCAGGGAGTATATGATCGATAGACAGCTGGGGGAATGGTATTTCAAAGTCAATCGAAACGGTGACCCATGTTTAGAGGAAGATCTTTTAGGGCCCTGGAAAGCGCCTTATCACAACATGAGGGCATGCCTTGAAATCATACAAAGGGCCGGGTGTGTTTCATTGCCTTAGATTAGCCGATCATTGTCGCTTTGTTATATCACCCTTTCTATAAAGTGACGATATTCAGTGTTTTGCGATGCGTTTGGGTTTTAATTTTGGGGCTTACATTGTAATATAATGTAAGATTGATTTAGGAAAAAGCGGCTGTTTCAAAGGTTAGGAGTACTGATTTTTGAAACAGCCGCTTTTCTTTCTTAGAGACACTATTCGGTAGCGAATTGCGCTAGTCATTTAACAATCCCCCGAAAAAGCGCCAATGAACCTAAAGGTCAGGCTTCTTTGAGACCAGCCTCTTTCACTAATAGATTATTAAAATCACCACCCATCCCTTTACTTTACATTGATTAAATTAGTTAAAAGTCCGGTCTATGATTATTACGCCAGTAAGCATTCCAAAGGGCATCCTTTTCCGGTTAATGCTGACTTGCTTTATTATAGTTTTCGCCAGTAGGTTGATTTCCCAATCCCTGATCAGCACTACTCAAGAGAGAAACTTTTACGATTTACCGGAGGGCCTTTCTCAAAGTAATGTCAATGCCATCTTTCAGGATTATCGTGGGTTCGTTTGGATCGGAACAGATGATGGTTTGAATAAGTATGACGGTTATCGATTCACCATTTATAAAAACGATCCATTAGATAGTTCTTCGATCAGCCATAGTAATGTGAGTGCCATTATTGAAGATGGTGAGGTGGGTTTATGGGTCGGGCTTGAAAGAGGCGGATTAAATCATTATGATTTTAAGACGGACAGGTTTTCAACTTTTGATACCCGGTTAGCAGGTGGGGAATTACTCAGCAGCAGTGCGATTTATGACCTGATGATTGACCGGCAAAATACCTTATGGATAGCTACCAATCATGGATTGGCACTGTTTGAGTTGAGTTCTGGCAAATTTCTGTCGAATGAAAAACTGGAAGGAAAATTGATGGCACCGAACATCCGTATTTTGGATCTATTTCTGGATCAAAAAGGCGCTATTTGGATCGGAACCGATGGTGATGGCCTTTGGAGATATGACCAACAAAACAATAAACTAAACCGTTTTGGTGGGGAAGGCGACAATGTTCTTAAAAGCAGTAGTATAAGGGCAATATATGAGCAGGAAAATGGCACTATTTGGGCTGGGACAGCAAATGGCTTGGCACAGTACATTCCCGAGACCGATGAATTTTCGCTATATGACGAACTTAGTAATGGAGATGTCTGGTGTTTATCTGAAAATGCAGAAGGTGAGCTGATTGTAGGTACAGATGGGGGAGGGTTGAATATTATTTCGGTGGGTGGTGGTTTACAATCCTTCCTTCCTGATGAAAGAAACCGTTTCAGCATCAATGACAATGTGATTCGTGAGTTGTACAGAGACCGTCAGGGAAACCTTTGGATAGGGATGTTTCGTGGAGGGATTAACCTGCTTCATAGTCATCCGAATAAATTCAAGGTTTTTAATAAAGGACAGAATAGCCTAAACAATAGCTCTGTTTTGTCGCTTGCGAAAAATGGATCAGAAGGAATCTGGATTGGTACAGATGGGGGTGGTCTCAATCATTTTGACCTCGAAACAGGCTCATTTTCTTACAATGAAATTTCAAGCTCAAATTGGAATCCTGAATCAGATTATGTTGTCCTCTCTGCCCTTGAAGATCATGAAGGAGGCCTGTGGACCGGAACTTATGAAGGAGGGTTAAAGTACTACCCACAAAACTCGGAAAAAGTCATCCGATTTCAGACTGATGGCTCCGAATTGATCAATAATTCTGTTTTGGCAATCCATCAGGACATCAATAAAAATATCTGGATAGGAACGAATGGAGGAATTAATTTATATGATTGGAAAAGCAAGACGCTCAAAAGAGTAGCAACCAAAACCTCAAAAAGCCTAATTGACAATGCGAATTCGATTAGGGCAATTTATGAGGATATTGAGGGTGACCTGTGGTTTGGCATAATGGGTGGGATCAGAAAGGTCGATCCGGGGAATAACAAAATTGAGGAGTACATTTTTGACGGACACCATAAGAACTATTTGACCATTAGCATACATGAAAACAAGCAGGGGAATTTCTGGTTGGGCACAGATGGTGGTGGCCTCCTGTTATTCGACCCGGAGCAGGGAATTATCGATGAATATTATATTACTGATGGATTACCCAGTGATATGATATTTGGCATTCTTGAGGATCAAAGTGAGAATCTTTGGCTTTCTACTGGTGCGGGCATTAGCAGGTTCACCCCACAAACAAGAACCTTCAGGACCTATAATGTGAGTGATGGTTTGCAGGATCTTCAATTCAACAGAAATTCGTTCCTGGCAGATGACCAGGGTTATTTTTGGTTTGGGGGTATCAATGGGCTCAATGTCTTTCACCCTGATAGCATTTACGATAATCTGTATGTCCCACCAGTAGCTTTTACTAACCTTAGGGTGCTTAACCAATCTGTGAATCATGCGGATGGTTCAGGGTTTCTTTCGAGCCACATCAATTCAGCAAAAAGAATTGAGCTTGACCATTCCCATTCAGTTTTTACGATTGAATTTGCAAGCTTGAATTATGTGTTTTCTGAGCGCAATCAATACTCATTTTTACTAGAAGGCTTTGATAGTGATTGGAGGTTCACCACTGATCGACGTGAGGCCATTTATACCAACCTTGATCCTGGTAGCTACACTTTCTGGGTAAAAAGTTCGAATAATGATGGTATTTGGAATGAAAATGCCGCGTCTATCGAAATAGTGGTTCACCCTCCATGGTGGAGAACCTGGTTGGCTTATTCCATTTACCTGATTGTGTCGGTGGTTCTCTTAACATGGGCAAGGCAGGTGACTGTTCATCGGGAAAGGTTGAAGGCAAAAATGAAGCTGGAACATCTTGAATTAACCCATTTGCAGGAAATTGATGGATTAAAATCAAAATTCTTTGCTAACATCTCTCATGAATTAAGAACACCTCTTTCGCTGATTTTAGACCCATTAAAATTAATGTATGACCGGGAGGCTCACCCAAAGGTGCAAAGGCAATTAAGGACCATGATCAGGAATGCCCAGCGGCTCTTACGCCTTATTAACCAACTGTTGGATTTATCAAAGCTTGAAACCAGTAATATGCAACTTGAAGCTCAACAGTCTGATGTTGTTCAATGGTTCAGGCAGTTGCTCCCTGCTTTTTCATTATATGCAGACAGGCACAACATCAAATTCGATATTTCCCTACCATCAACCCCTGTAAATGCTGAGTTTGATCATGACAAGCTTGAAAAGATTGTATCTAATTTACTGTCAAATGCCCTAAAGTTTACCCGCGACAATGGATCGATTAAAATATCGGTTAAGTGCGTTGACAAAATTGACCTGCCATTTACTCCTGATTCTGATTTTCGGGGATGGATTAAATTAAAAGTAGAAGACAATGGAGTGGGAATTCCGAAGGACAGGATCCAATTTATTTTTGATCGGTTTTACCAGGTTGATGGTGCTCATCATCGTCAGCAGGAAGGTACTGGTATCGGGCTGTCCCTGACAAAAGAACTTGTTGAGTTGCATAAGGGTCAGATCTTTGTAGAAAGTGAGGAGCGAAAAGGCACCAGGGTGAAAGTTTTTATACCTATTATAGCTGGGCAGCCTTCGGGAATACAAAAAACTACTCTTGAAAAAAGAACAGATAAACAAAGGTTGTATTCTCAAATTGAGTCAACTGTTGAATTGGGTGAAACAAAGAGTACTGATATAAGGGCAGGTAAGAATGCTCCCCAGTTGCTAATAGTTGAAGATAACCCAGATGTATTGGAATATATATGTGACAAGCTGGGGAATGATTTCCTCATTAAAGAAGCAAATAATGGCAAGGTGGGCCTCGAAATGGCTCTAAAATTCATACCAGATCTTATTATTTCAGATATAATGATGCCAGTAATGGATGGGATTGAGTTCACCACTCATATTAAAGAGAATCCGGTTACGAGCCATATTCCGGTGATACTTCTAACTGCCAAAGCCGAGGAGAAGGATATATTCAAAGGCATAGATTCGGGAGCTGATGGTTACATGGTTAAACCACTTGATTCCAAGCTACTCGAAGCAAGGGTAAAAAACCTGATTGCCTCAAGGGATAAACTTAGGGCAACTTTTGCAGGTAGCAAGGTAATTGACCTGGAGCCGAAAGAAGTAACTGCTACCCCTGTCGATGAATTGTTTCTAAAAAAAGCATTGCAGGGAGTAGAAAAAAACATTGCCAACTCTGACTATACTGTCGAAGATTTCGGCAATGATGTTGGCCTCAGCCGAATGCAACTATACAGAAAGTTAAAAGCCCTGACCAACCAATCTCCCAATGAATTCATAAGGACTGTTAGGTTGAAGCGGGCAGCACAGCTTATTCATCTGGATCAAATGACCATCTCCCAGATCACCTACGAAGTGGGATTCAATGACCTGCAATATTTCCGTGATTGCTTCAAAAAGCATTTTGGAGTAAATCCCTCAGACTACGGAAAATCCTCAACCGATGTTTCTTTTAAGGAGGCTTAAGCAACCTCAAAACTGCCATTGTAAGGCTTAAACGCATACCTGATACGTTTGCCCAGCTTAAATGTGCGATTAGCCACTGTCAGGCTACGGGGTATTAGCTGATCTTGACCCTGATTTTCATAACCCATGAACTTTTATTAATGATTTTAAACTTTTTTTATGAACCAAACCATCAGATTATGACGAATTTTTTTACCAAGCAAGTAAGGAAAGCGATGACATTGCTCTGTGCGATGTTGTTCTTTTCAATCTCTGTATTGGCCCAAAGTCAGGTGACAGGGACTATTACAGATTCAGAAGATGGATCGCCGCTACCCGGTGTTTCCATTATTTTAAAAGGAACTACTTCTGGCACTATTACAGATGCCAGCGGTAATTTCACCATTAGTGCGGGTGCTGAAGATGTCCTTGTCTTTTCATACATAGGATATTCAAATCAGGAGGTGACCGTCGGAAACCAGACCAGCTTTAGTATTGCTTTGGCTACTGACGCCACAGAACTACAGGAACTGGTTGTGACCGGTTATTCTGTTGATAGTAGAAGGGAAACCACAGGTTCCGTATCTACCATTAAGCCACGGGCCTTGCAGGTGACTCCTACGGGTAACGTAGAGCAACAACTACAAGGAAGAGTGGCCGGTGTAACAGTAATTACCAATGGCCAGCCAGGTACAGAAAGTAAAGTACGTATTAGGGGTTTTGGCGCACTTGGCGGCAACGAACCTTTATACATTGTTGATGGTGTTCCTCAGTTTTCAACGGATTTTCTTTCTCCTGCTGACATTGAAAGTACCACTGTTTTGAAGGATGCAACTGCTGCGGCTATTTATGGAGCACGTGCTGCAGGCGGTGTAATTGTTTACACCACCAAACAGGGTAAGAAGGGCGCTGTTAAGCCAACTATTACTTATGATGGAACAGTTGGTTTTACAACTCCCGGTAACGCACCAAATGTGCTTAATCCCCAGGAACAAGCTGACTGGACATGGAATGCCCTGAATAATGCTGCACAGCAGGCAGGTGTAACACCTAGTAACGACCACCCTCAATACGGGTCAGGTAGTTCGCCAACTTTACCAGAGTACTTGTTGGCTGGCGGTGTTTCGGGCGCCAATATTACTCCTGCCGATGTAGCAGATGCTACTGCGAATTATAATATTAACCCAGCAACAGGGGGTATTACTCAGTTGGTTAGGGCCAATCGTGAAGGAACAGACTGGTACGATGCCATCACCAGGACTGCCTTACTACACCGTCATAATATTGGCATGTCCGGTGGAGGAGATGGAAGCCGCTATTATCTAGGTTTAGGTATTCAGGAGCAGGAAGGTATCATTTTACATCAGGACTTTAAAAGGTATACCTTCAGGATAAATACCGAGTTTGACCTTATTCCAGACAAACTGCGTATTGGTGAAAACATGCAGATGACCTATCGTGCGATAGATATCTTAGGCGATGGTGGCGGACAGGGTTCTGCTGACGATGAAAACATAATCAATATGGCCCAGAGGATGTCTCCTATCATACCAATATATGATGAATTCGGAGGATATGCTGGAACAGCAGCGCCTGGTTTTAATAATCCTGAAAACCCCGTTGCTTCTTTGGATGGATCAAAAAACAATAGGACCTTTTTAGCGGAATCTTTTGGAAATGTTTATCTCGAATTTGAGCCTATAGAAGATCTTACATTCAAGACTAGTTTTGGTGGACGCTACCAAAATTTCAATCAAAAGGGTTATGTTCGGCGTCAATATGAAAACTCAGAGAATAATTCAGCTTTTGGGTTTAATCAGGCTTCCCAATATACCACTCAGTGGGTATGGACCAATACTGCGAACTACAAGAAATCATTTGGAGATCACAACATAGGATTATTGTTAGGCCAGGAGGCACTTAATTCAGGATCAACTAACAGTGCCCCAACATTTAGGTCTATTAGTGGTTCTGGTCTTGATCCATTCTCTCAAAGTACCGATTTTGTTAACCTAAGTACTGTTGGATCACAGGTTTTGAACGGGGGCCATAGTAATGGTATCAATTACTCTTCACTTTTCGGTAGAATTGCTTATGATTTTGATAGTAAATACCTAGCCACAGTTGTTATAAGAAGGGATGGATCTTCAGTACTCGGTAAAGATGTACGATTTGGAACTTTCCCCGCATTCTCGCTTGGATGGCGTATTTCAGAGGAGGGTTTTATGAGCGGCTCCACATTTATTGATGATTTGAAACTACGTGGTGGCTGGGGTATAGTTGGTAATGTGAACAATGTTCCCGGTACAAACCAATTCAGTCTATATGGAACAAGCATTGGCAACTCCAGTTATGATATTGGCGGATCAAACTCTGGTGCACGTCAAGGGTTCTTCCTTTCAAATATTGGTAATCCTGCTGCAAAGTGGGAGCAGTCTAAATCTACCAATATTGGATTCGACGGATTACTTCTTGATGGCAAGATTGATTTCGTGATTGATTTCTGGAGTAAGACAACAACTGACCTGTTATTTCAATTGCCTATTACCACGCAAAGAAGTAGTCAAGCTCAGGCCCCTTTCGTGAATGTTGGTAAAATGAAAAACAAAGGTGTTGATCTTAAGATTGTAGCAAAGGGTGACCTTAGTTCTGATTTGAAATATGAAGTAACCTTTAATGGTAGCTTCCTTGATAATGAAATTGTAAGGTTAGCGCCAGGTATCGATGATCTTCCCAATCGTAGTGCATCCTATAGAGGTGTTACCCCTATCTTGAACCAGGTGGGCCAGCCACTGTCTGCATTCTATGGATTTGAGGTTGAAGGACTATTCCGGGACCAGAGTGACGTAGACGGTCATGCAACCCAGGATGGTGCTGCTCCAGGTAGGTTTAAGTTTAAGGACATTGATGGCAATGGTGAAATTGACCTTGATGATAGGACAACACTTGGTAACCCTATTCCTGATTTCACTGGTGGTTTGACTATTAAACTCAACTATAAAAATTGGGAACTTGAAATGTATTCATTCGCCTCTATTGGCAATGAGATTTTCAACGTTGGTAAGTTGTTCACCGATTTTTATCCTCTTTTCCCCGGAGCTGCTATTAGTAACAGGGTAAAGAATAGCTGGTCATTTAGTGACCCTAGTGGAACGATTCCAATTTTCGAGAACGTTTCTAATTTCAGCACAAATACCCAGTCGAATTCATTCTATGTAGAAGACGGTTCTTACTTCAGGCTACAGAATGTAACATTTGGCTACATTTTTCCTAACGTGACACTAGATCGTCTAGGTATGGAGAAACTAAAGGTAAGTGTCAGCGCAAATAACCTGTTTACTATCACTGGTTACGACGGGTTGGATCCCGGAGTTGGTGGAGCTGCTGATACCAATTTTGGTGTTGATATCGGAAACTTCCCAATTACCAGAAGCTGGACATTTAATGTAAGTATGGCCTTTTAGTCATAAATACAATAAATTTAATAGTTGACTTAAAAATATAATTATGAAAAAAATAAATAAACTGAAAATAATCTCTCTGTCACTGGTTGTAGTGGTGCTCACTACAGTGTCCTGTGAAGATAGTTTTTTGGATGTAGCCCCAACGGGTTCACTGACAGATGTTGAGCTTACTACCACACCAGGTTTGGAAGGAACCCTGATAGGTGCTTATAGCTTCCTGTTAGGTAGATCTGGTTTTTACTCAGATGCCTCTAACTGGTTTTGGGGTAGTGTTTTAGGCGGAGATGCCAATAAAGGCACCAATGCTGGTGACCAGTCGCAGGTCAATGAGATACAGACTTATTCGGTACAAACTAACAATGCGTCTGTAAATGAGAAGTATCGTGCACTCTTTGAAGGTGTATCACGGGCTAATGCTACGTTGCTTTTAGCTTTAACACCTCAAGAGGACGTGTCTGCGGCTACCCTTAACAGGGTTATAGCTGAGGCCAGGTTTTTAAGAGGGCATTACTATTTCGATTTGAAGAAAATTTTCAACGATGTGCCTTATGTCGACGAAACCTGGGACGGGTTAACACCAGTGCCTAATAATGCTGACCTATGGCCATTCATTGAAGCTGATTTTCAATTTGCTTTTGATAATTTGCCGGAGACTCAGAGCGATGCAGGTAGAGCTAATAAGTGGGCTGCAGGCGCCTATTTGGGCAAGGCCCTTTTATTCCAGGGTAAATTTGGACCAGCAAAAAGCATGTTTGATAATGTGATTGCCAATGGTGTAACTGCAAGTGGTGATGCCTATGCATTAGTGTCTAGCTATGAATTGTCTTTTAGATCTACTAATGATAACAATGAGGAAGCTGTGTTCCAGGTTCAGGCAGCAGCCGGAACAGGGAATATTAATAATGCCAATCCTGCATTGGTGCTGAACTTCCCTCACGGCACAGCCGGCCCGGAAAGGCCAGGAGGTTGCTGTGGGTTTAATCAGCCAAGTTTTGAACTGGTAAATTCTTTCCGTACTGTTAATGGACTGCCACTATTGGATGGTTCTTACAATGATGCGGCAAATGAAGTGGTAAGTGATCAGGGCCTTTCCAGCGCCGATGCATTTACTCCTGATGCTGGTAACTTAGATCCAAGGTTGGATCATTCAGTTGGCCGAAGAGGAATACCTTATTTGGATTGGGGACCTCACCCTGGCCAGGATTGGATTCGTGATCAGGCCTATGGTGGCGCTTACTCACCTAAGAAGTTTATCTATTATAAGGAAGGTATTGGCGTAGAGAATGATGGTAGTTCATGGACTCCGGGTTATACCGCAGTTAACTACAGTATCATCCGTTTTGCCGATGTCCTCTTAATGGCGGCTGAAGCTGAGATCGAAGCTGGTTCTGTAAGCCAGGCAATGGATTACATCAACCAGGTACGACAGAGGGCGGCAGATTCGCCGGTATTGGACGACACAGGGGCAGACGCTGCTAGTTATGATGTTGCTTTGTATACAGCAGCCACCTTTACTGATCCAACAGCTGCGTTGCGCATGGAGCGAAAACTGGAACTTTCCGGTGAAGGTCATCGATTCTATGACTTAGTTCGTTGGGGAATTGCTGCGGAAACGCTTAATGATTATTTGGCGCATGAAGATGCACTTCTCAACTCACCATTTGTGGGGGCTTCTTTTACCTCAGGTAAGAATGAGTACCTTCCTATTCCTCAGAATGAGATTGATCTACAGGGAACTGAGGTTATTTCTCAGAACCCGGGATATTAGAACATAAATTTTATTTGATGTTGAAAAAGGCAAGATTTAATCTTGCCTTTTTCTTTTTACAATTTGTAGGATTTAAGAACTTAGTAGACAGTTAATTGATAAGACCCGGATTTAATGCCGTTTAGTAAAGGATTTACCCGATGGGATTAAAATTAGAATCAAACAAAACACTAGTCATTCTCCAGTTTATCTGGGGAATCTCATTGAGTGAGATCAACACATAGAGATTCCTGCATGCGCAGGAATGACGTTGTTCAGCTTTGTTTGATTCTAATTTTACTCATTGGTTTTATAGTAAAATGGCATTAGTGCCGCATTAAACATAATTCATAAACCTTCAAGGGAAGAAACAATGAAAAGGCTACTTTTTCAACTGATTTTTGCATGCATTGCAATGGTGACAATCTCATGTTCTACTGATTCAGATGAACCTTCATCAGAAGGTCAAAAGATGCGAAAAATCTTCAAAACGTTAGATTCCGGTAAAACCGGGGTAACATTTACAAACGAACTTAGGGAAGACTCTACTGTAAACTACTTCACCTATCCATATATCTACATGGGTGGAGGTGTTGCCGTGGGCGATGTCAATAACGATGGCCTTCAGGATATCTACTTCACCGGAAACATTGTTGAAAACAAACTGTATTTAAACAAGGGTAACCTACAGTTTGAAGATGTGACGGCTGCATCCGGAACAGTAGGAGACGATCGTTGGATGACGGGTGTCACCATGGTTGATGTCAATGCCGATGGCTGGCTGGATATTTATGTGAGTGTTTCAGGTAAGTTCACTACCAGCAAAAACTTATTGTTCGTTAATCAGGGTAAGACTGAAGATGGAATTCCAATGTTTAAGGAAATGGCGGAAGAACTTGGCATTGCCGATGAAGGCAGAAGCACACAGGGTGCTTTTTTCGACTATGATAAGGACGGTGATCTTGATTTGTATGTAGCTAATTATCCAGCTACAAGTTTTAAAACACCCAATTTGGCTTATCAGCACATGATGTATGAAAAAGATCCTGCCAAGTCTGATAGACTTTATAGAAACAATGGGAAAGGCTCCTTCGACGATGTTAGCGAGGAATCAGGAATATTGAATTTCGGCCTGGCCTTAAGCGCTACGATAGGGGATTTTGATAAAAATGGATGGGATGATATTTACGTCTCCAACGATTTTGCCACTTCGGACTACTTCTATTTCAATAACGGGGATGGTACTTTCAGTGAAAAGGTAAGAGAAGTAACTCAGCATACTTCTTTCTTTGGAATGGGCGCTGATGTAGCTGATTTCAACAACGACGGGTTGTTGGATATTCTGCAAATGGACATGACACCCGAGGATAACTTCAGGAATAAAGCCAATATGGCCAGCATGAACCCTGCTGGATTTTGGGAAATGGTGACATTAGGACTCCATTATCAGTACATGCAAAACTCTCTGCAGCTCAATAATGGTATTGCTGATGATGGACTTCCTCATTTTAGTGATGTCTCCCGTATGATGGGGGTTTCCTCAACGGATTGGAGTTGGGCCGGACTCATGGTCGATCTGGACAATGATGGCTGGAAGGATATTTTTATTACCAACGGCACCAGGAAAGACATCAATAACAAGGACTATTTTAAAGACATTGACAAAGCCAGCGCTAAAAAGCGAAAAACATTTGATTATCTGGAATTGAGTAAGAATGTTCCATCAGAGCGTGTTCCAAACTATGCGTTCAGGAATAATGGAGATTTAACTTTTGCAAGCACAGCATCGGAATGGGGCCTTGATTTTAATGGCTATTCAAATGGGGCAGCATATGCTGACCTCGATAATGATGGTGACCTGGATATGATCATAAATAATATTGATGATCCAGTTTCTATCAATCAAAATTTAACCAGTGACCTTGGGTTGGGGAATTACCTTAGGATTAAACTAGTTGGAAATGAAAATAACCCACTGGGTATTGGCGCTAAACTGGAATTGAAAAACAGTGAAAGTTTGCAATATCAGGAGCACAACCTCACCCGGGGGTTTCAGTCCTCTGTAGAACCATATGTTCATTTTGGCCTGGGAAGCGAGAACTCTGTGGAGCAAATTGTTGTCACCTGGCCGGATGGAAAGCAAGAAAAGTTAGAGAACATTCAAGCCAATCAGGTGTTGCAAATTGATTACACCAATGCAATTGAAACTGATGAAAGTCAATTGGTTGTTTCTGAAAGTCAACAACTGTTTAAAGAATCTACAAAGGATTTAGGAATTGAGTATCTACACATCGAAAATCCTTATAATGATTTCCAGTATGAGGTGTTGTTGCCACATATCTACTCTAAAAATGGCCCGGGGTTAGCTGTTGGAGATGTCAATGGTGATGGACTGGAAGATTTCTTTGTTGGTGGTGCCATTGGGAAGAGTGGTGAGTTGTTCACGCAAAAGGCAGATGGAAGTTTTGATAATTCTGATCTATACAAAGGGCAAAGTGATCTCGACAAAGAGGACATGGGAGCCAGCTTCTTTGATGCAGATACTGATGGTGATCTCGATTTATACGTTATCAGCGGGGGCAATGAATACGTGGAAGGCTCAGAAGGTCTTCAGGACAGGCTATACATTAACGACGGATCAGGAAATTTAATTAAAGCTGTTAGTGCCTTGCCAAAAATGGCCACAAGTGGTTCGAGAGTTAAAGAGGCTGATTACGACAATGATGGTGATCTTGATCTTTTTGTTGGAGGTAGAATCGTTCCAAAATCCTACCCTTTACCTGCCAGGAGTTATATTTTAAGAAATGATACACCAGCCGGATCTGGTGATGCGAAGTTTACCGATGTCACCGAAGAAGTCGCACCTGATTTAATGGAAGCGGGCCTCGTCACTGACGCAGTATGGATGGATTATGATTTGGATGAGAGGCTGGATCTGGTAGTTGTGGGGGAGTGGATGCCGATCACATTTCTCAAAAATACAGAATACGGTTTTAGGAATATGACTGAAGCTGTTGGGTTGGAAAAAACTACCGGATGGTGGTATAGTGTGACAGCTGAAGATTTCGACAATGATGGCGACAAGGATTTAGTGGCCGGAAATTTAGGTTTGAATTACAAATACCAGGCATCCCCTGAGGCATCATTTGATGTGTATGCCAATGATTATGATAAAAATGGGAACCTGGACATCGTGTTGGGTTATTACAATGATGGAGTGCAATACCCGGTAAGGGGAAGGCAATGCTCTTCAGAGCAGGTACCAGCGATTAGTTCAAAATTTAAGGACTACAATTCATTTGCTGAGGCTTCATTGGAAGAGGTTTACTCCACGCGTGGTTTGGAATCCTCCCTACATTACCAGGCCTGGACATTTGCCAGTAGTTATATTGAGAACAAGGGAAACGAATCTTTTGAAATAAGGAATTTGCCCAATGAAGTACAGGTTTCTTCGATCAACGGGATTGTTGCCGACGACTTTAATGATGATGGTAATTTAGATATCGTGATTGCGGGAAACTTATTCGGCGCTGAGGTTGAAACCACAAGAAATGATGCTGGCTATGGAAAATATCTGGAAGGTGATGGGGCTGGGAACTTCAGGGCCGTACCTCTTTCTGAAAGTGGTCTTTTCCTGGGGCAGGATACAAAAGATTTGGCTAAAATATATACCGCCAAAGGCGTTGCATTATTGGCTGCCAATAATCAAGATTATCTCAAAGCGATATTGGTGAAATCTCAAAGTAATTTGAAAACATCTGACGGGATTGCCAGTTTAGATAATTAACCAGGTCG
>Ga0316189_10003724_pt1 | contig 14786 bp, 9 predicted proteins | sample LowCovwburrow_MG_FD_204930 | JGI IMG/M metagenome (GOLD analysis project Ga0316189, IMG submission 204930) | Coastal sediment microbial communities from Maine, United States - Lowes Cove worm burrow | ecosystem: Environmental > Aquatic > Marine > Coastal > Sediment | place: USA: Maine...
TGCCCCGTGGGGCCGTCCTCGCGGTAGCCATAACTGGCGTTAACCTTCCACTCTGGTCGATATTTCTGGCGCGCAAGGTCAATGTCCACCCTGCTGGCATCAATCCGGCTGTCCAGGCTTTTCAGGGCCGGATGCTCACCCAGAAGTGCCGCAATCTGCGCCGGCGACGCCGTGCCGTCCCGGAACAGGCTCGCGTGTTGCAAGCGGATATCCGGCAGTTGCTGCGCAAGGGCGGGTGCGGCATAGGCGCCGGGCAGCCAGCCAGCGTTTGAGTCTGACGACACCTGTGGGCCCGGGCGCAGCCATTGCCCCAGCTTCGAACGCGAGGTTTCAAGCCGTTCGTGCAGTACTGACAAGCGATCTTCAAGGCGAGTCAGCTCCAGCTGTGACCGCACCAGGTCCTGTTGGCGGGTGCCACCCACGGCACTGGCGTAGCTGGAATGCGCCACATCCACCAGCTGCTCGAACAGCTTCCGATCCGCCTCGATCAGGCGCACGCTTTCCCTGGCCCCCCAGGCATCCAGCCAGACATTGGCAACCGTGACCGCCAATCGCGCCCTGCGCTCATCGCGCTGAAACGGGAACTGCTCACCCAGGAGACTCAGGCGTCGCTCACCCAGGGCACGGCTGTCACCCCGCGGAAAGGTCTGCACCACCCCCACCTTGAACTGGGTCATGGCCTCCTGGTCGAAGTCGAAGGTGTCGGTGGGGAGGTTGGCAAAACCCAGGTCCAGCATCGGATCAGGCAGCGTACCGGCAGCGATCGCCTGGGCCTCCACCGACTGCTGACGCAATTCACTGCCCTGTAACCAGGGATCGTTACGCTGAGCTGTTGCCACGGCTTCCGCCATCGTCAGCTCGGCGCTGGCAGCGATGCTGTAGCCCTGGGCCAGGGTAAGCAGTATCACACTGCCAAATTGTACTCGCCACGCAACTCGCGGCCGGGTTTGGGTACCGAACATGGTTCTCTGCCCTCTCTCACTGGGTGTGTCGACGCTGCTTGCTGGCAGCGCGTCGGGAGAGGTCGTTACAGACAAGCTCCCGCCATCAGCCCGAAAGCGGTAACTTCCGGGCGCACTTATCCTGTGCTAGCGGGAAATGGGTGGGCGGTAGAGTGTATCGATGGAGTGCAGTGGAAACGATGTTTCCGTGGCCCCGTTGTAAAACGCGGCGAAATCCGGGTGACTGTGCATGACGGCCAGGGGCAGGGCTGGAGCGGACTGGCAGTGATTCATGCCACACAGGCCACCATCGCAGCAGTCGCCGGGCGCGGGATCTGCACCGCTGTCGGAGGTCATATCATGACCGGCATGGGACATCTGAGCCATGTCGCCGGCCGGCGCCATATCAACGCAAGCGGGAACGCCCGCTGCGAAGCCCTGACCTGCGTAGGTCAGTACCAATAGTAGCAAGACACATTTTCGAATTGCGTTCATAGACCCAGTATACGCCAGCAGTAAGCTTTGCGGGAACAATAAAAGACTAGAAACGGGCCAGCCTCGGCTTGAGCAGTATCGGTCCCACCAGGGTGGTCAACAGCACTACCAGCACCAGCGCCGAGTACATATCCGAGCTGAAAACCTGGTGGCCGTAGGCGAAGGCGGCAAACACCAGGCCTACCTCCCCACGAGGGACCATGCCATAACCAATACCAAGCCGGTCATAGCCGCGACCCCGAACCGCGAACCCTGCAACGCCCTTGGAAAGAATAGCCAGCACAGTCAGGCTGACGATAATCAGGAGGATCTGCGGGTTGAGCAAGGCCTGAAGATGCACCTGGGCACCGATGCCTACAAAGAATATGGTGATCATGATATCGCTGATGGGTTTGACCAGTTCTTCCAGCGTGTGCTTTTGCAGGGCATCTCCCACACGAAAATCCACGTCATCCAGTATCAGGCCAGCCATAAACGCACCGATAAGCGGTGCCAGACCGGCAAAGTGTGCCAGCTGCGCGAAACCCAGTGCCAGGCACAGGGCGAAACCGGTCCACACGCTGGAGTGTTTGTTGAGGGAGATAATATGGATTACGCCGGGCATCAGCTTCTGACCAATGAGCAGGGCACCACCGAAAAACAGCAGGGCCTTGGCCACTATCCATATCAACTCAATGGCAGACGCCTCACCGCTTACCACGACGCTGGCCAGCACCGCCAGCAGCAGGATCCCCAGCACATCATCGATCACCGCTGCACCCAGTATGACGCGGGCCGAACGCGTGTTGACCAGGCCATTGTCACCCAGCAACTTGGCGGTAATGCCAACCGAGGTCGCCGCCAGCATGGCGCCGACAAACCAGCCTTGCAAACCCATGCCATAGCCCAGCACAGCGCCGCCCGCCAACCCCAGTAACACCGGCAATACCACACCGGTGGCCGCCACCGCCAGGGCATTGCGGCCCACGCGCAGCAAACCACGCATATCCGACTCCAGGCCCACCAGGAACAGCAGCAGCACCAGAGCCAATTCGGAGGAATACACCATGAACTCACTGGTGCGCAGCAATTTGCTGAGGTCGAAATTGATACCCACCAGGGCCAGGTTACCGAGCATGATACCCGCGTAAATCTCCCCCAGGATCTCGGCCATACCCATGCGCTCGAACAAAAAGCCACACAGGTCCGCCAGGGTAATCATCAGGATCAACAACAGGCTGGTACGGGTAAACGTTTCGCTCACCCCGTTGGCCACGGCCAGACCCGGCACCAGGGCCGCCGCCAGCAACAGCCATGCAATTCGTTTCGGCCTGCTCACCAAAAAAGGTCCCTGGCTAGATCCAGATCATAAAGCCCAGTTCAAAGGGATGACTGAGCGCCTCGTTGTAGGGGTACATGCGCAATTTGTAATACTGGAGTCCGGCGATCGCCGGCACTACGTCGACGCCAAAGTCAGTAACATGCTCGTCACCACCCTTCGCCTCAAGCTCGACACTCTGGCCCACCACGAACTCACCATCTGCCGAGTTACTGCCCAGCAGGCACTCCAGTTTCACGTCACCCGCCTGCAAACCATTCAGCTCGGCCTGCACCCGCAGGCAGATCTTGTCGTCATGGTACAGATGGGCCGGCGGCTGCAGCATCAACTGCATGCTGACACCGGGCCAGGCAGAACGCACCCGGTGCTTCCAATCGGCCAGGCCACGAGCGACTTCCCCCCCATTGGCCTCCAGCTTGAGGCGTTGCTGCCGCGCGGGCCAATAGAGTTTTTTCACATAGTCCCGCAGCATGCGCTGCGCATTGAACCGGGGTATGGTGGACTTCATCGAGGCTTTGGACAGTGAAACCCAGTCCTCGGAATAACCCCCGCCGTCCCTGCGAAAATAGATCGGCAGCAGTTCGTGCTCGATAATATCGAGCAGGTCGTTGGCCTCTTCCCGGTTGCGCTGCTCGTGGTCGAAGCGCGTATCACGCGGCGTGATACCCCAGCCATTGTGCCCGTTGTACCCTTCGCCCCACCAACCGTCCAGCACGCTGAGGTTTACCGCACCATTCAGGCCCGCCTTCTGGCCCGAGGTGCCGCTGGCCTCCAGCGGATATTCAGGGGTATTGAGCCAGACATCCACTCCGGAGACCATCAACCGGGCAAGTGCCATGTCGTACCCTTCCAGCAGCAATATCTTGCCGATGAATTCAGGCCGCAGGGAAAACTCGTGGATCATTTTGATCAGCTGCTGGCCCGGCTCATCGTGAGGATGCGCCTTACCGGCAAAGATGATCACCACTGGTCGGTCACTGTTCCCGAGCATGCGCGCCAGGCGCTCGGGGTCGGCAAACAGCATCAGCGCGCGTTTATAGGTAGCGAAACGCCGCGCGAAGCCCATCACAAGAACATCATCATGGGAACCGTCCACATGGCGCAGCATCCGATGAATGACGGCGTCGCTGGTGCCGTTGCGGCGCTGCTGCGCCACCACACCCTCGTGCACATTATCGAGCAATTGCTGTTTCAGTGCCTTGTGGATACTCCAGTAATGGTAATCCGGTATCTCCTCAAGACGCTCCCAGTAGTCTTCGTTGAGCAATTCGTTGCGCCAGTCATCGAAACGCAGGTCAAACAGGCTGACCCACTCCCGGGCCAGGAAGGTCTGCAGGTGAACACCGTTGGTAATATGGGTAATCGGGTTTTCCCGAAAGGGAATCTGCGGCCACAACACCGCCTCCATTTCCGATGCCACCAGCCCGTGGATGCGACTGACTCCGTTGTGAAAGCGCGAACAGCGCAGCGCCAGGCAGGTCATGTTGAAACCACCGCCGGAATTGAGACCCAGGTGATAAATCTGGTCAAACTCCAGGCCCAGGTCTCTCGCCGCCGGACCCAGGTACTTCTCAACCAGTTGCCGATCGAAAATGTCATGCCCGGCGGGGACCGGTGTATGGGTCGTAAATACCGTGCCCGCTGCCACCAGTTCCATGGCACTGTAGACATCCATCCCGTCACGCATGCGACTGGCGCAGCGCTCCAGCAACTGAAAGGCGGCATGGCCCTCGTTGATATGCCATACCGTCGGGCGCAGCTCCAGGGCACGCAACGCACGCACGCCCGCCACCCCCAGTACCAACTCCTGTTGCAGGCGCATTTCGCGATCACCACCGTACAGCTGGTGGGTAATCGCTCGGTCTTCCGGCGAGTTTTCGGGCAGGTTGGTGTCGAGCAGGTACAGGGTGATATGGCCGGCCTGGGCCTTCCATACACGCACCTTCAGCATGCGTCCGGGAAACTCCAGGTCAAGCGTGAGGTGCTGGCCGGTTTCGGTCAGGGTGGGAACTACCGGCAGGTCATGCGGATGGGACCGCGTATGGCTGACTTGTTGCTGCCCATGGCCATCGATGGTCTGGGTAAAGTAGCCCATCTGGTAAAGCAGGCCGATGGCGACAAAAGGCAGGCCCACATCGCTTGCCGCCTTACAGTGATCACCCGCCAGGATACCCAGACCACCCGAGTAGATGGGAAAGCTCTCATGAAAGCCGAACTCCAGGCAAAAGTAGGCAATGAGGTCCTTCTGTGGATCGAACAGTGAGGTCAGTTCGGGCCGGCCGCGATGCTCACGGTAGGCGTCATAGGCCGAGGTCACCCGCCGGTATTCTTCCATGTAAGAACGATCATCGACCGCCTCATCGAGCCGACGCTGTGAAACCCTGCGCAGAAAGGCCTTGGGATTGTGATCGCAGCTATCCCACAGTCGTCGGTCGAGACGGTGAAACAGTGAACGAATGGATCTGTCCCAGCTATACATCAGGTCATTGGCCATCTCCTGCAAGCGGGCAAGTTCGGCGGGAATACGAGGCTGGATTTCGAGGGGGAACTGGGAGCCGGGCATAACGTTTCTAACCTCCGGGTTCTATGGCAGCGTCATACAGCTGCCGGTAACGGTTGGCACTTTGTTGCCAGGAAAAATCCTGGTCCATGGCGTTGCGCTGAACCTTTGCCCATGCACTGCGGTCATGCCAGAGTGCGCAGGCGCGCCGCACAGTCGCCAGTAAATCGTTGGCGTCGGGGCGCTGGAAGACAAAGCCCGTCGCACTGCCATCTGCCAGCGCCTGCGAGGTGCTGTCGACCACTGTATCGACCAGCCCACCCACCGCACGAACCAGCGGCAATGTCCCATAGCGCAGGCTGTACAGCTGATTGAGACCACAGGGTTCAAACAGGGAAGGCATCAGGAAGATATCCGAGCCAGCCTCAATCCTGTGCGCCATTGATTCATCATAGGCCAGAACCACGACCATGGATTCCGGATTGTCATCCGCAAAGGCTTTCAATTGTTGTTCATAGCCGGGGTCGCCAGTGCCCAACACCACAATCTGCACCGGGCTGGCGAGGATCTCAGCTAACACAGGCAGGATAAGCTCGAGGCCTTTTTGCTCCACCAGGCGGCCGACCAGACCCACCAGGGGGCGGTCATCGACAGGAGCAAGCCCCAGGGCAGCCTGCAACGCTGCCTTGTTGTGCGCCTTGTCCGCCAGTGAGTCCAGGGAGTAACAGCGCTCCAGATACGGGTCGGTGGCGGGGTTCCACACCTGGCTGTCGATGCCATTGAGAATACCTACCAGGCGCTCCCGGCGCTGGCTCAACAGTCCCTCCAGACCCATGCCGCCGGGTGACTCGCAGATTTCACGAGCATAGGTCGGGCTCACTGTGGTGATGTAATCAGCGTAAACCAGTCCGCCCTTGATAAAGCTGCAGTGGTCGTAAAACTCCAGCGCGCTGTCATGCCAGAACTGCGCGGGCAGCCCCAGGCGGTCAAACGTCGGCCGATCACACAGGCCCATGTGAGCCAGGCTGTGAATCGTGAATACCGTGCGCGGTCGTCGCTCGTGCAGGTGGGTCAGGGCGATGGCGAGGCCGGTATGCCAGTCATTGCAGTGCAGCACATCGGGACACCAGTCCAGGCCTGCCTGTGCAGTGGCAATCGCGGCGGCCACCTGGCTTAACAGGGCGAAACGATCGGCATTGTCCGGCCAGGGTTCGCCCTCGAGGTTGTGATAAGGATCGCCCGGACGCGCGGAGAACAGGGGGTGTTCCAGCAGCCAGGTTTCCAGCTCGGTCCCCGGCAGTCGCGTTGCCAGAATCCGCACGGTGGCGCCACCCACATCAAACCGGGCCACTTCCGCGGGCGGCTCGATGGACTCCAGTATGCGCTGGTAACCCGGCAACAGTAAGCGCACATCCATGCCTTGCTGACGCAGCACTTCAGGCAGGCTCCCGGCCACGTCCGCCAGACCGCCGGTCTTGATCAGGGGGTAGGCCTCGCTGGCCACAAACAACAGGCGCTCCACCTATCCTTCTCCGGTGAGAGTCAGTACCAGGGCCCCCAGTGGTGGCAGGGTCAGGCAGATGGAGTCACGTTGCCCCATCCAGCTGATTCCCTGGCTTTCGATATCGGGACCATTACCGACATCGCTGCCGCCGTAGAAGCGCGAGTCGGAGTTGAGAACCTCACGGTAATGCCCGGCACTGGGCACGCCGATGCGATAATTGGTGCGCACCACCGGGGTAAAGTTGAGCACCACGATGTGGAAGTCCTCACCGTCCCGGCGCAGGTAACTGAGTACTGACTGGGTGGAATCGTGGCAATCAATCCACTCAAAACCGGCCGCATCAAAGCCATTGCGGTGCAGGCTGGGTTCGTCGCGGTACAGCCTGTTCAGGTCACCCACCAGTTGCTGCAAGCCCCTGTGTGGTGCCTGCTCCAGCAGTTCCCAGGACAATTGACCCTGGTGCCGCCACTCCCCGGGCTCACCCAGTTCACAGCCCATGAACAGCAGCTTGGCGCCCGGGTAGGTATACATGTAGGCGTACAGGAGACGCAGGTTGGCAAAGCGCTGCCACTCGTCTCCTGGCATTTTACCCAGCAGGGAGTATTTGCCGTGCACCACTTCGTCGTGGGAAAAGGGCAACATGAAATTCTCGGAAAAGGCGTACATCAGGCCAAACGTGAGCTGGTCGTGATGGTATTGACGGTAGACCGGCTCATGCGCCATGTACTCCAGCGTGTCGTGCATCCAGCCCATATTCCATTTTATGGAAAAGCCCAAGCCGCCCAGCCAGGTCGGTCTGGTCACCTGGGGCCACGCGGTGGACTCCTCGGCGATGGTCAATGATCCCGGGTGCTCGCCGTGGGTAAGACTGTTAAGCTCGCGCAGGAATTCGATGGCTTCCAGGTTTTCCCTGCCACCATAGCGATTGGGCTCCCACTCACCGGCCTCGCGCGAATAGTCCAGATACAGCATCGATGCCACGGCATCCACCCGCAGACCGTCCAGGTGAAACTCCTCGAGCCAGTAGTTGGCGCTGGCGAGAAGGAAGTTCTTCACCTCGTTGCGGCCGTAATTGAAGATCAGCGTTCCCCAGTCAGTATGCTCTCCCCGGCGCGGGTCTTCATGTTCATACAGCGCAGTCCCGTCAAAGCGCGCCAGGGCATGGGTGTCTCGTGGAAAGTGGGCCGGCACCCAGTCCAGGATGACCCCGATGCCGCGACTGTGCATGTAGTCGACAAAAAAACGGAAGTCGTCGGGGCTGCCGAAGCGTTGTGACGGGGCAAAATAGCCTGTGGTCTGGTAACCCCAGGAGTCATCCAGCGGGTGCTCTGTTATCGGCAGCAGCTCGACATGGGTGAAACCCAGGTCGGCCACGTAGTCCGCCAGCAAGGGTGCCATTTCGCGAAAATTCAGGAAGCCACCATCGGGCGCACGGCGCCAGGAGCTGGCGTGGAATTCGTAAATAGAGATGGGGGAATGCTGCCAGTCCCAGCTGGCACGGCGCGCAAGCCACTGCTGGTCACGCCACTGGAAGTCCGCTGGCGGGCAGACGATTGCCGCAGTGGCCGGGCGCATTTCGAAACGGTTGCCGTAGGGATCTGCCTTCAGCTGCAGGCTGCCATCAGCAGCACATACTTCGAACTTGTACTTCTCACCTTCGGTGAGTCCCGGGATAAACAGTTCCCAGACGCCACTCAGACCGCGGGTACGCATGGCGTGGCGCAGACCGTGCCACTGATTGAAGTCCCCTACCACGCTGACTCGCCGGGCATTGGGTGCCCAGGTGGCAAAGCGCACACCGGACACGCCCTCATGCTCGCAGCAATGCGCGCCCAGAACGCGGTAGACATGCTGGTGCCTGCCCTCGCCAAACAGGTGCAGATCCAGGTCGCCTATCGTCGGACCGAAGCGATAGGGGTCGTCGCCGCACTGCCAGAGACCGTCAGCGGCGCGCCAGCGCAGCTGGTATTGGGGTGAAGAATCCGCCGCGATACTACAGGTGAACAAATCAGTGTCAGGCAACCGCGACATGGGCAGGGAGCTGTCGCCCCGCACAACTTCCGCTTCTGCGGCCCCGGGTAACAGCGCCCGGATATGCCACTTGCCCCCCCTGTAATGACAGCCAAGGACTTCAAACGGGTCGTGGTGGCGCCCTGCCAGCACTCGGCCAAACCCGTCATCGGCAGGCTCTGGGATCGAAACCGTTCTCATCACATTTCCAATGATTTATATCAAGCCGGAATACGGGACAATCTTTCTTTAATTGTCCACAATGTAAGCTGATGGTAATGCAATAACTTTAGGCTAACCAGCTCACAGATCAATGAAACTCAAATGACTGATTCCGATTCGGCGAGATATGTCAGCCGCCTCACCAAAGACACCCTGGCCCTGGTCCTGGCAGGGGGTCGCGGTTCCAGGCTGAGGCAGCTGACCCTGTGGCGGGCGAAGCCCGCCGTCCCGTTTGGCGGGAAGTTCCGGATCATCGACTTTCCGCTTTCAAACTGCGTCAACTCGGGCATTCGCAAGGTCGGCATTCTCACCCAGTACAAGGCCCACAGCCTGATTCAGCATGTGCAGCGCGGCTGGGGTTTCATGCGCGGTGAGCTGGGTGAATTCGTGGAGCTGCTGCCGGCCCAACAGCGTCTTGAGACCTCCTGGTATGAGGGTACGGCGGATGCGATCTACCAGAATATAGACATCATTCGCACCCACAAGCCGGAGTTCGTTCTCATTCTGGCGGGTGACCATGTTTACAAAATGGATTACGGCACCATGCTGGCCGCACATGTCGAAGCAGAGGCGGACATCACGGTGGGCTGCATCGAGGTGCCGCTGGAGGAAGCAAAGGCCTTTGGCGTCATGGCTGTGGATGAGGACAATCGCATCATCGAATTCGCTGAAAAACCGGACCAGCCAACGCCCATGCCGGGTTGCACGGACGTGGCCCTCGCCTCAATGGGTATTTACATCTTCCGCACCGAGGTACTGATCGATGAGCTGCTGCGCGATGCGGACGAAACCGGCTCCAAACACGATTTCGGCGGTGACATCATCCCCGATGTCATCGACCGCCTGCGTGTCACCGCCTTTCCTTTTCGCCAGGACGGAAGCCTGGGCCATGCCTACTGGCGGGACGTGGGCACGCTCGACGCCTATTGGCAAGCCAATATGGAGTTGATCGGTATCAGCCCCGAATTGAACCTGTACGATCGCGACTGGCCCATCTGGACCTACCAGGACCAGGTGCCGCCGGCCAAGTTCGTGTTTGACGACGAGGGTCGCCGGGGCATGTCGGTAGACTCCATGGTGGCCGGCGGCTGCATTGTTTCAGGGTCTTACGTGAGTCGCTCGCTGCTGTTCAGCAATGTGCATGTGCACTCGTTCTCCCGCATCGAAGACTCGGTAATCTTTCCGGACGTCGAGATTGGCAGGCACTGTACGATCAAAAAAGCGATTATCGACAAAGGCTGCAAAATCCCCGCCGACACGACCATTGGCGTGGACCCCGAGGCGGATGCCGCGAGATTCAATGTGTCCAAAGGCGGGGTGGTACTGGTAACCCCGGAGATGCTGGGCCAGAGACTGCACTATGCCCGCTGACCAACCCATGAGCGTGGTGCTGCTGTGGCATATGCACCAGCCTGAGTACCGTGACATGCGCAGCGGCAGGGTGCACCTGCCCTGGACCTACCTGCACGCCACCAAAGACTATGTCGACATGGCGGCCCACCTGGAGGCGGTACCCGAGGCCAAAGCGGTGGTGAACTTTGCGCCCATATTACTGGAGCAGATCGAAGACTGCGCGAATCAGGTAAGGACCTACCTGGAAGGCCAGGGGGTTATCATGGACCCACTGCTGGCCGAGTTGGCGGAGCCTGCCCTGCCTGGCAATGCCCAGGCCCGGCTGCGACTGATGCAGGACTGCCTGCGCGCCAACCGCGAACGCATGATTGCCCGGTTCGAACCCTACCAGCGGCTGGCCACCATGGCAGACTGGTATGAATCACACCCGCAAAGCATGATCTATGCCTCCAACCAGTTCCTTGCAGACCTGCTGGTCTGGTATCACCTGAGTTGGATGGCCGAGTCCCTGCATCGCAGCGACAAACGTATTCAGCGCCTGCGCGAAAAGGCCTGCAACTTCAGCCTCCATGATCGCCGTGAATTACTGCAGATTGTACTGGAACAGCTGGAATCCATTGTGCCGCGCTACCGGGCGCTGGCAGAGCGCGGCCAGGTGGAGCTGAGTATGAGCCCCTATGCCCACCCTATTGTCCCGCTGCTGCTTGATATGGATTCAGCGAGGGAGGCCATGCCAGACGTGCACCTGCCAGTGACCACCGATTATCCGGGCGGTGAAGCGCGCAGCGTGTGGCACCTGCAAAAAGGTCTGGAAACCTTCGAACGCACCTTCGGTTTCAAGCCGGTGGGCTTGTGGCCGTCCGAGGGTGGAGTCAGCCAGCAGTCACTGGCGCTATTTGCCGGGCAGGGATTCAAATGGATAGCCAGTGGCGGCACCGTGCTTAACAACAGTCACGACGCCACTTCGAAGTCCTGTAGCCACAGGGTCTACCGCTTTGGCGGGGTCGAACTGGACTGTTTTTTTCGCGATGACGGCCTGTCCGACCTGATCGGATTCAACTACTCCGACTGGCACGCCGACGACGCCGTGGCGAACCTGATTGGCCATATGGAAAATATCGCCAAGGTGTGCCCTGACCGGGATGACTGCCTGATATCGATTATCCTGGACGGGGAAAATGCCTGGGAGTACTACCCGGAAAACGGCTATTACTTCCTCGACCAGCTTTATCGCAGCCTGGCCGAAAACCCGCTGTTACACATGACTACCTTTGAACAGTTCCAGCAGGACAAGTCCCCTGAGCCCGCGCGGGAGAATCACATCACGGCGGGCAGTTGGGTATACGGCACCTTTTCCACCTGGATAGGTGATCCCGACAAAAACCGGGGCTGGGAAATCCTGGTGGAGGCCAAGCGCACCTTTGATACCCAGGTCGCCAGCGGCAAGTTGTCCCCGCAGGAGATCGAGGCGGCCGAAAAGCAGCTGGCCATCTGCGAGGGCTCGGACTGGTTCTGGTGGTTCGGGGACTACAATCCTTCGACCACGGTGAACCAGTTTGACCAACTCTATCGCATGCATCTTGCCAACCTTTACCAGATGCTGCATGTCGAGGCGCCGGCTTACCTGGCGGAAGTCATCTCGCGGGGCGGTGGCCAGCCCAGCCGGGGGGGCGTCATGCGGCAGCACAACGAAGACCATTCGTGAACGAGCCCCTGCTTAAGCAGCGCCGCTGCGGAGCATTGCTGCACCCGACCAGTCTGCCGGGTCCCGGGTATTGTGGTGATTTCGGTGCCGACGCGCGACGTTTTGTCGATCTCATCGCCGCTGCCGGCCTGAGTATCTGGCAGGTATTGCCGCTGGGCCCCACTCACCCCGATGGCTGCCCCTATCAGTCGTTCTCCGTGCACGCAGGTAGCCCCGACCTGATCGACCTGCAGTGGTTGGTCGATCACGGCCTGTTGTCACCACTGCAGGCACAGCAAGGCGCCGCTGATCGCACGGCCAAGCGCATCGCACTGGACCTGGCCAGCGACGCGTTTTTTGAACGCCTGGCAGACGCACCTGAGTCGCCCATGGCGCAAGCCTATACCCAGTTTCTGGAAAGCGCGGACTTCTGGCTGGAAGATTATGTCCGCTTCCACGCCTTTCGCCACAGCGAACAGAAGCGCTCCTGGAGCGAATGGCCACGGGGTCTGCGCGAACGCGACACTCGCAGCTGCGATGAGCTGGCTGAAAAACTGGCGGGACAAATCAGCAAGCTGCGCTTTCGCCAATTTGTATTCGACTGTCAGTGGCAGGAATTACGGCACTATGCCAACGAACGCGGGGTGTTGCTGTTTGGCGATATCCCCATTTACGTCCACCTGGAGAGCGCCGATGTCTGGGCGCACCAGGAGCTGTTCAACCTGGACCACCTGGGCCACCCGATCACCGTTACCGGTGTACCGCCAGACTATTTCTGTGCCGAGGGACAGCTCTGGGGCAACCCCCAATACAACTGGCAATTAATGCGCGAGACCGGCTTCCATTGGTGGCTGCAGCGCTTTGACTCGGCTGCCAAGCAATTTGATATTGCCCGCATTGATCACTTCCGGGCCCTGCAGGCATATTGGGAGATTCCGGCCAGCGCCCACTCGGCTCGTGAGGGTCATTGGGTGGAGGCTCCGGGGCGAGAACTGTTGCAAGCTGTGCGCACTCAATACCCCGAGCTGAAGCTGGTCGCTGAAAACCTGGGATCGATCACAGCGGAGGTGGAAGCCCTGCGCCGGGAGTTTGATCTGCCGGGTATGCTGATCCTGCAGTTTGCCTTCGACGGCAACCCCGATAATCCCTATCTGAGCCATCTACACACCAGCGGCGACATCGTCTACACCGGCACCCACGACAACGACACCACACTGGGCTGGTTCCAGAGCCTGGACGATGCGACACGCGACAAGGTGTATGCCTATTTCGGCTATCCCGCAGAAACCATGCCCTGGATGTTGATCGAGCAGGCGATGGCCTCCACGGCCAACACCACCATCATCCCGTGGCAGGATTTCCTGTCGCTAGACGGCCAGCACCGCATGAATACCCCCGGCACCACCGAGGGCAACTGGCGCTGGCGTTTCGACTGGCCACAGGTGCCCGGCGACCTGCCTGAACATACCAGGACACTTCTGGCAAGCGCTGATAGGCTGCCAGCGCAGCGGGCCGGGGAAACCAAAGCTCCACACCAACCGGCAGGCCTGCTCCACACCGGGTCATAGCCCCATCAGCGCACAAGCTGCTACTCTGAACCCAAACTGGAAACCAACCAGATTGATGAAGGAGAAATGCAGATGTTCGCGCGCACCTGTCGTCGCCAGCTGGCACCGATCTTCATGGCACTCACGCTCATCTTTTGGGTGCCGCTGTGCCACGCTGCGGAAGATGGCGCGCAGCAACTGGCAGAAAAGATGCTCAATCGCCTGGGTGGGAGAGCTGCCTGGGCCGGACTGAAAAACACCATCAACGGCTCACAGCAAAACCGGGCAACCGAACCCACGGTTGTCTACGCCATTTTGACCATGGATTTCGAGCGCCCACGATTCCGAATTGAAACCAGCGGTCAGGCAATACACCTGATCCGGGTGATAGACGGTGACCGCAGCTGGCGGCTAAACCGGGCGGGAGACATTGAGGATCTACCGGACGAAAAGATTGCTGAGGATATGGCCTGGTATGAGGCTCATCTTTACCGCACGATCCATCGCATCGCCGCGCGCGACCCCTCATTGAAACCGGGTATCTCAGATGACGGCCGTCTCGAGGTGTTCAGCAATCAGCAGCGTCTATTGTGGTTCCGGCTCGATGCAGAGGGCGAGCCCTATGCATTCGGGTTCAGGGACGATGAGATTGGTAGTCTTTGCGGACCCTGGGACGTTGTAAAAGAAGGCATTCATCACCCGAGATGGGTCTCAAGTGCGGACGGCAGTTGGCGCGCCGCTGTCAAGGCGCTTGAGATAAACGTTCCTTTACATCCGAGTATGTTCGCACGACCTGATAACTGATGGACCTGAATCCACGTGTTCAGGCGGTGATCTCGCGTACAGGGCAGCAGACACCCAAAGTGCGCCAGCCCCCTACAGCAACCAATCTATCAGGTTCTCTATCAGGGCCGCCCCGGCCCAGGTCAACGGTGGAATAACCATGTAGAAAAGCAACCTGGTCACGTTGCCGCCATCAAAAGGCCAGGTGGAAACCTGTGTTATCTCGCGCCTGTAGCCAAGCAATGGTGCCAGCTGTTCCAATACGCCTGATTCCGGACAAGAACCGTCTCCGGCGTCGAGACGAGACTCAATACGCTCATTGATACTCGCCAACTGCTGCTCTCTCAACCGCACCAGACGCCGGTGAATCGGCCAGACCGGCAGAATAAACATCACCAACAACGGTACCAGGGTAGCGATGGCGCCAGG
>Ga0316189_10003725_pt1 | contig 14783 bp, 13 predicted proteins | sample LowCovwburrow_MG_FD_204930 | JGI IMG/M metagenome (GOLD analysis project Ga0316189, IMG submission 204930) | Coastal sediment microbial communities from Maine, United States - Lowes Cove worm burrow | ecosystem: Environmental > Aquatic > Marine > Coastal > Sediment | place: USA: Maine...
CAACTGCTCAGGCCGCGATCCGTCAGGTAGTTCAAGGTTCGGTAAGAAAACCTTGCGGTCACGTGCGTGCTCTCCATATAGGTCAGCACCTGCTTGCGCGGCCCTCAAGGTCGCTTGAATTCCAAAAATCAGTAGTGTTGGATTCATGGTCTCTCCTGTATAAAAAGTTATAATCGCAAGGCCCTAGGCCCCAGGAAGTCGGATGCTACATTACCGATACCGTCAATGATGCGCTGTGCACGCACAGCTGTTTTAAATGCAGTTTTGGCATCTTCCGGAAGCACAGCCGCAGCGCTTTTGGGGGATTTGGTCCCACTGCCACCCTCGCCTTTTGCCGGTGGTTGTCGAATCAGCGCACCTGTTACCTGGGAAACTAGTGAAAGCCGCTTAACCATATCAAACCAGAAAGGCCCCCCTAAGCCGATCAGAAAACCAGTAAAGATGGTTGTTAAAATCCATACGATCCAGCCCATCTTTTTTATATCTTCCGAATTGAAAAATTTATCACCTGACCAGCCAATTGGCAGGCCTAACTCCTTAGCTTCATCAACTGCCTTCCTGAACTCTCGCACGCTCCCCTGCAAATCTTCAATATCACTATCCATGGCGGTGTTTTTTGACGCGTCTTTTTGGGCGGAGGCTTTCAGCAATGCGGCTTGAACCTGGTAAGCGCCCATGGCCTGCTCGGCTTGGCCCGCTATGGCCTGTGTCAGTTCTCTGCTATTTTGGAATGTGCGGAATATAGTCACCGCATTGAGGTTCAGACACAATGCGATTATAACCGATACTAATACGTTGCCGATCTGGGAATAGCGTCGAAATATCTGGCTGGCTTTGCGGCCGTAATCCTCGTAGCGATCTGTGATATCGTCGATCAAGTCGTCGACCTCGCTGTCGGCACGCTGCGCAAGACGCTTGCCGATCTCCGTATCTGCTAGTCGACGAATGAATTCAATGGTAGATAAAGTGGAAGAATCTCCTGTCATAGAAGTCACCTTTTCGATAAATTCGGGCATTTTCTCGACAGAAGCGCCTTCTCGCGCGATCATTACCTGTAGTCTCTGTTTGACTTCGGTCTCGTAGAATGCTTCAAGCATCTTCTTGAGTCCGAATTGACGCAAATGGGACACTTTATAGAAGATTTCGACGACCATGGTGGCCAGCGTCGAAAAAATTAGCATGCTGACCGCAAGTGCTATTGCAATTTGTAGCGCATACATTTGTTGCTCCAAATATCGTATGAGTTAAATTCAACTGTTTCCTTATCTCTGACTCAAAGGACAATCATTCAATATCAATAAAATGCCCATCTTAAAATTTAGCAGAAAAGCAAAGGATCTATTAAGCGTTGATTGGAAAAAAATTTCAAAATTGCACGAATTTATAAAGGCCAGCGGTGCAAACAATCAGTAGAACGAGAAATTTTTAAAACTGTAGTTTCGATAGAAAACAACAATTAATCTTAGTCGACTCGTATTACATTGTAATAAAAATTGTCAAGCTTTTTTCTAACCATAGGTTTTTGATAAGATCATCAACGTCAGGCGTTTGCCCGGATGCGACAAACCGTGTCACACAGGAGTTGGTCACGTCTAAAAATCGGACAAGATCAGCACCTGAATAACCCAGTTCTCTTACCGCAATTCAGGATATCGAACCATGGGTTTAGCTACATCCCGTATGGGGCTCCCTGAACGAAGTTCGCCCAGGGAAATATTGTATTTCTTGCAAACCTGCTGCGCCAAAGCAGTTATAATTATCCGCCGGCCCGAAAGTCTCAGGTTCTGTTTTATCAGATCATCCAGTCCGGATATGACGTCTTGAACAAACTCACTATTGCCCAAAATTCTTTGATCAGATCATTGCTTTTCGCCGCGGCCCCTAAGCGCTAAAACTCCCGACCAACCCCCCAGACTTCTGACCAATCCGCCGCCTACAAGTTCCGGCCGTCGTCCCAATGCCGCCCCTTTTTGGATATATTGCTGATAATTTTAGCGTCGATAACGATTTTTACCAAAAAAGATAATACATATTCAGCTTTGAAAAGACTCCAGAAATCATCAGTGAGCCCCGCCTCCACATAGGCATAGGGAACCTACTTCACCCCAGGAAACGCCCCAGGAATTGCGAATTTTAAGGGCTCCTTTTTCCTTGCCGATCTTCCGATTGTCGTCGTAGCCAAAAGCTACGACCGCGTGACCATCCTGGACCGTGTCTCCGGGACCTGGGAATTCGAATTCCCCCTTATCATTTCCAAAATTGTAGACCGTAAAGCCAAACATTGAAGGGTATCCAGCGGCCAGGAAATTTTTTATGAGCGCAAGCAACTGCTTTGACGACACGTTCGTCCGATCTAATCTGTAGCAATTGATGGTCTGATAATTCTGTGCGAAGGCATAACTGAGCGCGCTTGGCTCATCATCGAATTTGGCGGTGTCATATGGGTAGAATTCTTCAGGGGGAATGCCTAACAAAACCATTGCTTTCATTGTCGTCCGAAGCCATGCCCCCGTGTCGTCCGTCCAGTGAAGCAGTCTGCGGGTGAGCTTGTGAAGAAAAAGTCTTGAGGCATCCAGGTGCTGCCCAAAAGCGCGCCTCTCATAATATTCGATGATGCCCACACCCGCATTGGCGGTGCAGGACCCAAGACTACCCTGGTCCTCGATGGGCGAACACCATTTTGTAAGGTCTTTACTTTTTTTGACCCCTGCTTTCGGCGGATTCAGTGCTTTTGACTTGTGGAAAAATTTTTCGATTTTTTTGGTTTCTGGCGTATAATCTCTGATGTCGGGAAGATCTCTCTGCCAGCCCATTCCATATTCAACCGCTCAATCAATACCAGTTCAAGATTTGATACCTGATTTTTTCGGGTTAGCCGTTTGGAGCTTGGTGGTTCGCGACCGCTTCGAGTGCGGCTTCGACGTTATTTTGAAACAAAGCAAGATCCTGGTAGATCTTCAACTGTCTATGAAGCGAGGTAACGCTGAATGCTGCGATGGCGGCGCACTGCTCATATTTGAGCTTGACCTTGTCAGGATTGTTGGATGCGAGCAGCATCAGGTCGGCTCGCGAGATTCGAGCCCATTCGTCCTCGGGGTAGTTGCGGATCGAAGACTCGATGGCGAGATCCGTGGCAGCGATGATCTTGGATAGATGTTCACTGCGTTCCTCGAGCTCCAGCTCAGCGAATCGTTCGTTCTTGAATTCCAGCGCCCATAGGTCAGGGTGAAGTTTCGCCAGCTCGGTCTGAATCGATCGCATCGCCACGGCATTCAATCCCGAATAATAGTGGCTGCGATGCCTTTCGAAGCCTTTACGATAGAACTCAAAGCTCTGTTCGAGAAACGGCGACTTTAGGGCTTTGCGCTGCCGCTTTACCAGATCGGACTCGGATTCAAGAGCGGCATGCCACTGTGTTTTATTGTTGCTCGCGATAAGCGCGTAGGTTTCGGCACTGTCCCAGTCGCTGAGACGGCTAGACCGCAGGGCTCGATTCGCAGCCTGCTCTGAAAGCTTGAACTCTCCGAGTTTTTGGTAGTTGGTGGCAAGCCTCTGGTTCGCCTCGAGATCGAACATATCGAATTCCCGAACGCGTACCCAGGTCTTGATCGACCTCTCGTGATGGCCCAACTTGAACTGGGCTCGGCCGATTATACGCAATCCTTCGGTTTCCCAAGCTTCGCCAGCGACTTCGTCGAGGAGCTTCAGCAGTTCCTCGCTATCTGTGGCCTTTTGGTCAACCTTCTCGCGAAATTTGAGCGGGACAACAACTACCTGGCTGGGATCGAAACTCGTGAGGCCAGGGAGTAACTGAAACACCGGGCTGTCGGAACTCTCGTTCTGCAAGGTGGCCTTAATAGTCTTGACGAGATCATCGACTGCAGTCGCCGGTTCATCGGGGTTGTAGGGGAGATAACGGTCAGCTTTCAGGTCAAATACATGGGGGTCGCCGCGCACCGCGGACTTAATCATCACCGTGTATTGGTCCCGCAGCGCATGACGTATTCCAAGCTCATAGAACGCGTTCGCGTTATGGATTGAAATATCTGCAATCACGAGGTCTGCGGCGAGTAGTTGCCGGAACATGTCCGTCCGGATGTTTCCTTGCTGGACGAACTCCCCGGTTGTGCCTCCGGTTAGCCCGACCTGCGCGAGCGCCTCACTAATAAGCTCCCTATCGACTTTGTCGAAATTGATCGGCGCATCACCTAACGTGTTCGATTTTTCGCCGAACGGACGAATAATGAATGCGCGTCCAGTTGGGTCTGCCATTAGAATCCTCCTTTTCTGAATAACGAATCCTTCGTTCGCCGTCTAACCCCTGAGAGATAATCCACAAAATAGGTATTAAACGTCACAAATGAGCTTATTTGTAAAGCACTTTCTGCACGAACGTCCCGGTCTACACACACAAAAGCAGCTTAAATTCCTGCCCAATGAACATTGTCATCTCCTTTCTGAACTGGTTTATGGAAAAAATCCGCCTTGTGAACAGTCAATTAAAAAAACAACGACCTGATCTGAAATTGAATAGCATTAAGATTGGTTCCGGCACAGTTTGTAAAAATAATCGTTTAAAATTAAAAACATTCGGATTGTCCTCTCTCAATCTCGCTCTATTTGCCTGGATCAGATTCCGCGTCAAGTGACTCTTCTCAGGTACCGCCCGTGCACCCAACCCTGGATGTCCGGATCTGTACCCGTTTCGATCACGTCGATTAGCTGCCAGATGCCCTGGGAATCGAGAATCTCCAGCCGAGCGCCGGGATTTAGGGGACTGCCCGATACCGTCGGATTCTGGAGCCCCGGACCGCTGCGGATGTTGAGATGGGTGGTGGTCTCAAAGACTGGTGGCTGTTCTTCCCGGCGGCCAAGCAAACGCGAGCAGAAACTGGACATGGGAAAGGCCGGACCGGGATCATTCTTACGGCCCGGTGCGATGTCCTCGTGCCCCAGAACGTCTTTGAGCTTGTATTTTTTCATCAAAAGAAACGACACTTCCAATGTGACGTCGATTTGCATCGGGGTAAACGGATTGACCGGGTATTTTATACTCGGTCACGAGTTCCTTTAAACGGTCAAAATCTGCCGTTGTGGGATCGGGGCTAAGGTCGTAAGTGCCGCGACGCCGGAAATAATCGTTGCATTGAAAATCTTCCGGCCAGACGCCCGCTTCCCGAGGCAGGTTACCGATGGTTGCGATATCCGTCCAATCAGCCTGGGCCACGCCCTGATCATTACGCCAGTATATCGCATATTCGCCGTCTTGTTTCCAGGGTGCGGAATCTCTCATGCCCTCGTAGTTGAAAAGATCACCGACATGGTTGAGGACAATAGCGAGGATAATGTATATGCCTTGGGCATGGGCCTCATCAACCAATTCCCGGAACTCCTGGTTGGCCAGGGCCGGGTTTTGTCCGGCCACCAACGGGTCGACGCAAAACCGTGGTTCGATGCGCAAAAAATCGAGGATGCCGTAACCGCCCCAATACCATTCAAACCAGGGCGGATTCATGAGTACCGGCGACAATCAGATGGCACCGACACCAAGATCCCTCAAATATGGTAGTCGACGCTTTATACCGGCAAAAGAACCGCCCTGGTATGTGTCGCAGGGGTCAGCGGCGCGTGGCGGCGCACTCGGGTTGTCGAAGCGGTCCACGAGCAGGAAGTAAATCCAGTTATCACGCCAGTCGGCCGGCGACGGAAAGAGAGGGGAAATTCCCGTATCGCCGGCTGTTCGCGTCGTGGACGGTTTTACATTCAGGACAGTGTCGATGACAGCATCATTTAGCGAATTAACCATGGTCATTGCCCCCCCTTGTGAAATTGAAATGAAAAAGATTCAATAACCGGTGCAAAATTGAAAGTGCATTGGATCTTTATTTCTTCGCGGCCAGTCACCACCCCATTTAAAACCATGGTCTCGAAAGATTTCCACAATTCCAGGATGCATATCCCCTGGACTTCCCATCGGGTTGGAATGAGGGTTCAAATCGATGGCAATTCCCCAGCTGTGCGTAGACAGTTTACCGCTTGACCGTTTACTGCGAAAATTATAACAACCGCCGTAACTCGTGATTTCATCCCGCAGGCCTTCTCCTTCAATTGCGGCAAATACTTCGGCAAATACTTCGACCAGTTTTTTATGGCACATGAGGCGCGTAACATAATTTGTTGGATCCCATGAAAGCGGGATGGAAAAGGGCAAACGAGCACGAGCAAAGTATTCTTGGTGCCATCTTTGCTCATTTAAGCTACCATCATCTTGAATGCATTCAAATATATTGCCGAAAACATCCAGAATTTGGCCCAGTCCATTAGGTGCAGCTAATTCTGTATCCGAAGATACTGGCTGAGGTACAACCCCCAGCAATTCGCGTTTTGAGGGGATCTCAAGAACCTGTCCCGGTATTATCTGATCCGGATTTAAGATTCCGTTATAGTCAGCTAATTTCTTGTATAATGCGACTTCGCTATAAAATTCTTTAGCAATTTTTCCTAAAGTATCTCCCTTTTGAACAATATATTGGCGTGCCATAAGATGTCCTCCAATTTGACAGTAAAATTAAGAAACGTCAATATTCTTAACGAAATAGAACTATCTCCTGCGAAAGATAAAAATCTGAACCTATATTATTTTCTTTTTCTACTCTTCAAAAACACGCCATTTATTTCGCTGCTGCCATGATCCGGAAAGCTGCGGTGTCTGAGGATATCTCACGTGGGGCAAGATTTTACGAATTTCCCAGTACCAGTCCCTGTATGTGGCTGCTTTCGGCAAGTTTTTATGAGTCTGCAACGCCGCGTAGGTGAAGGCTCCGTTCGGCCTACCATTGAACCAGGCATCGTAACTATACTCTTCATCCTTACAACCAGAAAGCAAAACAGACGCTGCCCGAATTTTCCCACGGGATTTTACTTTCTCCACTTGCAGCGCTCTCCTTAAAAGTACTTCATCTTTTTTGATGTAAAACTCCGGTGCCAGGAATCGGATTTTCTGAAAATTCCATGAATCGTCTTCAGTCCCTGGCATTAACCTACCGGCTTTAGCCACCGTCCCTGAATGGCATGAGTCGCTAATAAAAATAATCCGGGCGCCCCGCTTTCTCTCACTGAAAATCTCGTATAACTCGTCGTCGATCAGGATTTCACCCTGGGTGATGTCATGCGGACACAGCGCCTCATCTCGACCATCGCTCTCGTCCCCGTCTTGATCCGGCACCCAGGTACCGTGGCCCGAATATGTGATGACGGTAATATCATCCCTGCCCGTATCTCCAACGATTCTTGAAATGGACTCGTGCATATTACTCTTGGTGGCTTCAGCATCTAGGAGTGAAGTTGTTTCAAATCCACGGGCTTCCAAAGTCACTCTCCAGTCATTAGCATCGTTAACGCACCCGGACAAATCACTGCCGGTACCGGGGTAATCATTAATTCCTATGTGAAGCGATCGTTTCATGGTGTTCCTCCTTTCATTTTAAATAATGTTAAAATTTGAATCACTTTGCCAGTAAAAAATTGGTGTCGCATCTTGATTATTGATTAAAGTGGGTAAATGACTCAACGTGATCCTGTATTTTTAATTTCGACCGGGCTGCAGCAGTCGTTGTTGCCTCCGAATCTCACCCTTGAAACCAAGCAACTCTAACTTCCACCATTTGTCGCCGACCACAAACGAGATCGGCGGCGAGTCGGGAACAACCTCGACCGGCGCTCCGTGGGGTCGACCATTCTGGTAGAGTTCGATCCAGTCTAGATTCAGCGTTGTTACTAACAGCTGACCGTCGCGAAAGGTGTACTGAAGATCGGTCACCGTCTCGCTCGCCAGCAGACGGCAGCAGAACTCCTTGAGATCCCGATTGTCATCTTGCAGATCTCGCTTGGTAAGCGGTCTTATAAAGTGTCCGCGAACGCCACGGTCCTCGATACCGGTACCGGCGACGTTTGCGGCCCGTGTCGCACGGCGAATGGCAATGGTATAGTCAATCCCAGCCGGCAACGGTTGCGGCATTGCCGCGGTTCCATGCAGCGCCCGTTCAACCTGGTGCGCTCGCCAGACGTTAGCGCCGCCGGCACCCGTCGCCAAGTCAACCGAGATCAGCGAACCGATCTTGTTATCCACAAAACCGGCGGCAAACAGATCTCCGGCAGAGTAAGTATTCGCATCCACGATCGCCACCACAGGTCCCGGATATCTTTGACCGAAATCATTGCACCTTTCCAATGGTGTCAGCGGGACACCGCGCGAGTGTTGCTCACCACTGATAACGGCAGCCTCTAAACTGCTGCGCCAGGGGGCAAGGTTCAACTCGTTTTGAGGAGCGCCTACCATAGTGCGACTAACATCTGTCGCTAAAATTGAAAATCGCGTCGGCTCTATTGGGTGTGGCGTAAACAGCTGCAGCAGCCGCTCCGCCGCCCAGACAAGGCCGCCGGGATTGCTGCGTAGATCGATAATTAGGCCTCGGCGGGGTAACTTTTCTAGTTCGGCAGTGACATGCTCGATGAAGCCGTCGTCATCGACCAGATCGAAGCTCCATAGCCGCAGATAGCCGTACTTGGAACCATCAGCCATCTCAAAGGTATCTGCCCGGACGACATCGCGAAAGTCGTCCGGGCGCACGACCGATGTCCCGTCGGCTACACCGCTCGCGGCCGGCTCACGCGCCTCCGACTCGAACCACACCGTTGGTGAGAAAAGCATCTTCTTGGCCCGGCGCGAGGCCTCGGCGAGCGGATCGACGGCGTAAGCGAGCTCGGCCAATCCAGCATCATTGGTAGCCTTGGGTAGATCACGCATTCGCGCTTTCTGCCACTTGAATCGAATCTCGCCCGGCCCCTGCTCGCCGATGAACGAAACCGTCACCCAGTCTTCAACCGGTGGCAGCGCGTAGCGCAGTGGCCTCAGTGTCAGCGACTCCAGTGCCCGGGCACGACGTGCATCGGGTCGACCTCCGGTCTCCTGCTCCGCATGCAAGTCGACGGCAGTGCCGATCGCGGTACCATTCCAGTGCGTCAACTCAACGCCCGCGATGAAGCCGGCACCGGAAAATTGCAACGCCTGTTCGGCCCTGCCCGCAAACACCTTCGAAGCTATGTAGTGTGAGCCCTGATCATCCATGTAGTGCTCTATCAAAAAGGGCAACGCTGCCACCTCTCCCTCGGTATGCTGTGGCCCGAGATAGCGCGTGTGTGCGTCGCGCAGCTCGGTGACAATCTCGGCCATACAGCGGTGAAACTCGGTGTCGTCGAGGCCGTCCATGCGCTGCGACAGCGCACGCAACCGCTGCACGGGATCAAGGCCATAGGTCGCTCGCTTCTGCGGCAAATGGGTGTAGAGCCCTTCGATTATATTTGCAAGGGTAGTGATGATTTGATGTCGCTCTCCCAGCGTCAGCTCGCGCCCGCTGCGCTCCCGCGGATCGAAATCGGAGAGCTCGGCCGCAACGGCCGCGAGAGCCCGAACTTCGATACTCATGTTTGTTTCCTCCTTTCTGCATCGTTCCACATCGAGGCCGTATAACTATGAATAGAACCGGTCCAAGTCGTCAAACACCCCGTGATGAAAGCCCCGCCCCTTAACCTCGCCGCGCCAGCCACGGTCGTGGCGCAGCGATGGAATTGGAGCGATGTCGACCACCTTTCCGGCAGGTGGGGGCCCGGCGACCATGCCGAGGGCGCCAGGCATATCGAGCTCTATGATGAGACTTTGACTCGCCCCCGGTACTTCAGCGCCGTCGGCCGACGCCTTGAGACCGGTCACGAATTCAAGCACCGGGTTTTGGCGAACCCTCTCGAGCTGTTCGAGCACCTTTTTCCAGATCCACGCACCGCGCTCGTCGGGGGGGTTGTCCTCATCGGCCGGGTCCGTCAGCACGGTACGTCGATATACCTTGCCGACGCGAACCGAGGTAGTGTCTTCGACACCGCAAGCTTCCAGGAGCGCCTTCTTGCCATAGCGCGGCTGGCCGTCGACCAGCACCAGTTGCACGTGTTCTTCACGGGCATGGACCAGATTCTGCCACGGATCGTCAAAAGTACGTTTGATCACGATCAGGTCACCAAGGCCATGGGTTACCAGGCGCCCCACCCGCTTATGCCAGATGCGCTGTAGCATGTCTCCCGGCGCGCCGGTGACCATTTCGACAAGATCGAAATCGCTTAGCTGCCAACCGAGATGTTCGGCGCACAAGCGGGCCGCTTTCAACTCACCCAAAAGGTTCTTGGTACCTGACGGCCCCCAGTCGGTGCCCAAACATACCGTCACGCCGTGGCGCCGTGCACCCGGCACATCGGTCGTCTGTTCAGGACCGTAGAGCCATAGATTCGAAAACGGCGACCAAACAACCGCCCCCGGGCGCTCTCCGTTCATCAATTCTGCGCGCGTCTTCCACTTCTTGAACGCCTCTTCACCGACCGCACAACAGTGGATGGCGACCAGGCGTTCGCGTAAACAGTTAGCGGTACCGAGATCATCAAACTCGTCGACGACCCGGCTGCCCTTCTGCCCCTCGGCGCAATGGTAGATGAACCCCTTGCCTTCGGCCAGAGCGGCCGCTCTGCTCAGGAGCGCCTCGCTATCAAGGGTCAAGGTTGATGTGAGCATGTTGTCGCGACCACCAAATTTTTCCTCAAAGCTCTGGTCGTCTATATTGCGCACAAGCTGGTTGACCGGTCGCCGATTGAAGCTCGGCCAACCCTGTACCGCGGTGGTTCCACCTGCCAGCGCCTGTACCTGCACATACACCATCAGCGCCTCAGGTGCTCCTCTTGCAAGCAACCACGCAGGCCAACCGACGTTCTGCTTGTAGCCGTTCCGACCAGGCCAGATGTCGTGGTGAAGATAGGGTCGCGGTTCCTCCTTCCGATGCCACAACGGCAGAGCGTTGTAGGCGATGTGCGAATGTAAATCGATCAGGCCCGGGTAGACAAATGCTTCGTCGACCGAGACGACCGTAGTGTCGTCAAAACCGGAAGGGGGGTTCTCGCCATTCCTTTTAACACCGCCGATGCGCCCGTTCTCACGCAGATAAACACGGCCGGAAAATACATCCCTGGGCCGCGTCTTGCGTAGCGGGACAATCGTGCCTTCAATCGCAAGCTTCATAATGCACCTCTCAGTGTCTCACCATGATTTTCTATCATCCCAGTTGCTCGAATGACCGCCGAGCACTATGGAACCATTTGAATTTGCGTCACATATGAGGATAGTCACGCCTGTGTTCGGTCTCCGTCAGGGTGACTTCCAGATAATCTCTTTGTTGTTGGTGGCGCCATCGTCGTGACGGGCACGCCGAGCATGACTACCCACGCCGTGCCAGTCTGGCATGCCGAAAGGCAGGTCGTAGCGCGGGATGGGCTCGTGATCGGCATCGGTGAAATCGGTTCCGAAATTGGTGGTGTCGACGTCGATCCCGACCTCAGGCTGCACAATCGTGCGCAGCCTCGAGAGTTGGTCGTTCCAGTTGGCCAGAAGCTGTGCATGGTCATGCGCCGACGGGTGTGTAATATTTGCAACCTCATAATCGATGCTGCGGGGCCAGCGTTCAACGGCGTCACGGGCAGCGGACCCCGCTGCAATCACCGCTTCGACCGCGCTGATGTCAACAACTTTGTCGAGAACGAGATTGCGAAAGCCGAGAATCTGCGGATCCTGGCTGAGCGAACGCAACTCGCCGAAAAATTGGCCGAATACCGGGTAGAGAAAGGTATTGACCATCACGTAGTCGCGACGGATTCCAAGCCGCCGGAGAAACGCCTGCAAACGTTGCCCGGACGCTCCGACGAAAGCCCGGTGCCCAACCAGCTCGTTGGCCGCAGGATCCTGGCCCACAACCAGTACCCGCGCCGTGCCGTCGAGACGGCCGCGATAGTAAATGGGGCCAAAGTCGAGCCGAAACGAGGTGGGATGCTGCTGGTACTTCGCTAGCGGCGCTTTCTTAAACAGGGCTGACCATTTCTCATCGGGTCCAGGATCGTGGCCGATATCAGCACCGTGGTTCACCACGGCCAGGGCTATGTGAAAAAAACGATTGCGACCTAAATCGCCGATCGTTCGAATGCCGAACGCATCGAGTAGATGCTGTTTATCGCCAGCCGAGACCCCTTTGAGTGCGTCGACGTCAAGCGTCAAGAGTTCAGCCGCGGAATTTCCGCGATGGTTCACGTTTACCATTGTATCGAAAGGACCTGCTACCATCTCACACCTCCTGTTCGGTTCGAGCTTCCAGCAAACCGAAGATAACGATCCGCTGAAGCAATTCACCCCATCAATTGGCTTCGAGCACAAAGTCGGTCTTAGCCACACAGCGATTTAACGGTTACAGCCAAAACCGACATCCAATCTCTACCTCATTAAACCGATGATAAAATTCAATTGAAAGTCTGAAAAGATCTACATTTTTGCTGTCAATCAGATTTGCGGTTTTAGAGGATAATTTTCAATTTGCTTTATAGAAAAGCTCATTTTTTAGGATTTATCATCCCCTTCACCGACAGGCTCTTGATTCGTACATATATATCCCAACTTGTTGGATCCGATGAAAGCAGTGTAAAGCGGTTTCTCATTTCTGAGCACGTCTATGATTTCGTCAAAACGTGACCACGGATATACCAATCCAATTCTGCCGCCCTTATATCGATTTTCAGGCATAGTGCTATCATCTTTGTAGAATTCGCAGGTCATTACGTTCTTGCCGCCATGGTAACAATGAATAAAAGCGGCGAGATCACTGGCGAGTGAGCCCTGTCCGTATAGGACAACTTTGTATTGGTCAATCGAAAAGTTAATGATCAAGAAAGAGCCCGTGTACCCGGAGAGGCCGTGTGCTCCTTGCGTTGGGTAGTGTTTCTTTTCGCAATCTTTCAAAGCCTTGCCCATGCCCTCAGTGGATAGCACCCCTTTCCAAAAGCACTTGCATACCTCTTCTGAGGGACCGATTAAGAGGTTAGGAATGCCACCGATGAATGACCTGGCACCTACGTTCATGATGGCGGGTTGGAGGGGAGGATTAAATACCTGACACGAATTGAAATATACAACGGCGGGTGCAATTGGTTTGCCAGAAAGGCTTGCGAACCACGTGTGGTTCAGCACTCCGTCATCGAGAACGATACCGTTGGGATTCCCGTGCCCGATATTTACGAACCCCTTTAGCCCGGACGTCAAATATTGCTTGTAGTTGCCCACCGAGGCGTCTTCACCGAGCAGCTTCTTGGAAGATAGTCCCGCGTTTGTGGCCAACTGGTGCAACGTTTCGACCGCTGCCTTGGCAGTGGAAATTTCAGGTACGGGTGTTGCTGCGACGAAATCTACCTGTTCAATGTACATACGCCTCCCGCCCTCCTCTTCATCATCATCAAGAGAGTCGTCGTAGTTCTCTTCGGTTCTTTTTACTTTGTAATTCTTGTCGACGTCAATCTTCACCACGTCCGCGGTATAGGTGTCCTTCCTTAACATGTAGGCAACTAAATAATTTGGCGAACCATCGTCTTTTCGTTTGACTTTCACTTTGACGCTACTGTACTCAACCTTTGCTTTTGGAAGAACGTGATTGCTGACGGCATTGATAATCTTCTTTTCGTTCTGTGTGTCATAAAACTTTTGCCCCTTGCCTGAGGCAAACACTTTGATTTCGACTTTTCTTTTCGGTTTTGGCATGATAGATCCTCCTTACATTTGTCCTATTGTGGTTTTTGAAACAATATGGCCGGACAAAGTTGAATTGTTAGATTTGCTCTTGTTCCAAAACCCAAACATTTCATTTTTCCATTTCCATATTTGACACCTAATTTTTCCAATAAATATGTACAAACTCACCGGCAGAGAGTCTTAAAATTACATGCGACAGAACCATTAAACAAAATTATATACCATCCTTTTAAACTCCCGAACAACCGACGATATTGTAAGGCTTATCTGGGTAAAACTTTCCCTTTTCGTCTTGCACACCTTTAACATAAGGTTCCACCGGTTCAACGGCTGTTACATCAGATAAAAATCTTAGACCGTTAAGCTCTACCCAGCCGGGAGTGAAGCCCTCTGATGGAGTGTCACCGAATGCTTCTCCCTCGATTCCAGAGGTTGGAATGAAATTGTTCTCTTTTTCAAGATCACCCTTAATGTTCAGACCTTTGGGGCTGACAGCCTCACTCTGTTGATGAAAACTCAGGTCATAAAGTTCTAGCCAACCAGGTGTACTGTATTGCATCATGATCGCCTCCTTCAATTAAGAATTGTGAATTTTTAGACCGAAAAAATTCACTCCCTAGAAATACGAAACATGTATCAATGGTCAGTAACTTATACAATCAGAAACATTTTTCGCATTCGCGCTTTTACAATTTATGATGAAAAATCTCCTACCTCAGCGATGAGCTATCTCTCTTCCATTGCGGTAGCGTATTAATATTTCGACAATGCCTTTGCTCTGCAAGTCAGCCTGTAATGCGCAGATCATGATTTTTCAACCTGTTATACGCTGAAGGTTCTTTAAGCAAAGAGTCCGATAAAGAATTTTATAGCAGATATAATGCCAATATGTATCAAATTACAGGTTTTTAAGGGAAATTGGATGTAACTGCTCGATTTTTAATTAAAATTTTCAGAAATAAATATTGCGGATTAGATGAAAGGCAGAAGGAATTATCACTCTCGCCGTTAAGCTGGTTTACAGTTTCAGGGATTTGATATCAATTTGGTGTACATGAAAAATATGTTCAGACACCATCAGTTGCCAAAGCTTGGTTATTGCTGATCGCAGGCTTGCATTTTTACG
>Ga0316189_10003726_pt1 | contig 14782 bp, 15 predicted proteins | sample LowCovwburrow_MG_FD_204930 | JGI IMG/M metagenome (GOLD analysis project Ga0316189, IMG submission 204930) | Coastal sediment microbial communities from Maine, United States - Lowes Cove worm burrow | ecosystem: Environmental > Aquatic > Marine > Coastal > Sediment | place: USA: Maine...
TCCTCATCAGGAAAACGCTCTGCAAATTCGAAAATACTAAGGCTTTTATACTTTTGCTCCATTGATATACTACTTTATTTAGTTTAAGCTAATATAATTAGTATTCATGATATGCCTACTTCAATAATGTTATCTGTAAACTAGTTATCACGATCCCATGTGATTGAATTTCTAGGTTCAATTTTTTACCGATTCTAGCCATTCTATTACGACCCTTGATGACTCAGGATTAATAGCCACCGAACTCATGCTAAAAGACTCTGCTTTGGTGACATTTTCATACAAATAATGACCGTGATCTGTATTGGGAACCTTTACAAATTTGGCTTTACCTGGATTGGATTTACTTACCATCTCATAGAGTATTTGATGATCCTCCTCACTTATCATCCAGTCATATTCATTGTAGACAACCAATGTGTATGCACCAACCTTATCCCAAGAACCAGCTATATCGGCATGATTCATTTGCTGAAAATATTCAATACTTCTGTCTCCAAAATGATGAGTGAAGGAATTGCTGTGCCAAACCTCCTTCAAGTATGGCTTCTCTCTTAGGATACTTTTTGGATCCTTCTGTTCAATTAGATATTCAGAGTGGAACTCTCCTGAAAGATTCATTTTTTTATTTATCTCACTTGCGTCAGTATTGAGATAATTCATGATCCTTCGTTCTTGATCTATTATATGCTCGAACCATGTCCTAATCCAGGTGCCAGACACTGCAATTCCCCTGACTTGTACATTTTTTGAGTTAGATGCAATCATAGGTGCTAAAACGCCACCAGAGTTTGTGCCATAAATAAAGACATTGCCCTGGTCAACTTGCTCAATTTGCCCGAGCTTGTCTAAAGCCGACTCAAATACAGAAAGCTCATTGTAGAAATCTAGATCACTACAATCGATTCCTTCACTATCGCCGGTTCCAGGAGTTTCAACTCGATATACAATGTATCCAGCTTTGGATATCTCGGATAGCACCTTAGTATATCCATGCTCACTTCCTCGTCCTTCCACCGGACTACAGGCCAACCATTTAATAAAGAGAATTGCAGGCAATTTCTTCTCTACCCCTTTGGGCTTTGAGAGTACAGTTCGAAGCGTATACCCTTGCTTCGATTTTAGTTCTCCGTACTCGAAATCAACACCTTCGAATGAATCCCGAGGAACCTTAGCAAGAGTTATTTTGAGCCCAAAAGTTTTTCCTGATCTATACACCTGCATATCCACTAATTCATTAGCACGTAAAGCTCGATTTATCTTAGAAAAATTGATGTAATCAAGAACAGATTCTGAATTGATTTTTATGATAACATCTCCATTTTTTAATGTGGCTTTGTCTGCGGGACCATCTTTAACAACATTGTCAATGCACACACCATAATTTTCTGAACAATGACGCAAGTCAGCACCCCAGAAGCCTCTTCTTCTAAGCTCTTGGGCTTGAAGTGTCGGAAGAACTGCCAAGAATAGAATAAGAGCAATTGTTTTTAATTTTTTCATTCTTTAAAGAAATTTCAAACGTGTATTGAAAAGATCAATCGTAAAACACCATTCTGATTATCAAATTGACACAAAGGGGATCAGCTATGCCAAAGCATTTATTCTGTTATCAGTTATAAAGTGACTAAGTTGAAATAGTGAGTTCTATGAAAGGTTAATTCCTATAATTATTAACCTATTCTCAGGTTTGAACGTCAGTTCTTGGAAGTTTTCATAACCATAGAGATTTGGAGCCCTCCTCAATTGGTAGACATCATAACAAACATGTGTTTGAAACTAACAGTCATTTCATCAAATGATTTGATTGCATCCTGTCCTAGATTACCATAATAATACTTGGAAGCTTCATTGGCCGATTCAATCATCAGGGGAACGGACTTTAGATCTATAGTCGTTGAATCAAAATTTAATTGAAAATCCACCTTATACCCAGGATAAAAAGCATCCCCATTTATACCTGCCAAGTGTAACGAGGTAGTATCATATCTACTCTCGATATTCTCCCTGTATTTTGTGTAATATTTTTTATGCAGCCAGGTTCTATTTGCTCCTGAGTCAAATGTAAAAGGGAGAGAATCCTCAGAAGTAACAACTTCAATGACGGGAGTTACAAAATCCAATGCCAAATTGGAATAGGCATTGTCACTTGTTTCAATAGGCACTGTAAATATTCCATTCGTCGAGATTTGCATCTCTTCCAATGCATTTATAACAGGGAACCCAAGTATGCCATTCATTTGGAAATTTGCTGCGGGAAAAAACAGGCTTTCATCAGGAAAAACCATAAAAACAACATTGCTGAAGCGAACATTGCCAAGTTGGAGTGCGCTCGAAATTGCAAGTTTGGAATAAATATTATCTCCCAAAATATTTTTAACGACCAGACTCACATCTAGAAATTTCATTTCCATCCTCCTGGCCAAGGTTTCCGTAATAACGCTGAATCCTGCACCGGTATCAAAAAGAAGAGCTGTGGTTGAATCAGAATTCAAAAATGAAACTGGAAGTTTAAACCCATCAACAAGTTTAATCTCACTCCGAGCAGACTTTACCATAGATTGAGGAGGGTAATTACTCAACCCGTTCCAAATGTTAAATTGATTTTTGATATCACTCACACCAGCAGAGTCCAAGAAATTTGCGTGCTCCACTAGCAGTAAATTGCTTACTTCTGCCGCATCCCTATACTGGAACAGCTTAGCAAAATTTTGCAACTTTATCCTTAGCAATCTATATCTAATACTATCGTTTAACCTTTGATCATACTGCTCATACAATTTGTTAATTGCCTCATTGCTTTTTTCGGGGGCATTGAAGTAATTTCCAAGAATGGCCTCAAATCGTAATTGATTATATTCAGAGAAATTACTTTTTCGAAGCTCGAAGAATCGTCGAGCTTTAAAGATCTCATTGACCTGAATCATTGAATCCAATCGTTTGATTTCTGAACTTGGTGTCCTTAGTCCCGAATCGACACACCTCGCAAATAGAACCATCCACACAACAAAAAAACACGCCTTTATTGCCAACCGACCAGAGCTCCTATAATTAGTCATAGGTACTTGATAAATTTGTTTTGTGGATGAGTTGCCTTATACTGAACATACCATTTACATGCTGCATAGAGTAAAATCACATCCGCTGTAAAAACCGTGTAAAGCGTGAGCAAGCTCCACTTCGACGCCTCCGGCACAAAGGTGAAAGGTGCATAGTCAAACCATTCATTATGAAAAGTGCCTTCTGTAATGAAGTGCACAGCTAAGGCACTCAGGTGAATTAAAAGAATGTGAAGGATATAATAAAATAAAGGGACTTTGCCTATCAGTTTCAAAGCATTAATGATTCTCCCCTTAATCTTCTCTACAAATGGAACCAACAGAATCAAGGGGCCAAGTGTCATCATTAGAAATAAAATGGATGCAGGATACTTTTGCTGTCTTAGTAATTCCAAAACGAAAGATCTGGGTTCGTTAGAATCAGTGACATTAAAAACATGGTAGCTACCAATGACTAGAAAAAGGAGGGTTAGACTAAGCCCTAGAGAAACACAAATCTTTTTTCTTTGCGCGGAGTTCATCTGAAATAGCATACCGAATGCATACCCACAAGCCATTACCCCTATCCACGGCACAATGACGTATAGAACCACCACTGTGTCCGTTTGAGGGTTTTCAAATCCAGTCGGGTAAATGAACCTCCAAAAAAGCAAGAAAGGATCATATAGAGAGTCGGGAACGTATTGTGGAACTTTGGCGAATAGCTGCTGAACTAAAATAATTACAACTCCAAGAAAACCAATAACAGTCGGTTTCAGCCAAATAATTGCGGCCATAATAATCATGCAAGCCCCCAACATCCAAATTACCCCAGCTAAGATATACTCGGTAAAGTTGAAGTTAAAAGTCCAGAATAAGTGTAGTAATGTCAACTCTAGAATGATAAGGATCACTCCTTTTATAAATAACTGTTTAGATAGTTTCCTTTTATCGTTGATTTTCTTATCCATCAGAAGAATGCTTGTCCCTGCAAAAAAAGTAAAAGCAGGAGCACAGAAATGTGTGATCCATCGAGTGAAAAATTCACCTACTTCTAGACTACCCGCTGAAATTCCAGAGTAGACTCGAACATGGTCAATAGCCATTAATACCATCACAAGCCCTTTAAGGATATCTATAGATTCTATTCTGTTGCTTTTCATAGGTATAGAGTTTGCTTAGCACTCCACAGATCTTCGAAATCGATCACTAAAGACCAAAATATTTTGCAAGCAGTATTGAAAGAAATGCTTATCTAAAACAAAAATGCTATAGGAAAACAAAGACAATTTCAATGAGCCGGAGGCTGCTATTTGTTTGCCAAAGTGGTCAGATCTGAAGTCTTTACGGTTAAATGTTATAACATTTAACTAAACTAGTTGATCTGTAAAATCAGATTGTGATTCTTTATACTCACTTGGGGAAAAGCCAGTAAACTTTTTGAATGCATTATAGAACGAAACTTTGTTGTTAAAACCAGAATCATAAGCCACGTGAATAATCTTCTGTTCTTTCGAGGATCTCAAATGCGCCTTTGCCTCCTCAACTCTATACTGATTTATAAAATCTTTGAAATTCTTTCCTTCCATTTCATTTATCACTTGAGAGACGTCATGAGGAGATAAACCCACACTCTTTGCAAATTCATTCATTTTGAGCGAACTATCCAGGTATGGCTTTTCGTCATCCATGAATTTCCTGACCTTTGAAAGAATTGAAACTGCAGCACTTTTTGGCAGCAGAGAATTAGTGTATTTACCATTTTCATAGACCTTTAATAGCTCCTGCTTTTGAAACCCTTGAATGCCAATGTAATAAATGAAGATACTAGAGGCGACAGAAATAGCATAGTCATAATCTGATCTTAAATTATCTGTCCACACCAAAATATAGTAAAGGCCAAAGGACGCAACGTATCCAAAGTAAGACCAAGCTAAACTTAGTCTCCACCTATAAAGCTTCTTACTTAGTGTGGTGGTTCCTTTATCTTTTATAACTGCACTAAAGACAAGCACTAGGTAAATAATCAAATGAGCATTCTGAAATAAATCAAAAAAATTCTTCGCACCTGAAATCTGACTGATTGGAAAAAGAAAAATGTAGAGAATGAATGGAACAAAGTGGACTGGCTTAAAATACAATTTTCGACTATCAGATTTGATGTAGAATAACATCAGCGGGCCGATCAAATAAGTAAACCTTCCAAGAACTTGAATCTCATTCGGAAAAAAGGAAAGAGAATTTGTCCAAAAAATAATATAATAGATCAAGCAAATACTAAATGATAGAGTAAGAGCACCCAAGAGGTGGTTTATCTTCGATTTTCTCCAGAAAATCATGAGGGCAATGAATACTCCCTGCAGCGCCGCCACAGTAAGAAGAACTGTCCAAATGTTAAAGTATGGCTCCATTTTTACAAATCCAATTTAGTATTTTTTACTTATAGGGCAGTACATGATGATCTTGACAAGCACAGAGAATTTTTCAGTAAAACCCAGGTTAATTATCACATTGATCATAAAAACAGAATTTTCATTCATGGCGGATTTACCCATCCGAAGGGTCCAAGCTATGATCTAATAAAAACACAATGTCTGTGGGATAGAAGTCTTTGGAATGATGCGCTTATTGGTCAAAAACTAAAAAGGAAGCCTCATATTCTATCTGGATTCACTGAGATATACATTGGGCATACACCAACACTTAACTGGTTTAAAGATCATCCAATGAATGCTTTCAATGTTTGGAATCTCGATACAGGTGCCGGTCATTCTGGAGGCAAATTGACGATAATGGATATAGATACTAAAGAGTTTTGGCAGTCTGATATTTCCAGTGATCTATATAGAGAGTAATACAATTCGATGCACCGTTAAGAGTTGAGCACTCTATTGAAGCTTTGGTTTTAGGGGGTAGGAAGTGGGGCTGAGAATGTGTGCGTTTATTGAAAATATACTGTTATTCATAATGCGTCCACATACGAATTACTTTAACAATTTTCTCCTCATCTAAAACCTGATAGACTAATCGATCTTGAATATTTATTCTGCGTGAATATGCCCCCAATAAATCTCCTTGTAATTTCTCAAATGGCGCAGGCAGGATTTCGTTCACGGATGTAGCCATACTAATTTATTGTAGGAGTGGAGCACCTTCCTACGGTAGGCAGGCTCTTTTGCCATTCCTGTCCGTTCGGAATGAAATGAAGGTGGATTTGACAGGTGGGAGGAGAGAGAGGGAATGGCAAATTGGTGTGGAGAATTTAGTCTACTTAATACAAAATAATCATTTGAATATAACGCAAGAAACGATATGTATTTATCCAATGTAGTTATCTTCCATCTTAATAAATTAAAGAACTTCTGATTTCATTTACATCAATGCGTTATATTTAATGTGAATCCGAAAAGGCTATTGAAAGATATTTGTCTTAGATGGTTCGCTTAATTGAAATCACTCAGCTATGTACCTGTTTTTCGATACAGAAACTACTGGGCTACCTCGAAACTGGAAAGCTCCCGTCACCGATTTGAACAATTGGCCTAGAATGGTTCAGATCGCCTGGATATTATGTGATGAGAAGGGAAACCACATTGAAGCTGCAGACTACATCATTAAACCTGAAAATTTCAGTATCCCCACAGATGCATCTGATATTCACGGGATCACAACGGCAAGGGCTTGTGAAGAGGGGGAAGATCTGGAGAAGGTATTGGTTGCATTTAATGCCATGGTTGGACGAGCTGATTGTCTGGTGGCACATAACATTAGCTTTGATGAAAAGATTGTTGGGGCAGAATTTCTAAGAAAGCACATTCAAAGCGACTTCAATAAGAAAAGACAAATATGTACCAAACTGGCATCCACGGACTATTGTGAGCTGCAAGGACCGTATAGCTACAAATGGCCAAGCCTGTCAGAGTTGCATTACAAACTATTCGGAGAAGATTTTGACGAAGCGCACGATGCTTCAGTGGATATTAATGCTACTGAAAAATGCTTTTGGGAGTTGCGGAGGATTGGGGTTATGTAAGAAGGACCAAACTGTTGTAAACCTATGATCGTGTTAAAAAGGTGAGCTACTCAAAAAACTACATGATTAAGAAATAATAATGATAAAAGACAAAGAAACATTTCTAAAGCAAATAGCACTGATGTCTGAGCTAAAGGGAAATAAAATTTCTCTTGTTTTTGCTCTTAATCCTACAATTGATATTTCGAAAAGGGAAAAGTTTGTTGAAAACATCAGCCCTTTTTTCAATCTCCAAAAAGAAGAGTCAAGAGACGAAATTGTGGTGGAAAGTGCTGATAAATCCAGTGAAATAGAAAGCTGGATAGGTAAAGATTTAAGGATTAAAAAAGTGAGACTGAAATCTGTAAGAGGGTTCCCAGATTCAGCAGTGCCATTCGGGATTGATTTTTTGAATGAAGAGGAAGAGCCACAAAGCATGATCATTCTTGGATCAAATGGTTCAGGCAAATCATCTATTTATAATTCAATAGAATATAATTACTGCAAGCACATTGGAGAAGCCAAGCTAAGAACTTCAACTTCTTTAAACGATGAAAATCATGAATTCGAAGATTATTTAAGCCATTTTGATAAAGGATTTGGTAATAGCATGTGTGAGATAGAAACTGTAGATGAAAAATTCAATCTGCAAAGTTTGAATATCCCCGAGGAAGTAAGAAAAAAATTAATCCGAACACACATTTTATTAGTGATTATGATATTTATAACAACGGTCAATTAAACTACTTAAAAGGAAACGACGGATCATTTCATAATCTTATTGCAGAAAGTTTAGGGCTAAGTGAGTTGTTACAGTTTGAAAGAAACCTTAGAGTTTTTACTTCATACAGAAGGGCAACCGAAACTACCCGGATAAACGCCCTAGAAAAAAGTAACACAGAGGAGAGTGCATTGATTGCGAACAACCAAAAAGCTTTAGAAGAAAAAAAACAAAAACTAATTCAGCTTACGGACACACAAAAAGAGCAGCCGGAAGATAGCAAGGTGCAGGAGTTGCAGAAATTAATTTCACAGTTAAAACTCCCCAATTTTTATTTTCAATACGATTATCAAGCGCTACTTAAAAATGTTGCAGAATATGGGATGAAGTATAAAGAGTTTTCAGCATTGGAAGTTAAGGCAGGTAATATTTCACAGGTCCAGTTTCTCAATTTAGGATTAGAGTTATTGAAAGATGCTACTGATTGTCCGCTTTGCAATAGTTCTAAAAAATCAACAGAAGAAATTAATTCCTATGTTTCTGATAAAATCAAACAGATTGAATCATTCAATGAAATAAATCAAGAGCTTACCAGGGCTTTGAATAGCACTACAGAAAATTTGGATAACTTCTTCAATCAAACTGCCTTATTAAAAGGTAAAGTTTCTAAGGAACTATCGGAAATAAAATCAATCAGCGAATTTTCAGATTTAATCTCAAGTGAGAACAGTTTCATTACTTATGTCGAATCCACACAGTCAAATGAGTTTCATTCTATTGGTTCAGCGATAAACGACAATGAACGATTCAAACTTGATAAGAAACAATTTTTGTTTTCATTTATAGAAACACATAAAACATACATCGAAGCTGAATTAAAACCTTTCATTGATACTATTTCAAAATTTGCAGGAAAGCGAAATGAGATTATGGCAAACATTGAAAAGCAGCTTACTGCTAATCTCCAAAGCAAAACATTGTTTGAGCAAATCGTAACAGTAAAAAATGAAATTGCCGCCTTGGAGCAACAAATTATTGCGTCAAACAAAAAAACACAAACAAACGATGTTGAACTGGAAAATTACAGGAAACAACAAGCAGTTTTTAATGAAATAAAAGATGAAGCAAGAATTTATGCTACACATTTCCACAAACAGCTTGGTGAAGAAGTTCTTCAATCCTTTCGCCCTATACAATTTATCTTGGAGGATGTTCTAAAGTCATATTTAGAAAAGGAAGAAAGAGATGTAGAACTTGAAATAAAAATGAAAGAAGAGGAAGTAGATACTGAAACAGGAGAAGTGCTTTCAGAAATTATTACTGCCTATATTGTTCCAAAAGACAAATCATTACAACCACTTCCGGTAAATAAATATTTCAATACTTTCCATTATCGCCTTTTCTCAACTATGGTTGGCGTGAGCATTGCAATGGCTTCACGAATAAATACTAAAATCAATTTACCGTTAGTGCTTGATGACATCTTTTACGCAAGTGATTTTGAAAACAGGGCAACAATTGAACGGTTTATTAAAGAACTATTCAAAATGTTTGATAATTACACTCCTGATCTAAAGCTTCAACTCATACTCTTTACGCATGACCAGTTAATATTTGAAAGTGCAGTGAAAGCTACCGCTGAGATGAAACTGGAAAACATAGCTTTTGCGAAGCTATTTCCCTACTCCAATGCTAAGGATAAAGGGGATCATAAAGAGTTGGTCTATCGAATACCAAGTTACTTACCCTATACAATAATGCAAAACACCCTTACCAATGCATAATTACAATGGAAGAAAAAACATCAATATCTATTAGAAGATTATTAGTTATAATAGTCAGTATTGTAGCTATACTTTTATCAATATATGCCTTACGCATTTGGATAAAAAGTGTTGTACATACTCAGCAAGAACAAATTAGCCATACAATCATCAATACTATTATGGAGCAAGCAAAATTAGATCTTTTCAGACCAGATATAGTATCGTTCAATATGGATTCAATTCAAATGAAGCAATTAACTGATTCAATATCACGGCATGTAGCATCAATTATTACTGAGACATACGCAAATAAGAAAAAAGACACTCTTATTGAAGTAGATTTTCAATCCTTTTTAATTTATCCGAATAAGGTTGATCATAATGGAAACTACACACTTACTGAACCACAATTAAATGAGTTGAAAAATCATATTCAATTTCTGACTTCTCAAGTCGATAAAGCAGTAACAGCAACTAAAGATGAAATCACTAAAGAAATAGACAGGATAAATACTTTGGTAAGTATATGGATAGGTGTAATTGGATTATTTGGTGTCTTTATCCCATTAATTATTAACTACAAAGCTTCAGAAGATATTAAAGAAGCAAAATACAAAGCTGATGAAGCACACAATCTAATTGATAATCATAAGGACGACATTAAAAAGGTAAAAGAAATTGGCAACAAAGTAGTTGTGTTACGCGATGATGTTGTGAAGATCACAGGCGAAGTAGAAACTACCAAAATCTCGTCTGATCAATCCTTAGCTTTGGCAACAGAGGCTAAAACTACAGCAACAGAGGCTAACCAGAGAGCTAAAAAGGTTGAGAAATTGATATTAGCACAAAATGGCCTCTTTAAAATAAAAGATATCGATGCTAGCTTTCTATTATACCGGCATAACCCTATTGAGTTATTGAAAATATACTTACAAGAGATTCATTCGAATCTCAATAATTGTGTTGAATTATTTGATGAACCAGTTGTCAAAGATGTTTTTAGACAACTTGCTTTAACACTCCATTTACTTGCTCCTTACGATTTTATAAACCCTGCCAATTTTGATTTACTTAATCAATTTGCTTTGAATACATCAAACTTAATTGCACAGCAAATAACACAGGAAAAATTTAAAGAGATTTTAGAATTATTAAGCGACTTGGTTGAAAGTATAGAACCAGGAAGAGTTAATTGAAATAGTCATGCAAAACGCCACCCAAATAAAATGCCCCAACTGTGGAGAATAAATAAATGTTCAGGACATGCTATCTCACAGTTAGAAGAAGCCGATAGGATATGAACGCCAGCGAAATACTAATATACAAAAATGAAGAAGGCAACATCAAAGTAGATGTTCGCATAGAGGAGGAGACCGTCTGGCTTTCGCAGGCTCAAATGGCGGTGCTTTTTGGGAAAGGAAGAAGCACTGTTGCCGAGCATATCTTAAATGTATTTAAAGAAGGTGAATTGAGCGAGAAACTGGTGTGTCGGGATTTCCGACACACCACTCAGCACGGCGCTATCCAAGGGAAAACCCAAGAAAAGGAAATAAAGCATTACAATCTGGACGTAATCATTTCTGTAGGCTATCGGGTGAAGTCTGTGCAGGGAACGCAGTTTAGGATTTGGGCAACACAGCGGTTAAGAGAATACATCATCAAGGGGTTCACATTGAATGACGATAGCTTCAAGTCAGGGAATTCCATGAATTATTTCAATGAACTACAAGAGCGCATTCGTGAGATACGCATTTCTGAGCGGTTTTTCTACCAAAAAATCAAGGACATCTACACCACAAGCATTGATTACAATCCCAAAGACGAAAAGACAACACAGTTTTTTAAAATCATTCAAAACAAATTACTATGGGCAATAAGTAGCCAAACGGCTGCCGAGCTGGTTTATAGAAGAGTAGATGCCAGCTTGCCACTATTGGGCATGCAGTCGTATGACAAGAAGGCATCAGCCAAAATCAAAAAAAGTGAGGTTAGTATCGCGAAAAATTATCTCGATGAAAATGAAATCAAGCTGCTAGGATTGTTGGTGGAACAATATCTGGCCTTTGCCGAGACAATGGCACAGCAACAAACGCCCATGTATATGATGGATTGGATCCAGAGGCTGGATTCGATCGTACAATTGAACGGTAGAGAATTGTTGACTCATGCAGGGAAGATTAGTCATCAAGAAGCTGTTGGAAAGTCGGCAGTCGAATATAAGAAATATAAGGGTGAGCAAAAACAAATTGAATTGGAAGCAAGCCTGAAGGAGATTGAAGGCGATATTAAGAAATTAAAAAGATAGCATGTCAAACGAGACTCAAATAAAATGCCCTAACTGTGGAGAATCAATTGATGTTCAGGACATACTGTCACATCAGTTGGAGGATGAAATCAAACAAAAATATCAGGCTCAAATAGCAGAGGAAAAGAGGAAGTATGAAGTCGAACAGGAAAAGTTAATTCAAGAGAAACTGGACTTTGAACAAAAGAAGAAACAAGAAAACGAACTCTTTCAGGAGCGGTTGGATAAGCAGCTAAAAGAAGAAAGAAAAGGTATTGAAGAAAAGCTTAAATCAAAGTTAGATGAGGAGCAATCTGAGCAATTCAAAGCCTTACAAACGGAGCTGAATGAAAAATCAGAAAAAGTAAAAGAACTCAACCGTACCAAAGCGGAAATAGAAAAACTAAAACGTGAGAAGTCAGAGTTGAAAGAGGAAGCCGAGGCGGAAGCTCAGAAAAACCTCAATGCCACACTCATGGCTGAAAAAGAGAAAATAAAAAAGGCTGAGGAAGAGAAGAATGAGTTGAAATTCAAAGAGCTTCAAAAGCAACTGGAAGATCAGAAAAATCTCACCGAAGAGATGAAGCGAAAACAAGAGCAAGGTTCTATGCAACTGCAGGGAGAGGTGCAGGAATTGGCGATTGAGGAATGGTTGGCTACACAATTTCCTTTGGACACTATAGAAGAAATAAAGAAGGGAGCTAGAGGGGCAGATTGCCTTCAAATTGTAAATACCCGTGCTAGTCAGAACTGCGGTACTATTTACTATGAAAGTAAGCGTACCAAAGATTTTCAACCCAGTTGGATAGAAAAGTTTAAAGCAGACATGAGGGCCAAGGAAGCAAATGTGGGAGTATTGGTTACAGAAGTTATGCCTTCTGATATGGATAGATTGGGGCTAAAGGATGGAGTCTGGGTTTGTGATTATGAAGAATTCAAAGGGCTCTGTACGGTATTGCGAGAATCTATAATTCAAATCAATGTGGCGGTTAGCTCTCAAGAAAACAAAGGGGGTAAAGTGGAAATGCTATATGAGTATTTGACAAGTAATACCTTTCGATTGCAAATTGAGGCCATTGTTGAAGGTTTTTCTCAAATGAAAACAGATTTGGATAGTGAGAAGAATTCAATGCACAGGATTTGGAAAAAGCGTGAAAAGCAAATTGAAAAGGTAATGATCAATACCGTAGAGATGCATGGTTCGATCAAAGGGATAGCTGGAAATGCCATACAGTCTGTCAAGGCGTTGGAATTATCTGGTGATGATGAACTAAGAAAAAACAATGAATAGCAAATGGTCACAACTCCGTCCATTTTCCAAGCTAGATCAGCTTATAGGATTAATTTGAATAAGAATACAATTGAATTATTCCAGGAGTATACTTTTGAACAGCAAATTGACAATTTATGATTATCAAGTCCTTTCCTCCAATAATTGGTAAAAATTCAAAAATTCTTATTCTGGGAACAATGCCAGGAGAGATGTCCTTAAAATTGAATCAGTATTATGGGCATGGTGGCAATCACTTTTGGAAAATCCTTTTTGAGTTGTTTGAGGTTCCTTTTTCGAAGAATTATGATGAACGAATGGAATTGGCTAAAGAAAATAGTATTGCAATTTGGGACGTATTAAAAGCCTGTGTTCGAGAAGGAAGTAGTGACTCAGCCATTGAAGAAGAAGTGCCAAATGATTTTGAAAGACTATTCATAGAAAATCCAAGGATCAGTCATATTTTCTTTAATGGTAAAAAGGCTCATGCCTACTTTGACCAATACGTTTCCAGGTGCGATATTGAGAACCAGATTGTTCTACCATCAACCAGCTCTGCCAATACATGGAAAACATTCGAGGAGAAACTGCAAGAATGGAAAAGAGTCAAATGGTAGGACTGGTGTAGATCAATCCAGAGTACTCACCAACATCTCCCGAATATCCACTTCTAAAATCTTAGCCATACGCTTCAAATCCTTTAGGTGAGGTTGTGACTTGTTATTACAAATCAGTGTCATCGCGGTAGTGCTAATCCCCATTTCTCCAGCTAACCATTTTTGAGTGTGGCCTTTGATAACAAGTATTTCCTTAATGCGGTTGATACGATCGCTCATTGTCTCAATTAAGCTTAAAATAGTGGGTCGAGACTGCAAATAAGTAAGTATCATTTAAATATCAGTAAGAGCATTTTAAGCATGTTTAATTAAATAGTTAATTATAAATTACTATAGTTTAAATATGATTTATATTTTAGTAAGACTATTTTAAATAATAGAAAATACCAAAAATAATTGAGCTTCCAGATCATTCGCTCGTCACAGAAGAAATTGTCCTGAAACTCGATCATTTGTTCTTAGCATCACATCCAACCAAACTCAAAAATCATATCATGCTAATCCTTATGAAATATCTGGAGAACGAACATGATTCATTACCACCAGATTTTGAGGATAGGGTAGTGGATCTGAATGTTTTGATAGAGTTTCTTATTGTGGCGGAGAAGGAAATGAAAGAGTGATCTAAGGATCAGATTTGTTATTGTCAAAAATTTTCTTCTACATTTGCAGCTCATAAAATTCCAAGAAAGGAAGGATCAAGCAATAAACCTGTGGAGCAATTGTACTATGCATAGATTTTAGATAGTCTGTAAAGGAAGAAGCTAACATTTCTCACTCCTCTAAACTGTGCTCTAAAGGCTTTGATCTTAGCATTGAAAGATTCTGCTGCTGCATTGGTACTTCTTCTTTCAAAGAAGTTGAGTATTGTGAGGTAATGTTGTTGGATGGTTCTGGCTACAGTGCTAAAAGATTTAAACCCAGCCTTTTCAACGTCATTATACCATTTGGATATTCCGGTGATGTTGACCCCCGTTCCGGTCATACTGACCCCCTTATAGGGTTTCATTTTTTTAAGAACTCAATGGTCTGACAATTTTACAGTTTTTTTCTCAGACTCTCTCCTTTAATCTC
>Ga0316189_10003727_pt1 | contig 14781 bp, 8 predicted proteins | sample LowCovwburrow_MG_FD_204930 | JGI IMG/M metagenome (GOLD analysis project Ga0316189, IMG submission 204930) | Coastal sediment microbial communities from Maine, United States - Lowes Cove worm burrow | ecosystem: Environmental > Aquatic > Marine > Coastal > Sediment | place: USA: Maine...
CGGCAGGCTCATCGCGAGGACTCCGCGCGAGCGGCTAGCGAGGGCTGATCCCGAGGAGCCCCATCTCGTGCTCCAGGGCCTCGCGCAGGCCCTCCTCGATCGGACGGACGGAGAAGCCGAGCCCCTGCTCTGCCTTCGCCGCGCTGGCGATATAGGTGGTCCCGGCCGACACCCGTAGCGTCTCCGAGCGGAAGGTCGTCGGCACCGGCAAGACTCGCTCGACAAGCCCCATCACCGAGGATAAGCCGCGGAGAACCACGGCTGGCATCTCGACCCGCGGCGCCTTGATCCCGGTGATCTGCTCGGCCAAGGCCAGCACCTCGGTCAGGCGCAGGCGAGGACCGGCGAGGATGTAGCTCTCACCTGGCGTCCCCAGCTCCATCGCCTGGATATGCCCGCGGCCGATGTCGTCGACGTGGGCCCAGCAAAACGCGGTGCCCGCGGGCGCCATCGGCATCCTCCCCTTGAGGTAGTCCACCAAAGTCGCGCGGATGGTCGAGTGGTCACCTGGCCCATAGACCACGCCGGGCTGGACGATCACCAGGGGCAGCCCCTCGGCGATCATCGGCAGCGCGACCTGGTAGTGGGCGATCCACTTGGTCCGGTCGTACTCGCTGAGGTGCGGGCCGTCGTAGCGGTAGCTCTCGTCGACGAGTTCGCCGTGGGTGTCGGAGTTCACGGCCACCGTGCTGGTGTAGACGCCCTTCGGGATCTCTAGCTCGCGCATGACCTCGAGGACATTTCGGGTCCCCTCGACGTTGATCGCGACGGCCCGCGACGAGTCCGCTGCGCCGACCTCGTACCAGGCGGCGATATGGAACACCCCGTCGACCCCGCGCATCGGCTCGATCAGGCTCTGCCGATCAGTGATGTCCCCCGGTGCGATCTCCGCTCCGGCCTCAGCGAGCGCCTGGGCCTTGGCCGGCGTCCGCGCGAGAGCGACGACGCTGTGCCCGGCGGCGAGGAGCTGACGAGCGACGTGACCACCGATGAACCCAGTGGCACCCGTGATGAAGTAGCGCATGGCCGCCGCACGCTACACCTCGCGGGAGGGTGGAACAATAGAGACCCGCCGACGCTCCTCCCCCTACGTGAGGCGCAGTGCGGCTGCCCAAGCGCCTCTCGCCGTCTGCCCTCGCTCGACGTTTCGCTCGACGCTCCGCTCGAGGCTCCGCTCCAGTCCCGCCGCTCGACGTTTCGCTCGACCCCGCGGATCGACGCTCCGCTCGACCGCTGCCCAGACTCATCGCGGAGCTCAGCCCGGGTCGCGCTCGACGAAGCTCGCGACCAGCTCCGCGGCGGCCCGGTCTGGCGAACGTGTGAGCGCGCGGACGTCGGCCTCCGCGGCGGCGATCGCCTCGGCGACCCCTACTCCCCCGCGAAACACCGTCATCAGCCCCTCTTCGACGGCTCGCCACATCCAGAAGACCTGCTGCTCCCGCCGTGAACGCTCCCACTCGCCCGACTCCTCGAGGGTCGCCCGATGGCGGAGGACCTCCTCCCAGATCCGGTCAAGCCCGGCCCCGGTCCGCGCCGAGCAGGTCAGCGCCGGCACCGTCCAGCCGGCGACGCGGGGCTGCATCAGGTGGAGCGCGTGGGCGTAGTCGCGGCGGGCCCGGGCCGCGGCCGCCTCTGCGTCACCGTCCGCCTTGTTCACCGCGAGCAGGTCCGCGAGCTCGAAGATCCCGCGCTTGATCCCCTGCAGCTCATCCCCTGCGCCGGGGATCATCAGCAAGAGGAAGGTGTCGACCAGGTGGGCGACCATGACCTCGGACTGCCCGACGCCGACTGTCTCGACAAGGATGATGTCATAGCCCGCCGCCTCACACAGGAGCACGGTCTCGCGGGTGTGCCGAGCGACCCCGCCGAGAGCCCCGAGCGACGGAGACGGGCGGACGAAGGCATGGGGATCCCGCGCGAGGCGCTCCATCCGGGTCTTGTCGCCGAGGATGCTCCCCCCCGAGCGCGCTGAGCTCGGGTCGACCGCGAGAACCGCCACCCGCCGTCCATCGGCGCAGAGGCGACCGCCGAGCGCCTCGATGAAGGTGCTCTTGCCGGCGCCCGGAACCCCGGTGATGCCGATCCGGTGGGCACGCCCCGTCTCCGGCAGCAGGCGCTCGACCACCTCCCGCGCGAGCGCCTGATCGTCGGCGCGCTGCGACTCGATCAGGGTGATCGCGCGGCCGAGCACCGAGCGATCGCCGCGGAGGACACCTTCGACATACGCGTCGATCGAGAGGCGTCGAGACATCGTCGGCGGACGATAGCCTCCGCCCTTGCCGCCGACAAGGCGCGCGGGCAAACTCCGGACAGCACGGAGCAGGATCCCGCCGATACGGCGAGGAACAGCGCTCGGGGAGCTGCTCGCGAGAGACCGACGCTCTCTCGCGAGCTCCGTGGTCCCGGCAAGGCCACGCCCGCGGTCCCCCCGAGCGCTGTCGATGGCGCCTCGACGCAGCTTCGCAGCCTGCGAGGGCTGTGCGAGGATTTAGCCTCTCCCGAGCCGCCATGACTCTCGCCACGACCCTCCTCAGCTCCCTCCTCGTCGCCACCGCCGGGCCTACGACCTCGACCTCGACGGCCGAGCCAAGCGCAGCGGCGACGGTCGCGACGACGCCAGCCCACGCCCCAGCCCCGACCACCGAAGCCAGAGCCGAGGCCAGGGCCGAAGCTCAGGCCCAGCGCGAGGCGGACGACGCCGACGAGGAGGCGACGAGCGAGGAGGAGGTCGCCGCCGATCCCTTCGCCGTCGACCTCGCCGTCGACCTGCCGATCATCGGCCTGACCGGAGCGGTCTTCCTCGCCACCGAGTACACCAAAGATCGACTGGCCTGGGACGGCTGCCACGCCTGCGATACCAGCCACATCGGCCCCCTCGATCACCGGGTGCTCGACAACCACAACCCGGCGGCCAAGGTCACCTCCGACGTCTTCGTCTACACGGCGATGGGCGCCCCCTTCGTCGCCGACCTCGCGGATGTCCTGCTTCACAAGCGCGGCGCCCGGAGCTGGGGCAAGGACGCGCTCGTTCTCCTCGAGGTCATGGGGGTCAACTTCGCCCTGACCAACACGATCAAGTACGCGATCCATCGCCCGCGCCCCTTCACCTACGGGCTCGACGGCTCCGATCGCGATCCGACCGAGGGAGACTCACGGCTCTCGTTCTACTCAGGCCACGCCTCGACCGCCTTCGCGATGGCGACCGCCTACGGCTACCTCTTCCAGTCCCGGCACCCTCGCTCGCGCTGGGTCGCGCCAGTCTGGGTGCTCGGCTACGGCATCGCCTCGACCACCGGCGTGATGCGGGTGACCTCCGGCAAACACTTCTGGAGCGACGTCATCGTCGGCGCTGTCGCGGGGTCCGCCATCGGCCTCGCGATCCCAGCGCTCCACAAACGTCACCCCTCGAAGCGACGCTTCGCCGGGCCGATGCGCCTCAACGTCTCCGCCGATCGCTACGGCTCTCGGCTCGCGCTGAGAGGCTCCTTCTAGTCGTGGCGCTTCCTCTCATGCAGCCATGGTGTTCGGCCGCCCTGCTCAACCGTGCGAACCGGCTGGCTCAGCCAGCCGTCGCGACGCAGTAGAATGGATACTCTTGAGCGCACCACTCGGCCCAGCTTGCAGAAGGTGGTGCAGGTCGCAGTGTCAGAGTTGGCGAGACCGTCATCGCGCCCCTCATCGCCGTTGATCTCCCCGTCTCCGCAGACAGGCTCGACATCTTCCTCCGACGTCGTCGCAGCGCTCGTCCCCGAGGTGTCCTGGGGATCGGAGTCGACGGAGTCAGCGCCCCGATGAGGTCGCATCTAGGCTCGCGTCAGAGTCTCTGGCACGATCCCCGTGTCGGTCGATCCGAGCTCAGGATCGTCGAAGCTCGCGGACATCTCCTCGGCCGAGCACCTCGACGACCGTCGAGCCGGCCCTGTCGGGCGCCTCTCCACAGGTCGAGACGTCGCGGCGCGCCCAAAGATAGACCGCCCCAGCGCGCCGCTGACCACGATAGTCAGGGGCTCGCGGAGACGGTCCTCCTCGAGTGTACGCGACCGACAGCCGCCTAGCGGGCCATCGCCATCACGCGAACGCCGTCCTCAAAGAGGATCTCAAACTTCTGCGGCTCCGCGACGGTGACGACAAAACCAACGCCGAAGCGCGGATGATCGATGATGTCGCCGACGGCGTAGGTCTCGCGCATCGAGTACTTGCGGGCGGTCGATACGTCCGCCCCCTCGAGACGATCGCCCCAGGCCACGGCCGCGGCTGCGGCTGCCCGCGCCTTGGACCGCTCGGACGGGGTGAGCTTGGGGCCCGCGCGCTTGCGGGTCGCCTTCTTCTTCGGGGCCGGCGGCGCCGACACCTCGACGACCGGCGGCTTCTTGGTCGGCTTGTGTCCGGCGGGCATGGCCTCGGCGGTCACATCGGCCATCTGTTGGGCGGCGGCGACGGCCATCGCCTTGCGGCTTCGCACGCCGGTGCCGCGGCTCGCCTTAGCTGTCTCTGTGGACATCTTCGGCGGACGGTAATTATGTTGTCCGTGGCATGACGTGCACTCAGCCCGCTTGGGGCTGAGACCGTCGGCCTTGAGGGAGACGATGATGTGCGTGGTGTCCAGGCGACAGCGGGTACACCAAGCGTCGATATCTTTGCCGACTTGAATGGGCATGAGGGGGGGCGCGACCATAAGCTACCGCCGCGGGCCGAGCAAACCTCGAATGAGCGGCCACGCGCCGCGACTTGCGCGGCCTCTCCCTGTCGAACGCAGACCACCTCGGCGCTCCAGAGCCGAGCCCCAAGGCCTGCTACCCTTTGGCTCCTAGGTGCCAATGGACCACGATCTCGCCCGTTTCGCCGACCTCGACCGTCGCCTCGTCAAGGTCGCCAAGGGGATCAAGATCCTCACGGCCCTCGCGTGGCCCCCTGACGCGATCGACCCCTTCCTCGAGGGGGTTCGCAGGGGTGATCCGCGGCTCCCCGAGGTCGACCTCCCGCGCCCGGACAACGCTGAGATCCGGGAGGAGCTAGGGCGCCTGATCGACGCCTGCGACGAGGAGCACCCCGTCGGCCGCTTCCTCGCCCGAACCGCCCGCTCCTACCGGATCGCGGCAACGATGCTCACCGAGATAGGCCAGCCTTCCTTCACCGCCCGCTCGCGCGAGCTCTACGGCGGCCCAGCCGACACCGTCGGCCCCACTCGGATCGCCAGCCGTGCCGCTGCTGAGAGCTTCCTCTCTCTCTCGCGCGACCTGATCAGCGCCAGCTACATCCCCGACGACGCCTACGTCCTGACCGCCGATCATGTCGCCGCGACCCTCCGCGCCCGGATCGATCCGGTCTTCGTCGACCACCCGATCCGGGTCGTGCTCGACCCGGGAATGGCGTCGAAGGCGGCCGCAGGCGCCTCCAGGGTCCGCATCCGGGCGGCGACCGGCTTCTCCGACAACGACCTTGGCCAGCTCCTCGAGCACGAGATCTTTGTCCACTCGGCGACGGCGCTCAACGGCCGCCAAGAGCCGAACCTGACCAGCCTGGGCCTCGGCGCTCCACGGACGACGACCACCCAGGAGGGCCTCGCGACCTTCGCCGAGATGATCACCAACACGATGGACCTCGCTCGCCTCCGCAGGCTCGCGCTCCGGGTCATCGCGATCGACATGGCCCTGGACGGCGCCGACTTCATCGAGGTCTTCCGCTACTTCCACGACCAGGGGCAAAATCTGCACGAGAGCTTTCACTCGACGGCGAGGATCTTCCGCGGTGGGGATGTCCGCGGCCGGGTGGTCTTCACCAAGGACGGCGTCTATCTCCAGGGGCTCCTCCAGGTCCACGCCTTCCTCCTCAAGGCGATCGAGAGCCGCCGCCCGGAGCTGCTCCACCATCTCTTCGCCGGACGGCTGACCCTCGGCGACACCCTCGAGCTGAGCCCCTGGTTTGACTCGGGCGCCCTCCGTGCTCCGCTCTACGAGCCCCCCTGGGTCGACAACCGGGCCGCGCTCGCGGCCTTCCTGATGTACTCGGCCTTCAACACTCGCTTTGATCTCCGCAGCTTCGAGCTCGCTGATTTCTCCGAGTGAGCGATCCACCGGTTCGCGCCGCCCCGCCGGTCGCTCCCTGCCTCGGGGACTGAGCGTCGACGGGCCTCCGGCCACGAGCACCGGGTGCGGCGAGCTCATCGTTGAGGGCTCTGCCGGCCGATCATGCGGAGGCCTCATCGGGGAGCCGGCGCAGGTGAGCGGCCTCGGCGACCGCGTCTGGGCCGATCGCCCCACAGACGGGCGCCTCGTCGTCCTCGGTCCGCAGGTCACCGAGCGTCGCCGCGAGGCGCCGCAGCCGATGCTGCGCCCGCGGGCTCAGGCAGCGCTTGCGGGCCAGCGCCTGGAGGAGGCGGTCGGCCTCCGCGCTCAGCGGGAGGAGGCGATCGAGGGTCCCACCGTCCGCAGGGATCTCGGCGTTCAGCCGCAGACCTGTGCCCGCGAGGCGACGACGCTGTCGGGCCCTCGCCCGGACGATCCGCGCCCGGATCGTCGCCGAGGGCTCCGAGGGCCGTCGCCTCGCCAGCTCGGCAGGGCTCGCGGGGGACACCGGGACCACCAGATCGAGGCGGTCGAGGAGAGGGCCGGAGAGTCGCTGTTGGTAGCGGAGGACCGCCCCCGGCGAGTCGACACAGCTGCGCTCGGGGTGGCCCAGGTAACCGCAGGGACAGGGGTTCATCGCCGCCATCAGTTGAAAGCGGGCCGGCAGGTGGAGCCGCGCCCGCGCCCGCACGAGGTTCACCGCCCCCTCCTCTAGCGGCTCCCGCAGGCCCTCGAGGCACGAGCGGCCGAACTCCGGGAGCTCGTCGAGGAAGAGAAGACCGCGATGGGAGAGGCTCACCTCCCCTGGGCGGAGCGGGGTGCCCCCCCCGAGCAGACCCGCCGGCGTGACCGTGTGATGCGGGGCGCGAAACGGCGGCCTGACGATCAACACCGTCTCCCCCTGCAGCGGTCGTCGACCGCGGACAATCCCGTGGATCTTGGTCACCTCGATCGCCTCTTCGCGATCGAGATCGGGGAAGAGCGCTGCGGCTCGCCGGGCGAGCATGGTCTTGCCGACCCCCGGCGGACCGTGGAGGAGTAGGTTGTGGCCGCCCGCGACCATCGCCTCGATCGCCCGCCGGGCGAGCACCATCCCGCGGACGTCCTCCATGTCGAGCCCCGGTGGCAGGGCCAAGGTCGCCCCCTCCCCGCTGGGGAGGTGGGGCTCGATGACTTCTTCGCCGCGGAGGTGCGCGATCAAGTGGGCCAGGTCGCGGATCGGCCAGACCTCGATCCCCGGGAGGAGGCTCGCCTCCGCCGCGCTCGCCTCCGCGACGGCGATCGCCCGAAAGCCCTCGCGACGGGCACATTCGGCGATCACCAGGGTGCCGACCGCGGGGCGGACAATGCCGTCGAGGGCGAGCTCCCCCCAGAGAAGGACCTCACGCCCCAGGCGTTCCGGCGGGATCACGCCATGGGCGGCGAGGAGCCCGGCCGCCACGGCGAGATCGATCCCTGGGCTCTCCTTGCGCTCATCAGCGGGGGCCAGGTTGACGACCTGCTTTCGCGGCGGGATCGCGTGACCGCAGTGCCCGAGCGCGCTCTTGACCCGCTCGCGCGCCTCGACAAGCGCCCCTGTCGCCCGCCCTACGAGGGTGAGGCAAGGCAGGCCGAGGCCTACGGAGGCCTCAACCGTGACCAGGAGGGCGTCGACGCCGAGGATGCTCGCGGAGTAGGTGCGGGTCAGCATGGTCGCAGTTCAATGCACCTTCTCCGCCAGCGCCTTTCGTCGAGATCATTCAGATTTTCCGCGGGCGCATGGCCCGTCGCCGAGCCCCCGTCCGCGCCATCGGACAACACAAATACATGTCTCAAGAGACATGCAAATCCTACAATGATTGATCGCGTGATTGATGAAGTGCCCGAAGAGCCCACGAATGCGCTGATGACGTCCCCCCTATGCGCGTTTCTGTCAATCCGCGGGGATGTCATCCGCCCCTCTCTCCGCACCGCTGCGTGCTACCCTCGAGCCTCCCTAGGCGCACTCCGCTAGGCTGGCGAGGCCGCAGTGTCACTGGCGTTATCGATCCCTGGAGTCCAACTGGTCGAGCCCATCGGCCGCGGTGCGGCGAGCATCGTCTTCCTCGGCCGGCGCGGCGGACAGTCGGTCGCGATCAAGATCTACGACACCAGCCGCGGCGCCGTCACGCCGGGGATGACCTCCCGATTCTATCGCGAGGCGGCCCAGCTCGCGCGCCTCAGCCAGGGCGCCCTCCCCCGCGTCTACCACGTCGGCCGCACCCAGGGCATCCCCTACATCGTCCTCGAGCACCTCCCGGGAGGCTCCCTCAGCCGCCGGATCGAGCGCAGCCCGCTCTCGGAGGACGAGGTCGTCCGCCTCGGCCTGGCGATCGCCGACACCCTGGCGATCGTCCACCGCAACCACATCGTCCACCGCGACCTAAAGCCGGGGAACATCCTCTTCGACGCCCAGGGGGCCCCGAGGCTGATCGACTTCGGCTTCGCCCATCGTCACCAAGAGGCGCCGCTGCGCAGCGAGGCTATCGGCACCTTCGTCTACGCCGCCCCGGAGCAGACCGGGATGCTCGCCCGGCCGATCGACCGTCGCTCCGACCTCTACTCCCTCGGCGTCGTCCTCTACGAGTGTCTCGCAGGGCGCCCCCCCTTCGTCGCCGATGATGCGGGTGAGCTCTTGCGGATGCACGCCAGCGCCCCGGTCCCGAAGCTCCGGGATCTCGGCGCCGATGTCAGCCCTGCCCTCTCGGCGATCATCCACAAGCTCCTCTCCAAGGACCCGGACGATCGCTACCAAAGCGGCGCCTCGCTGGCCGCCGACCTCCGCCGCCTCGGCGATCTCGACGAGGCGATCGCCGGCGGTGTCGGCGTCGAGCTCGGCCTCCGCGACGCAGCCTTCGCCGTCGACGCGACGATCCCCCTGATCGGTCGGGTCGAAGAGTTGGCGGATCTAGGGCGCCTCTGGGCCGAGATCACCCGCGGCAAGGGTCGAGTCGCGGTCATCGAGGGACGCGCCGGCATCGGCAAGTCCCGCCTCATCGACGAGCTCTTCGGGCGCCTGGCGAGCACCGGCGCGAAGGTCCTGTCCGTCGAGTGTACGAGCTCGGAGGATCGCCCCTTCGCCGCTCTCGGCGAGCTCCTCGACGGCTTCGCCGCCCGCCTCCGCCGCCTCCCCCCCCTCCATCAAGAGCACGAGCGCCGGCGCTACTGCGAGGCCCTCGGCGACATCCCCGTCCAGGTCGCGACCGTCGCCCCGAGCCTCGCCTCCTGGCTCGGCATCCGCCCCCAAGCCGGCGCCCACATCGAGGAGGGCGAGCAGTGCTTTGAGCACCTCGCCGGCTTCGTCGCCGACCTCGTCGGCCGCCAGCCGACGGCGATCCACATCGACGGCATCCAGATGCTCGACTCGGGGAGCGAGCAGGTGCTCCGCCGCCTCGTCCGTCGGCTCAAGAAGCTGCCCCTCCTCCTGCTCCTGAGCCACCGTCCGCTGCGGCCCGACCAGCGAGTCGAGCTCCTCGGCCTCGCCCGCGAGGTCGACGCCCATCGGCTCAGCCCGAGCGCGCTCACGACCTCTGAGGTCCGCGAGTTCGTCGGCGCCTTCCTCGGCAGCGAGCGCCTCCCAGACGATCTCGTCGACGCGCTCATCCGCCGCGGCGAGGGGATGCCGCTGATCATCCGCGAGTACTTGCTCGCCCTCCTCGAGGGCGGCGCCCTCTACCCGACCTGGATCGGTTGGGCCGTAGACCTCTCGGCCCTCCGCCGCCTCGACCTCCCGCGCGACATCCTCGCCCTCGGGATGCTCCGGATCGACGGTCTCAGCCGCCGCTCCCGCGAGACCCTCGCCCACGCCGCGGTCTGGGGCGAGCGCTTCACCCTCGAGGGGCTGGCCGTGGTCAGCGATCTTCGGCGACGCCAGCTCGCCGAGGTGATCGCCGAGGGCATGGAGGCGCAGATCCTCGAGGGTGAGCACGGCGGCGCCCTCCACTTCACCCACGAGCGCTTCCGCCTCGCCCTGGTCAACGAGCTCGACCGCGACGAGCAACGCGGGGCTCACCGCGCGATCGCCGATTGGCTCGCCCGTCATCGCGAGAATGTCTCGATCTACGACCTCGCCCGCCACACCCTGGCCGGCTACCGCGGCATCGACCACGAGCGGGTCTATCAGGCCTGCTCCGCCGCCGGCGAGGCGGCGATCACCGCCTTCGCCGACCACGAGGCGCTGGCCTACCTGAGCGCCGCCCTCGACGCTGGCCGGGCGGCGCGCAAGCGGATCCCCGGCGACCTCCTCGAACACCTAGGCGCGGTCTGTCTCCGCCTCGGCCGCCTCACCGAGGCGCTGCAACACTTCGGCGCCGCCCTCGAGGGCCACCGCGAGCGCCTTCAGCGGGCACGGATCTGGAGCGCCATCGCCACCGCCCACAACCAGGCGACGGACTACCAAGCGGCCCACGGCGCGGTGCTCACCGCCTTTGAGACCCTCCAGGTCCCCTACCCAAAGAGCTCCCCTCTCGAGCTCCTCCGCTCGGCGTGGATGTTCGCGATCGTCATGCTCTACCTCTTCCTCGGCCGCGGCGAGGGCCGAGCCAAGGCCGCCGCCCGCGAGCGGATCGAGCTCCACGGTCAACTCCTCGAGATCCTCGCGACGATCGCCTACGCCGAGTACCACGACCGTGCGCTCGAGCTCTTCCAGTCGTCGATCCGAACCCTCTACCTGGGCCATCGCCTCGGCGCCTCGCCGCTCTACGTCCGAGCCTTGACCAACCAAGGGATGATCCTCGGGATCGTCAGGGCTCAGCGCTCGGCGATGCGCAACTTCGACCGCGCCGAGACCATCGCCGAGCAGCTCCACAGCCCCGCCCTGATCGGCTATATCACCTCGTTCCGCGGCTTCTCCTGCGACTACGCCGGTCAGAGCCGGCAGGCGACGGTCCACTACTGGGCGGCCCTCGAACGCTACGGTGATTGGCTGCCGGCGTACGACTACGCGACCGCTGCGACCGCCCTGATCATGCAGCAAGTGGCCCGCGGGCTCTCGCGGGAGGCCGAGCCGGTCCTCGATCTCCTCCTCGTCCGCCTCGGCGATGACCTCAGCGATCCGGCCCGCGGCAACCCGATCACCTCGCTCGTCGGCGGCGTCCTGAGCACGGCGCTGGTCACCCTCGGCCGCAACATGCAGGCCAACGCCGCCCTCGGACGCTTCGCCAACCTGGTCGATCGCAACGTCAACGATCGGGTCAACTGGACCCTCTGCTCGGGCTTCCGCGCCTACATGCTCACTGAGCGCAGCGAGCTCGGCGCCCCCCTCGACGCGATCTTCACGACCTACGCTCAGCGCGGCCTGCGTCCGTCGAGAACCCCGCCGCACGCCTCGTTGGCCTTCACCTTCCTCGCCCTCGCCCGGCTCAGCCAGTGGTACGCCGCCGAGGTCCAGGAGCGACCCCAGCGTCATCTCCAGCTCAACGCGGCGATCCGCGACCTTCGGCAAGCGGCCAGACGGGCCACCGACAGGGGCATGCTCCTCGTCCTCGAGGGTTGGGCCGCCTGGCAAAACGGACAGGTCGACCGCGCCCTCCGCCACCTCAGCGACGCCGATGAGCTCTCTCGGACCCAGGTTCTCCCGAGCGTCCGCTTCCACGCGGCCCGCCTCCGCGCTCACATCTACGCCGCCACCGGCAACCCGGAGTCGGCCGCCGATGAGGCGCGCGTCGCCGTCAACCTCGCCCAGGAGCGGGGCTGGATCTACCGGATCCGTTGGATCCGCGACGACATGCGGCCCGACGCCCCCCTAGGCCGGATCGTCTCGACCCTCGGCCGCCAGGGTCAGCCCTCCTGGGCGCGGATCCTCTCCGGGGCCAACACCGCCACAGCGACGTTCGACGGCTCCGTCTCAGGCTCAGGCTCAGGCTCCCCCCGCTTCTCGATCGGCTCGTCGAGCGTCCACGGGGCCCTCGACATCCGCCAGCTCGGCCACCTCGACGCCCTCCTCGAGGTCAGCCTCGCCGCCGCCTCGGCGACCAACCTGCTTGAGCTCGCGGAGACCGCCCTCGGCGTCCTCGCCCGGGTCTTCAACGCTGAGCGCGGCTTCCTCCTCCTCTGTGGGGCGACCGGCGACCTCGAGATCATCTCGGGCCGCTCGGTCGACGGCGAGGACCTCACCGGGCGCGGCGGCTTTAGCCGGACGGTCGTCGAGCAGGTCCGCCTCACCCGCGACCCGCTGGTCGTCACCGGCACCGAGGACGGCATCGTTCTCGGCTCCGAGAGCGTCATCGCCCAGAACCTGCGGAGCATCCTCGCCGCCCCGCTCCTCCTCCGCGAGCGCCTCGTCGGCGTCGTCTACCTCGACAACGGGATCGCAGCCGGGATCTTCACCCGCCGCGACGCCCAGATCCTGCGGGCGATCGCCTCGCAGCTGGCGATCGCGATCGAGATCGCCGCGACCACCGACTCCCTGACCCAGGCCCGCGACCAAGCCCTCGCCGCCAACCGGGCCAAGAGCGCCTTCCTCGCCAACATGAGCCATGAGCTGCGAACCCCGCTCAACGCGATCATCGGCTATTGCGAACTCCTCCAGGAGGAGCTCCCCGAGCGCGACACCGCCAGCGCCATCGAGGATCTCGAGCGGATCCACGGCGCCAGCACCCACCTCTTGGGGCTCATCTCCCACATCCTCGACCTGTCGAAGATCGAGGCCGGGAAGATGGAGCTGGTCGAGCGCCCCATCCCGCTCCTGCCGGTGATCGAGGAGGTCGTCGCCACCGTAGGTCCGCTGATCGCCCGCAACAACAACAGGCTGGTGTACCGCTGCCCGCCCGACATCGGCGAGATCGTCACCGATCAGATGCGACTGTGGCAGATCCTGCTCAACCTCCTGAACAACGCCGCGAAGTTCACCGACGACGGGACGATCACCCTCGAGATCGAGACGATCAGCGAGGACGAGTGGCTCCGCTTCAGCGTCCGCGACACGGGGATCGGCATGAACAAGAAGGAGGTCGCCCGCCTCTTCGAGGAGTTCTACCAGGCCGACATGTCGCCGACGCGCCGCTACACCGGCACGGGCCTCGGCCTGGCGATCACCCAGCGCCTGGTCGAGGCGATGGGCGGTGAGATCACCGTCGAGAGCGAGCCCGGGGTCGGTAGCACCTTCGCCGTCCTCCTCCCCCGCCGCCGACGCGATCGGACCTCCCCGCCGGATCCGGCGCTGCCCGCCCGCAAGGGCTGACGACGACTGAAGAGCTCCCGCAGCGCCTCCTCCGAGGCCGTGGTGAAGACCCGGGTGCACTCGCGCGACAACCCAGGGTCCTCTTGGATCCGACGAAATGCCGCGTCACCGGGCCTCATCGCAGGTTTCGGCGGGTCGAGAGCGCCGACGAGCCATGAAGGTCCAGCGTGCTCCCGCGCCGCGTTCGTTGGTCCTCTTCGCCTCGACGAAACGCCGCTCTACCGGGTCGTACGCCGAGCTTCGCCACTCGGAGAGGGCTGGAGAGAGCGCGGGACTCTCGCCACGGCCTCCTCGGCCCGCTCGGCCGACGACCGCTCTCCTGGGCCGACATCGGGCTTTCGCGGAGCTTTGGGGCCAGGCAGCGCCGCCGGGAGGACGCGCGGACGTTCGCGCGGACGTTCGCGCGGAAAGTCCGTGCTGGACGTCCGAGGTCGACCACCGTGCGGGACTTTCGCGAGTGCGTCCAGGGCTGCACACCTGCGGCGCTCGACCACGGTCGCGCTTTGGCATACCGTCGACGGATGTCTCTAGCGGAGCGAAAGGTGCCCCACGATGATGCTGGCTCCGACGAGGAGCTCAGCCCCTACATCCGCTTTGACGCCAGTCAGTGGGGCGCGCTGCGAGCTTCGACACCGCTGAGCTTGAACGAGGCCGACCTCGAGCACATGCGCGGGATCAACGTCGAGCTCAGCCTCGACGAGGTCGCCCGGATCTACCTACCGCTCTCCAGGCTGCTCAGCCTCTACGTCGCCGCGTCGCAGGAGCTCTATCGGGCAAGCGACACCTTCCTCGGCAAACTCCCGGCGAAGGTCCCCTTTATCATCGGCATCGCCGGCTCGGTCGCGGTCGGCAAGTCGACGACCGCCCGCGTCTTGGAGGCGCTCCTCGAGCGCTGGCCCGCCCACCCGAAGGTCGATCTCATCACGACCGACGGCTTCCTCTACCCCAACGCGATCCTCCACGAGCGCGGCCTGATGGAGCGCAAGGGCTTCCCCGAGAGCTACGATCGCCGCCGCCTCCTCCGCTTCCTCAGCGCGATCAAGTCGGGCGCCCCTGAGGTCCGGGCGCCCGTCTACTCGCACCTCACCTACGACATCGTCGACGACTCCGAGGCCATCGTCGAGCAGCCCGACATCGTCATCGTCGAGGGCCTCAACGTCCTCCAGACCGGGCCCGTCGACGACGAGCACTCGGTCTTCGTCAGCGACTACTTTGACTTCTCGATCTACGTCGACGCGGCGGTCGAGGATATCCGCCGCTGGTACATCGAGCGCTTCCTCTCCCTCAAGAAGACCGCCTTCACCGATCCGCGCTCGTTCTTCCGCCGCTTCGCCGCCCTCTCGAACGCCGAGGCCGAGGCGACCGCGGACAGGATCTGGACCGAGATCAACGAGCGCAACCTCGACGCGAACATCGCCCCGACCCGCGCCCGCGCAGACCTCGTGCTCTACAAGGGACCTAGCCATTCGGTCAGCGAGGTCCACCTGCGCCGGCTCTGATCCGGCCCGCACCGAGCAC
>Ga0316189_10003728_pt1 | contig 14778 bp, 15 predicted proteins | sample LowCovwburrow_MG_FD_204930 | JGI IMG/M metagenome (GOLD analysis project Ga0316189, IMG submission 204930) | Coastal sediment microbial communities from Maine, United States - Lowes Cove worm burrow | ecosystem: Environmental > Aquatic > Marine > Coastal > Sediment | place: USA: Maine...
TCAATGTAGGGTGGTTTGAGCAATACTGCAAAGGAGACGCTCTCTATCAGAAACATCCAGAAGCAATTCCCAGCCGTATACAAAATAATACAGGCGGAATGATTTCTTACCGAGTTCGGGGTGGTATGCAGCGACTGGTAATAGCGTTGGCAGAACAATTAGACCAATCCAACACTAAAACAGGATGTGCAGTTACTGGCGTAAGAAAGTCCAATGACAAATGGTTGGTAACATCTGTACATCAGGGTAAGGAGCAAACTTTTGGCGCAAACCATTTGATACTTGCAATACCACCACGGCTGATTGCAAAGTACTTAACCCCGGAGCAATATATGTCCGAGAAAATAACAAATGATTTACATACTCAACAAACGTGGATGTCTGGTCAGGCGAAGTTTGTTGCTACTTATAGTAATCCATTTTGGCGAGAGAAAGGATTGTCGGGGCAGGCGTTCAGTCATGTGGGACCGATGATAGAGATCCATGATGCCTCATCTAATACAGACTCCGGTTTTGCATTATTTGGTTTTATCGGCTTGCAATCAGATGTCAGATCGCAACTCTCCATAGATCAACTCAAATCTCAATGTTTAGATCAGCTCAGTGATTTATTTGGACCTGAAGCTTTATCCGCAGAGATGAAATACTTGAAGGATTGGGCACAGGATAAGTGGGTTGCAACAGATCAAGATATTATGGAATCACCCCAACATGCATCCTTTCCAATGTTGCAGCACAAAAAAGAACTCGAATCACTGAACTTACATCTTGCCGCAAGTGAGTTTGCGCACATGGAAGCAGGATATCTGGAAGGAGCATTATTGGCATCAGATACAGCTGTTAAAGCATGTTGTCAAAAACTTTAAGGTGCCGTGTTGAGCTCTGCCTGATGTTAAGTTTTCAACATCAAATTTTTGTTCTTTGATAAGCTTCGGGCCAATCTATATCTTCTCCGAGAGCTTAGTAAATAATATAGGAGAAATGGGCGGTTTTGAGTTTGATCAGGATATTGATAAGAAAGTAGTATCAACGCCGACGATGGTCAGAAATGGAGCAATTGTCTGGGGTGATTCTCTGTAATTATCTCGGATGAGCAGCACGATAAAAGTTGATAGGCATTTGGGCTCATGAGAACCAGAACTTCACAGGAAACACCCTAAGTTGGAGTATAATGCAACATTGATTAGCTTCGTTGTGGCAATGTTAACTTTCAGCGATCAGTCGTTGAGAGCACCTTCTCAGGAATAAGATTAAATTATGGTTTTACTTCTCACCTTAAAAAAGGTGTACCTCGGACATTGATCAGTACTCTATAAAATCAAATCCTTGTACTAACTGGAAATTGATTTCCAACACTTTATTTTTTCGCTGTATCTTCATATGGATGTTCTTGCCATGCTCATCTTTCAATGCACGCCTCACATGTACAAGACCAGCTCCAGACACATTCGATCCAGCCACCTCAGTGATTATATCCCCCCCTAATCCCGGCTTTCCATGCCGGTCCACGATCATCAACATACGCTACAATGATCTTGCTTTGATGAGAGAGAAGTTTTAAACCACTTTTATCTTCACAATCGCGGTTTAAAAAGCCAGATCCTTTCTTTAGGTATATATTTTTGTTTATAAAATCGAGCACGACATGATGGCGATTCAAAAAACCTAAACCGAGGGCATTTTGTGATGATTCATACATAACGATACCCTTGTAACTGTCAGGACCTATTTTGATCTCTTTGACACGGGCTCTTCTAGTCTTGGCTGCGCCTGAAATTGAAGCCATAGTGTCAGTCGCAACACTCTCTATCATTTCCTGCTCAATCAATGAATCTATCATATCAGAGGTAAGTCGGCCGAATCCTTGGTCACCGGTATCAAGGATGAAACTATGGTATCTCCCAGCAATCTTAACCTCAATGAATGGTATACCATGCTGGGTGGATGAGATTTCATAACTTTTAAACCCGTCCTCAAGCAATGAGAAATAATGCTGCTGCTTGATGGTCAGAGTTTTATCATCGAAATTAATATCCCAAATGTGTTTATACAGTGAAGCCATGCCCAGGATGCCTCGAAACTCTTTTCCCGCTATTTTCATAAAGAAATCAAGATCTGAGACGAGCAAATTGTGGTTGGATGGCAGTTTCGTACTACCAACCCAAATGCCTAAGGGTTTATACATCTTGATGCCAGCCGTCTCCGTTGCTGTTTGCACGTACTCTGTGCGCAGGGGCTTACCCAACAGTGGTTTAAAGACTACATCAAGTATTTGTTAACAGTGAATATTATGTCGTTTCTCATACAGACTGATTCCTTGGGCTAATGGTGAATGGCACCCGGCCAGTTTTATAATCTGTTCCACACTGAGTACCTCTCGGGCGCACACTATGTTTTAGAGATGGAAAGACCTCAATTATCATGATTTCAGGCTTCGTCTGATTGTTGAAGCTCAGCAATTCTACGGCGAATTTCCACCCTCCATTTTGTCGTATTTTCCTGCTGCCGGTTGAGCAGAATTCCTAGAATGTACGCCGGTATGGCCCCGCCGATCAACGCAACACCGAATTCTGCCACGAGAGATCCACGATAAACCCCTTCACACCCTCTGAAAGGGGCATAGGGAGCCCAAAGTAATTCAATATCTTGGAGAGGGCGAAGAAGGTTGTGCCTAAGAGCGCACCTAAATAAAGGAACAGACTGTGGATATTTACTGGAGCTGTGATCTCGTCTATTAGACTAGGGTGTGTACGAAAATACTCCAACTCGGCATCGGTAACTTCAGCCGTGTTTTTAGTAATCATCTACAGGACTATGAAATTGGGAATGGGCTTTGTGAGTTTAACCAAAATTAATCTGTCTCCTTTATCACTTTATTATGGTCGACGGTCCTGTTTCGAAATTATTTAATGCCTTGTGAAGGTCTCGCCACTTCGCTCTCTGGTTCTTTTGTCATTCAAACGCTCAGAACTGTTTCTCCAGACCAGGAAGTTCAAGTTTCCACGGGTTGTCCGAGCCGCCCAGGTCCTTGCCGATTTCAAAAAGACGTATCATTTCCTGCTGATCGAATGGTTCTTGTGCATTTGAGACATAGTTATCCGGGATGCCGGCATAGTATGTCTCACTTTGTTCCTGCTGGGAGAACACGTACATCCTGAACAGGTTGTTCAAGGCCGCAGTCTTGATCATCGTATCCAGAGCCCGGGAGGAGATGTCCTGCAGGTTTCGTTTTATTTGTAGGGGGCTCGGCTGAATCTGTCCGTTCCTGAGGATATAGAGCTGTGCATAGGAACCGTCATCGATGACGATTCCGGCCTCTTCGCCTGCCGCATTCAGGTTGACTGTGCCAGCATGGAAAAAGACCTGGGTAACTGTTCCCCCGTCGGCGTGCATCTCGTCGTAGACTTGCCCCCCGGCTTCCACCTGTATCAGTACCGGCGGCATCGCGGCAGGGATCGATGCGGAAGCGAGCATTACCTTGTGGAACAGCTCCAGTGCTTCGGGCGTTGCCAGGCGGGCAATCAATCCCATGTTCCAAACCACCAAGCGCTGGGCGTCCATGTGGGTAGTGCCGATATAGAGGCGCCTTCCTTGTTCGTGGGCCCGCGCGACCCGCTGCAGCAGAGCCAGATCAATATGCTCTTTAATCAGATTCTGAAGGGGAGTTGCACGTGTAAAGGATTCACTGGCAGTGAGGATACTGAAGAAACTTTGCCGGAGGATAATACTTTTCGTGCTGATCCCTGTATAGACCTCTTTCAGTTCTTCGTCATATTCAGACCCTAGAAAGGCGAACGGAGCGATCAGCGCGCCGGTGCTGATACCGGTGACCAGCTTGAAGACAGGCCGATCGCCCTTGCTGCTCCAGCCGTATAGGAATCCTGCCCCGAAAGCACCATCGCTGCCACCGCCTGATATCGCCAAAGCAGCGTAATTCTTTTTCCCTGTGACGTGATCGGTGAACTCACCCTCTCCTTCCTGCCTGACCGATGTGATGATATCGGCCTGGAACAGTGGAGAATGGATGCCTCCCCAGGCGCGCACACCAGGAACACTGACAACCTCCGTGTCATAGAGCATGTCAAGCGGAACCGGATTACGCGGCAGGGTTGCACAGCCCGACAGTCCTGAGAACAATCCAAAGAGAAAAACCAGCATTAAACTGATAGGCGATCTTCGTTTCCTTAATTCAGTCTTATGGATCGGTCGATTCATCAGTTTGTAGCTCTGAGATGATGCTCTCATTAATAACATGTTAAGGGATTGTTACTTAATAAAGTTTACAAGAATCAAGTTTGGGGCCTTATGGGATAATTCCACTCACCGTGGAAATCATCTTTCACAATGTTGATCTTTTTGAAATCTTTATCCAATACTTTAATTCCTTTTTCATATGTGTTTATGTCAAGTTCAGACAATACTTTCAAACCACTTGCTGTTGTGGTTGAGCCGATTAGCTTTACCACAACTTCGTAACTTGTAAGCGGTTTACCGCGCCAGTTCAAGGAAATATAAGAAAACAACTTATGCTCTATTTTGTTCCATTTACTTGTACCTGGCGGAAAATGACATATGGAGATATCCATATTGAGCTCATTGGCAAGGTCTTGAATTTCTTTTTTCCACAGTCTTACTCTTGATCCATTGCTCCCGCCACCGTCTGCTGTTATCAAAAGCGTAAATTGATCAGATAATAGGGCACGAACTATGCTATGATTTGGTAAGAATTTCGTACTGTTTTTTGAGCAGTTCTTGTCGTTTGCTTGGTTCGTCAGGAATCAAAGTAGATTCTCCCATCATGTAGACCACCATCATCCTTCCCCTAGCTTCGGCTTGGGTTTTATTGAATCCTGCCTCCTTAAACATTCGTTTAGCGAAGGTGAAGCGTTTATTCAGGGTTCGCCGAAACGCTATGTCTGCTTTCTCATCTGATTGAGCCCAATGCCAGATGGCCAGGTCATAACCGGCCATTCTGGAATCCATAACCCGCCCCATCAAGCGCCAAATTCGATCTTCAGGTGGACCTCTGAATCGTTTCGCTTCTTCAATCACGACGTCTGTCATCTCACGTTCCCAGTGATCCAGCAGTGAGTCATACAACTCTCTGCGATTCTTGAAATGCCAGTAAAAACTACCACTGGTGACACCTAATTGCTCAGCAAGAGGAACAATCTTAATGCCACCAACTCCAGCACTAATGAGCAGTTCCAAAGCACCATAGAGCCAGTCTTTACGAGTCAGTTGTTTTGTTTCAATGTTTTTCATACCATAGAGTAGTCTATTGACTTTCGTTTCATAAAAATTATAATCTAGTGACTAATGATATTATGCTCAAGTTTTAGTTTTAAAAAATGTACCATTATCAATGGAACCGTAACCCACATAAGGAGGTCAATCATGATTATGAGAATATTATTTTTAGCTTTAGCAATCGTCATTATTACGTCATCATCAGGAGCGTGCCAAGACAAGCCCCACGCATGGTACCCACAAACCGAAAAGGTTGGTCCCGATGAGATGTTTATCGTTGCCCTTGGCACAGGGATGCCAACACCCATCACACGGGCCCAGAAGTCGTCTGCCTGGTATGTTGAACTCGGCAATGGAGATATCTTCCTCTTTGATGTCGGTTCGGGCTCCTCAGAAAATCTCTTCGCCCTTCGTCCAGACTTCGACCGTGTTGACAAGGCCTTTGTCAGTCATCTGCATACGGATCATGTCGGCGACGTTGACTCGCTCTGGATCGGAGGTTGGCTGAGTGGACGATATAAGCCGCTCCATATATACGGGCCTTCCGGTGCTAAGCCAGAACTGGGAACAGCTGCCTTCGTAGAGGGGCTCAAGAAAACCTATGCGTGGGATGTAAGTGGCCGCTCAGGCGCGCTGCCGGACGCCGGTGGGCAATTAATTGCTCACGAGTTTGACTTCAAGCAAGACAATGGCATTGTTTATGAAGAGAACGGCGTCAAGATTACATCTTATCCGGCAGTTCATGCAATCGATGGGTCGGTGAGCTATCGGCTGGAATGGAACGGATTGAGCTTCGTCTTCGGTGGCGATAGCTATCCGAACAAGTGGTTCATCAAAAATTCCAAGGACGCCGATTTTGTCATCCACGAATGCTTCTATACTCCTGAAGGACTGGCTAACTATCTTGGCTGGGGGCTAAGGCAGGCAACCTACGTATCCTCCTACATTCACACCCCGCCATCTGGGTTCGGTAAAATAATGTCTGAGGTTAAACCAAGATTGGCCGTCGCTTATCACTCGATCCTCGTTCCTGAAATGCAACAGCAAATCTCCGATGCTATACGCGCCACTTACGATGGCCCGCTGGTCATCGCTGGTGACCTCATGGCCTGGACCGTAACCAAAGAATACATCCAACAACGTGAAGTGGTATCCGCTGAACTGGTTGAGCCACCGAAGCCCTCAATGGAGTATATGAAGGCCAAGCGAAGCGGTGAAGCTGTTTATTCAGATTTCGTCAACAGTGGTAAATGGGAGGGTTTTACACCTCCTCCGCTCCCTGAGAATTAAGACACTATTCCATGGGCATTTTGAAAACCATCACTGCACAAAAAGATCATTTAAAATCTTTGAAACAGCTCAACAAGAGTGGTGCAAGAACTAGCCAAAACATTGATGAGTGGCAGTTTTCACTATCTCCCCTTTTTCTCTGGGGAATGAACATTGATGGTTATTCACAGATTGGGCCCAATATTGTTGCACCTGACCGTTATGTTTACTATCCCGGAACGGAGGTATTGGAGGAAGACGAAGTCCGCGTTGTTGCATGCGGAACCGGCATGCCGGATCAAAGGCGAGCTCAGGCGTCTGCCTGTTTTCTATTTGAGTTCGGAAATGGCGAGAAGATCATTTTCGATATCGGTTCTGGCTCAATGCGTAATATCAATTCCCTGATGATTCCTGCGGAATACTTAACCAAGGTGATCATCAGCCATCTCCATACCGATCACTTTGGAGATCTTGCATCACTCTGGGCTGGTGGCTGGACAGCCGGCAGGCCGGTATCGCTTGAGGTTTGGGGACCCAGTGGCCAGACCCCTGATATGGGTACGGCATATGCCCTTGATGCATTTATGAAGCTATACAATTGGGATTTTCAGACCCGTGCCTATAAGATTTCGCCCGTACCTGGACAGATTATCGCGCATGAGTTTGATTACAGGGCAATCAATGAAGTATTTTATGATAAAAATGGTGTTGTAATACGCTCTATCCCGGCTATTCACGCAGGTGATGGGCCGGTCAGCTTAATCATCGAATATGCTGGCTTGAAGTTGGTTTTTGGTGGCGATACCTCACCAAATAAATGGTTTATCGAACATGGAAGAAATGCAGATTTTGTCATCCATGAATCGTTTGCCAGTCCAGAGTTTTTCACCAGTATGTACGGACAGCCAGCCCAACTTGCCTGGCGTGCCTGTTGTGAATTTCACACCTCTGGTCCAGCCTTTGGAAAAGTCATGAGTGAAATCAACCCGCGTCATGCGGTAGCTTATCATAGTTTCGTAGATTCTCACACCGAATTGCGTGAAAGCATCCGTACCACCTATGACGGCCCCTTATCGATAGCTAATGACATGATGGTCTGGAACATTACTAAAGATGAAATTGTCGAACGTATGGCTGTTTCTCCAGACCGGGCTTTCGGTGTGGCAGGGCCGACGAGTCAACCGCCACCGGAACGAGGACGCCCAAGTCCAATGTCTGATTTCATCAAGAAAGGCGAGTGGGGACCGGGTTTTAATGCACAAAACGAGATGCTCGACGATTTTTCAGAGAAACACAATCTTGAAAAAGAAGACTGGCGTCCTGAGAAACAGTGGTACAAGCCTGCTCAGTAGTGAGCACTCCCGGAGAACATGGACAAGATGAGAAAAGCCATCACAACCGGTGCCTTGGCCTTTACTTTAGTAACCGGAATTACCAATGCATCTGCTGAAAACGCATCAAACCCGTTATCGTCAGTTAATAATACGGATTTAAGGGTGAGGTTCTATGGGCTTACCAACGATACAAACCGCAATGATTACGACATCGAAGGCGCATATATGGTTTCGCCTAAATTTAAATTGACCTATGAATTGCACTTATGCCCGGTAATGGCCTGGTTTTGATCCCGCTGATCCAGCAGTTCTGGGAGTATAATGGACCGGATGGCAACCAGACGGCGTTCCGTCTGATTGCCATTCAACCGCTCCCAAATAACTTTTGGGGAAAACTCGATGCTAAAGTACCCGTTGACTGGGAAAACGATAATGCTATTCCCGCAACGGCCGAAGTTCAGATTGGCAAAATGTTCACCCCCCGGTTTGGCACATACCTGGATGGCTTGGTGGGCATTGGTAGTGACAGACCCTATGATTGGGGTGTTGGATTAGGAATGCGCTTTACATATTAAACATCCTGGTTGTAATTATATTATTACTTGAGATTGAGCAGTCCCAGCTTTTTGGCTAGCAGTTTGTTAAAGGCAGCAAAGTTTAAATGAAGGCCGGTTCTTCCAACCGGCCTTTTGTATTTCAGTGAGAATTGACTATGACAATGGTGCAAAAAAAAAATACTTTAGCATTGACTCATGTCGCTGAAATAACGTCTAGTTGAAATAGATATCTCGAAAAAATTTATAGTTAAACACTTCATGAGAACACTTTTGAAAAGCTTTTTTTTATTCTTATTTATTGTTGTTTTCCCATTCTCAAGCCATGCGGACTGGATTAATTTAACTGGATCAGAAAGTGCCAGAAACATCGCTGAAATATACGTCGAAAAAGATCATGTAAAGATAAACCTGGAAATTTTTGTACAAGATTTAGCTCTATTTTCAGAACTTATTCCAGATGATTTTTTTCTGAAAGGCATCCCCGGCAGACCTGCTTTGGAGGAACGGATCAAAATATTTGCTGATCAGACGTTCCAGATCATCACCGATTCCGGGGAAAAACTGCCTGTTCTGCTAGATCTGGTGGAACCGCGAACGCGGATTGAGAGACCATCGCCGTTTGCGGGTACCATAAACCCTTTTACCAGACAGATTATCCCGGGAGCACCAAAGGATAAGCGTGTTCTTTATGCGGAGCTGACCTATCCCTTTAACCGTCAGCCAGAATCTCTGACTTTTATTCCCCCTGTTGATGAAAATGGCTTTCCAAAAGCCTCTATTGGGTTCATCTGCTTTCACCAGGGTGTGCCGGTGGTCGATTTCCGCCAGCTCACCGATAAAAACATCCTCCGCCTCGAATGGGACGACCCCTGGTACTCCGCTTTTGAGAAGAAACAGCTGAAGCGCAACCTCCAGTCCGGTGTACGCACCTACCTCTATATCGAAGACTACGAGGTGCGCCACGAAATCCTGGTACGGGTCAAGGACATGATGACCTGGATGGATTTTGACCTACGTGGCGATGAATTCATTGAAGAGGATGAATTTGATCCAGTGCGTCAGCAGGTAGCTCAATTTTTCATGGAAAGAGAGAAAGTTCTCATTGATGGTAAACAGTTAAATCCGATTCTTGATCGGACGGCCTATGTCGAATCCTCCATGCTGCGCAGCCGTTTTATAGAGATTCCGGAACGGATTCCGCTCAATACAGCGATGATCGGTATTGTCATCACCTATCTGACCGACGGCATCCCCCAGGAGGTCTATACCCAGTGGGATCTTTTCTCTGAACGGGTGCAGAAAGTTACCGCCAGAATGACCGATCCTGCGGGTCCCTTTCCATACGATTTAACGCCGGATGACAATGTCCTGAAATGGACGAATTATCTCAAAAAATACACGATCCCGACGGTTGATAATATCGTTGTAGATGAAACGCACCGTGGAGTTCCGGTCCCACTGCTCAGTCTAATTTGCGGAGTCCTTCTGCTGGCAATGTCTTTTTATACCTATAACCGTCGCACGAGGTCCCAACCAATAGGAGGGCAGGTTAGCCTAATGGTGATATTGATCATAGCGGCGGTTATCTTCATTCCCTACTACCAAATGTCTATCGGCAGCAGTGCAAGAGCTAGTCAGATTACTGAGGATGACAGTAAGGCAATCGTCCTCAGCCTCCTGAAGAACGTTTACCGCGCTTTTGATTTTCGAGAAGAAGATGACGTGTACGATAAGCTGGCAATCAGTGTCAGTGGTGATCTGCTCAAAGATATTTACTTGCAGAGTAGGAAGTCCATGTTGATCGAACAGGCTGGAGGCGCACAAGCAAAGGTGAAGCAGGTTGAGGTACTGGAAACTGATGTCCAGGAATCTAAAAAGCAGGATGGTGCGCTTGACGTCAGGACAAAGTGGACGGCAATGGGATCTGTCGGTCACTGGGGCCATATTCACACCCGGCAGAATGTCTATGACGCTATCATGACCATCGCTGTGATAGATGGAGCATGGAAAATCACCGGGCTTGAAGTTCTGGAAGAAAAGCGCGTTGATCCTTATGATGCCCCTCAGGGTCAGCCGGCAGAAAAAGGGAGTAACTAGAGCTTGGAAGAAACTGGCCGATCTAAAATGCTCCAGCTCAATGGTATTAGTTTCTCATACCGGCTTGGGGAATTTCACCTTCGTATCCCTGATCTGTCAGTTGCGTCAGGGGAAAGGATTGCTGTTATCGGACCCAGTGGATCCGGCAAAACAACCCTGCTTAACCTGGTGGCAGGAATCCTGACGCCTGAAATGGGGAGTGTCAGGATCGATGGTCATGAAATAAGTGTGCAGAGCGACAAGGCAAGGCGGGATTACCGAATTTCCAATATTGGCTTTATCTTCCAGGATTTCGGACTCATTGATTACCTGGATGTCAGGGATAATATTCTCCATCCCTACCGAATTACCACGGCCTTGGAACTCAATGATGAGGTAAAGGACAGAGCCGGACGACTTGCCGAACAGATAGGGGTCGGTGATAAGCTGAACCGCCATCCAGCTGATTTATCCCATGGGGAGCGGCAGCGGGTTGCAATCTGTCGTGCGCTCTTGCCCAAGCCGAAACTGATATTGGCGGATGAAGCTACCGGCAATCTTGACCCGGAAAATAAAACCCACATCCTGGAACTGCTTTTTCAAGCGGTGCAAGAGTATGACGCAACACTTGTGGCCGTTACTCATGACCAGGAACTCCTGACCCATTTTGACCGGGTTATCAATTTTCGTGATTTTCTCTTGGCAGGGCAGGATGAAAAATAACCTTTATCTTGCCTACCGCTATCTGATTTTCAACAAAATAAGATCTCTTGTTCTTATCAGCTGCATTACGATCATTGCGGTACTACCTCTGACCCTTGAAATCCTGCTCAATGAGAGTGAGCGGCAACTCGCTCTCAGGGCGGAATTAAGTCCTCTGTTACTTGGTGCAAAGGGCAGTGCGCTCGATCTGGTGATGAACTCACTCTATTTCAGCGATGAAGTGCCTCAAACCATTACCATGGCCGCAACCGAGCAGGTTATGGACAGTGAACTTGCCATGCCGATCCCGTTGTATATCCGTTTTCAGGCCAGGAGCTTTCCGATTGTTGGCACGACTCTCGATTATTTTGACTTCAGGAAGTTGGAAATGGAGCAGGGTAAGATATTTACCTCGCTGGGACAGTGCGTAATCGGCTCTGATGTAGCTGACAAATTGGGCCTTAATCCGGATGATTATATCGTTTCCTCGCCGGAAAACCTGTTTGATATCGCAGGAATGTATCCCTTGAAAATGAAAATCAGCGGCGTTCTGGCATCCTCAAACAGTGCTGATGATTTGGCGGTCTTCGTCGACATCAAGACCGCCTGGGTCATTCACGGGCTCGGTCATGGCCATAAAGATGTAACCCAAACAACCGATAGTTCTGTTATCCTCAAGAAGGACAAGAGCAACGTCACGGCCAATGCCAAGCTTATCCAGTACACAGAAATAACAGAGGAAAACATTGATTCGTTTCATCTGCACGGTGACTCGGCAGATTTTCCTCTCACCGCGGTACTTGCCATCCCCTATGATGAGAAATCGAGCACGATCCTCCAGGGGAGATATTTAAAAAAGGATACACCATATCAGATTGTCCAGCCCAAAGAGGTGATCGATACCCTGATGGCAAATATTTTTAAGATTCGCAATGTACTTGATGCGGTTATTGTGTTGGTTGGGGCAGCCACTTTGCTGGCCCTGGTACTTGTTTTTTCCCTATCATTGAGATTACGGGAACGTGAAATAGCCGTTATTTTCAAACTCGGTTGCAGCAGGGCTACCACTGCCCGGTTACTTGGAGCTGAAATATTTATCATCATTTTGGTAAGCGCCATTGTCTGTCTATGTTTTATGAGCTTAGTTGTTCAATTTGATCAGGAGCTGGTAAGGAGTTTGTTTTTGTAGTGACTTGTTACGGAGATAAAGATGGGACGCAAGGGGATAACCGCACACATTGTTTTGTTTTTTCTGATTTTCCTACTGACGCCTCTTCAGGTTTGTGCTGAGAAAATATTCACCGTTTATACGGTTAATTATCCACTCACCTATTTTGCCGAGCGGATCGGGGGTACCCACATTGATGTGGTTTTCCCAGCACCAGCAGGTGTAGATCCGGCCTTCTGGAACCCAGATACTGAGACGGTAAGAAAGTATCAACAGGCCGATTTAATTCTCCTCAACGGCGCTGGTTATGAAAAATGGATAAAGAAAGTCAGCCTGCCGCTACTTCGTTCTGTTGATACCTCGCGGGTTTTTAGGGATGATTTTCTTCAAGTAGCTTCTACCGTTACCCACAGCCATGGTCCGAATGGTGATCACTCCCATGGCGGCACGGCTTTTACCACCTGGCTTGATTTTTCTCAGGCAGCATTGCAGGCGGAAGCTATTTACAAAGCCTTGTCACGCAGGATTCCAGAACGTGAATCTGAGTTCGCCAGCAATTTAGAATCATTACAGCAGGACTTGCTTGGGCTTGATGAACAGATGACCACTTTAAGTGCGCGTAAACCTGGTGTTGCGCTCATTGCCTCTCACCCCATCTATCAATACCTGGCAAGACGCTACAAATTAAACCTCGAAATGGTCATATGGGAGCCGGGCGAAGACCCAGGAACAAAAGAGTGGAATAATCTCCAAAATCTGCTCAAGGGACATCCAGTAAAATGGATGATCTGGGAAGGTGAACCGCTGCCCGAATCGATACAACGTTTAAAAGGGATGGGTATACAGGGTCAAGTATTTTCACCTTGCTTTGCTGTTCCTGAACAGGGAGACTTTCTGTCTGTCATGCAGCAGAATGTTCATAATATGGGACTTATCTTCAAGTAAACAATAATAGTGGCTACAACCTAGACACCGACTGCAAAGACTACTTTTGTTTTTTTTATTTCCATCAAAGACATTTCCACGTGCCTGTTTATTCAGATAGGCAGAAATCTCAGATAGGATTGCCAGTGGCAAAGGTCTATTATTACTTACCACAGGGGAAGTTAATATTGTTCCTGAATATGGACAGTATGGTTACGATTGGTATTCAGTTATAAAAACACATTGATTGCATTCAAAAACAGTGAGAAGCTTTACATTTAAGGACATTCCCCAAGAATCACTATTCCAGAATAGTATAGACCAATATAAGTAGGAGAATATATGGCAACTGCGCATCTAATAATCAACGGTAAGAAGGCCGGAATTCCTGCAATAAGGGAAGCAGTGGGCCGTGTACGTGATATGGGTCATGATCTGCAGGTTCGAGTTACCTGGGAATATGGTGACGGTTTACGCTATGTAAAGGAAGCTGGCGAGAAAGGTGTAGACTGTGTTATTGCCGGTGGTGGAGATGGCACCGTCAACGAGATTTCCCATGGTCTCATCCTGCTTGGCGAAACCCAGCGACCTGCAATGGGGATTCTTCCACTAGGCACCGCAAATGATTTTGCTACCTGTTGCACAATCCCGACTGAGCTAATTGCAGCGCTGACCCTTGCTGTTGAGTCAGATCCTGTGCTCGTTGATATTGTTAAGACAAACGAGCGTTATTTCATGAATGTGGCTTCCGCCGGTTTTGGTGCCGCGGTAACAACTGAAACGCCAGTGGAACTCAAGAACTTTCTGGGCGGTGGCGCATACACGCTTATGGGAATAATAAAGATCCTCAATTTTTCACCCTATGTTGTTAGTCTCAAAGCTGAAAATTACAGCTTTGAGGGCGAAGCAGTAGTCGGCGCAATCTGCAACGGGCGCCAGGCTGGAGGCGGACAGATTCTGGCCCGTGAGGCATATATTAACGATGGACTGCTCGACGTCCTGATTGCCCGCACGTTTCCAATTAATGCATTGGACCAGGTTACGAATGAACTCGCGAATCCCTCACCCCAGGGCGAATTTATCACTTCATTCCAGACGCCATGGCTGGAATCATATTCCGATGAGCCGATTCCGGTCAATCTTGACGGCGAGCCAATAATAGACAATAAAATCCGATGTGAAATCCTTCCTGGTGCAATCAAACTTGCTGTACCTAATGATTGCCCCTGTGTGAAAAACTAAGGTGAGTTGAAGGTCTAGACTGCTCCTTCAGAAGCATTATAAATTTAATTGAAAGATGTCCTTTGCCAATGTTTAGCCTGTTGGAATATGTGGTAGCTTGACCTTTTTCCTGATAGGTTCCGCGTAACCTATCCATTGCAATTGAAGAGACTTGAAATGGCAATGTTAACCATTTAAGAATACATGAAATTTTATATTTTTCCTGTGCATCAACCAATTATAGTCCTGGCCCAACTTGAGGTTCTGGTGTCTTATG
>Ga0316189_10003729_pt1 | contig 14775 bp, 11 predicted proteins | sample LowCovwburrow_MG_FD_204930 | JGI IMG/M metagenome (GOLD analysis project Ga0316189, IMG submission 204930) | Coastal sediment microbial communities from Maine, United States - Lowes Cove worm burrow | ecosystem: Environmental > Aquatic > Marine > Coastal > Sediment | place: USA: Maine...
CCGACAAAATCAAGATCTACTTCCCTTCCGTTGGGTACATATCTTTTACTTTTTATTAATTGACCGCTTGGAGTAAAGATATCTATTATCAAATCTTCCTTCGAAGTATTTAAAAATACTTTGGTGACGTTGTCAAAAGGATTAGGAAAAACGATGGGCCGTTCACTTACGAAGAGTTCATCTTCAAAGACCCCTTGACATGATAAATTGGTTGAAACCTTCAATGCGTTGTTTCCACTTTTTAAGTCTAGGGTAATTTCCGATTTTTCTGTTCGGAAGCTTTCATCGTTAAATTCAATAGTATAAAATTCTCCACCTTCCATAGAAAGTATGACTTGCTTCCCATCTTCGGATATTTTTGAAGTTACCCCTAAAGGTTCTGGTTGCACAACCGTTACTTCGAAACAATGTTCTTCATAATCGACATTGACGTCCGATGCATTGATACAAAGCGTATAGGTACCCGAATTTAAGCCTGGCAGTAAAAATGTTGTGGTGAAATCATCGGTAACGTTCAGGCCGTTACCGACTACCGTTACCACATAGTCCAAAGGAAGCATAGCATCGATTTCTATTGCCCCATCATCATTGTTACGACACGACTCACTTTGTACGGACACTGAAAAATTATCGTTCGGAAAGCGAAATATTTGGCATCCGCCAGCATCGACCTCCGCGTCTTCAGGGGTATCAAGACAGAGATCATCTCCGTCATCAAAAACACCATCGTTATCGGCATCGGGCCGCAACTCTCCCTCAACACAAATATCCAACGAAAAATCGTTCAATGCGCCACCATCTGATGAGGCATTATCCACAACTTCCAAAATCCATTCCCCCAAAATAGACTCGCCAATAAGAGAACTAAGTGAACCGAGTGGTTTTACGATGCCGCTGATAGCCGTACCCGAGTCCGCACCACAGATAAAACTCTCTGCCTCATCATCAAATGTAGCATCTACATTTTGTAGATCCCCGCAAGAATTAGAAATTAGTGTGACCTTTGTTCCTTGAGGGGAGGTAAGAATTACTACCAAATCGGCCAAAAAGGTATGGCTAATATTTAGTTTGACATTAACGTCGGTAATCGGCAAGTCTTCAAAGAATACAATTTTTGAAGTTATGGTCGGTGTGCCGAATGAAGATATAGTCAACGGCAGACCACGTGTTTTCTTAGTGTCACAACTTACTTGAATCGTAGTAAAGCTAAAAGGGGTGTTGAAAGTACCCTCCCCACAAACATTCTGCGGTTTTACCCTCCAAAAGTAAGTAGTTTGGCTCTGCAGTTCCGTTGGCGCATATGAATTAGTATTAACCGTGGCAACCTGAACGATATTGGCAAAAACAGCATCGGTAGCTATCTGCACTTCGAAAGACGTATGCGAAGGGCTATCTTCCCATTGCAAAGGCACAATTGTCGAAGCATCCATAAGTCCATCTGAAGGTGCGGTCATAATAACATCAGGAAAATCGGTATCGTAGATGTTAAGGCTTAAAGTAACTTGTTTTGTAATACTAGCGGAAGTTGCCAAAATTTGAATAGCGTAACTCCCTTCAGGCACATTCTCGGTATTTTCAAAAAGTAAGTCTATAGGACTATTTCCTTCAATAATAGTATTTGGGGTAAAGGAAGCTCCTAAATTCTCCGGAACGTTTTCCACGCTAAATGTTACTTCTTCATCAAAGCCTAAATAGGTCTCATAGATAAATGGAACTGTGAGATCATCGAAATGACATACTTCAAATGCCAAGCTCGAAAAATTCAAGACAACTTCGGAAGCTTCAATCGTAAAATCGGCTGAATTTACAGCATAATAAATATTGTCAGCCGGCTTGACCATAATTCTGGCTTCTGTTGTGGGAAGACCGGGAATGATAATTTCATGAGATCCATCGTTGTTCACACCTGCAGCCAAGACAACAGGAAAAGTAAGACCTCCATCTGTTGAAAGCATAATATCAACGGTTGCGGTATTAATAGGCGAAATATTTGTTCCAGCCACATCCCATTCTATGGCATGGGTATCTCCGGCTACGTAACTTTCGCTAACAGTCTGCGAAGTCACAACAAATGGACCCGCACTATTCATAATGCCCACGTTTACCAACTCGGAAACCACCTGACCACCTCCAGCCGCATTATCCCTTACCGTAAAGGCAAAATTCATCTCCCTCTCAACTTCTGAAACAGTCTCCCAAGCGGACCCAACATCTGGATCGGTCTGGGAAAGGCTACCATCAATGACGCGGGATAATAGTGGGAAATAACGGATGGGTTTTGTATTGGGAGGTCTCGACCTAAAATTTGCGCCACTAGGGTTGGTCGGCCCAAATGAAGCCCTTGTTACAACTCCATTATCAATTTGTTCCCAAGTATAGCTAAGTAGATCATCAACATCAGAATCAGTAGCATTGCCGGTTAAAACAAAGGCTGTGGATTTTGGAATCACATAATCATCAATGGCCATCACCGCAGGTGGATTGTTCGTAATCGGAACAACCTCACCACAACTTTTAGTATTTAGATTTTCGATAATTTGTTCGATACTGACATAATGAAAATAATCATCGCCGTGCGGCTGTACATTATCATCTGTAGTGATTCCCGCATAACCCATAATCGTAGACCCACTGCCCGGTTCTACCTGTACCAATGTACCTTCCAATTCGTGCGACCATGTATGGTTGGCCCCTAGTTGATGTCCAATTTCATGGGCTGCAAAATCGAGGTCAAAAACATCACCTTCAGGAACTTGGCCCGAAGAATAAGCGCTCCCCTTTCTATTATCGATACAAATAGAACCGATAGAACCGGCATTGCCACTATTTTCTCCTTTGTGGAAGACATGGCCAATATCGTAGTTTGCAGCTCCGATTTCCGCTGTCAATGTATTTTGGCCCTCACTACCCATTGAACCTAAGCTTCCAGAGAACGGATCAGTATTCGCATCGGTATAAATAATCTTATCGGTATCGCCTACAAGTTCAAGTTTAACAGCCAAATCAGTCTCGAAAACCTCGTTTATTCTAGTTAAAGTAGCATTCATGGCCGCCAAGGCATCTGCGACCGTACCCCCATGATAAGCCGTATACTCGCCTGTAGCCGAAATTGCCAAGCGATATTTACGTAGTACCTGACCATTGACAGGTTTTGCCGAAATATTTGTGTACTGGGCCAGAAACTTATCTTTTGTAAGGCATATAAAATCGGAATCATTAGCGTCCATCGACCCTCTCGAATAGAGCACATATTTGTTATCAGAGGCTTTTTGAACAAAACTGCGCGCACTACCGTCTGCATGAACTATCATGGCTTGAATATCGTTATGGGATATACTGAAACGCACCTTATCCCCGCTACCGTCCATAGCATAGCCCGTATAAGACTTTATCTCAGGATATTTCTCCGAAAGAATGGGGGATAACACAGGTGATTCTTGCACCCTAAAGGCAATAGTTTTTCCACCCTTGTTGGGAAAATATACAAGTCTTGAACTACTCTTTGAAGTGGATACCGATTTGAGGTCATGCCTGAAAAGCTTTTCCCGGAAAGAAAAAACCTTGCCCTCTTTAATATTGAAACGTCCGGTGACTTTTTCGACAACGGTATTTCGTGCCGTCTCCTTTTCCCAATATTTACTCTGTGCGGATGCGTAAAAGGAAAGAAATACTATTGTAGTTGTAAAAACTAGACGTAATTTTGTAAGCATTCAGGGGTATTAGACAAACTCAAATATAAGTCTTTTTATTATTTTTAGTACGTGGTAACAGTCCAAAGCATTTCCAAATACGATGAACGGCATCCCACGGCCATTACGATAGGTACATTTGATGGTGTTCACATTGGTCACCGCAAAATACTGGAACGGCTAATAAAAAATGCTGCCACACTAGAGCTGCGGTCTACGGTACTTACTTTTTTTCCACATCCAAGAATGGTTTTGCAAAAAGATGCCGACATCAAATTGTTGAATACCATAGGTGAGAAAACCAAGATTTTAAGAGAATTAGGCCTCGACCAATTGATTATTCATCCGTTTACGAAAGCGTTTTCAAGATTATCCGCTACCGAGTTTGTTCGTGATATTCTCGTTAATGATTTAAAAACAAAGAAAATTATCATCGGTTACGATCATCGTTTTGGCAGAAACAGAAACGCCAACATTACCGATTTAAGGGCATTCGGAAGCACACTTGATTTTGAAGTCGAGGAAATACCGGCGCAAGAAATCGATGAGGTATCGGTCAGCTCGACCAAGATACGAAAGGCCTTGGAGGAAGGTGATATAGCAACCGCAAACACGTATTTGGGGTATCATTACATGCTTACCGGAACAATTCAAAAAGGGAAGGGACTTGGTAGACAGCTTAACTTTCCTACAGCGAACCTCCATATAAAAGAGACCTATAAACTAGTACCAAAAAACGGGGTCTATGTGGTTCGGAGCAATTTATTCGGAAAAACGGTTCATGGTATGATGAACATCGGCTACAATCCAACTGTAGCAGGAAAGGACAAAAGCACAGAAATCCATTTTTTTGATTTTAATCAAGATTTGTACGGAAAGGAAATACAAATCGATATTCTTCACCGAATTCGTGACGAGCACAAATTCGAATCGGTAGATGCGCTAAAAAAACAGCTGCAAAAAGACAAAGAAATCTCTCTTTCGTTAATCGCAGAATAAATGTTGAATCGTTTTCTTTTTACGAAAATCGATAATTCGCCACTAATCATCTTCCGTATTTTTTTCGGGATACTGGTGGCCCTGGAATGTTATGGGGCAATTTTGACGGGATGGGTCAGAAGAACCATGATAGAACCACAATTTACCTTCAATTTTATAGGCTTCGATTGGCTACAGCCCCTGCCGGGCAATGGCATGTATTTCTATTATTTTTTTATGGGCACCTTCGGGGTTTTTATTGCCCTGGGATACAAATATCGGTTCAGTATTATTTCGTTTACCATACTTTGGACAGGCGTTTATCTGATGCAAAAAACATCGTATAATAACCATTACTATTTACTTGTCTTGATTTCAGGTTTGATGTGTTTTTTTCCTGCACACCGAAGCTACTCGATGGATGTTCGACAAAACCCAAAGCTAAAAAGCGATTCGATGTTTGGTTGGGTAAAGTGGGCTGTTATCTTGCAACTGCTGATTGTTTACGTATACGCCTCGATTGCCAAACTCTATGGAGATTGGCTTGATTTTGGGATCATAAAAATATTGATGTTAGACAAAGCCGATTACTACCTTATCGGAGAACTTTTACAAGAACATTGGGTTCATAAAATAATTGGAGCAGCTGGCATTCTATTTGACTTACTGATAGTACCTGCACTCCTTTGGAAACCAACGCGAAAGATCGCCTTTTTCATTTCGATTTTTTTCCATTTGTTCAACTCTATTGTTTTTCAGATTGGAATCTTTCCATACCTGGCCTTGGCCTTTACAGTTTTCTTTTACGAACCGATGACCATCCGCAATATCTTTCTTAAAAGAAAAACCCCGTACCTATCTGATAAAATAGAAATTCCATCCTTTAAAAACATCCTATATACCTTAGGCGGAATCTACTTCGTGATTCAGTTGGTACTTCCCATCCGCCATCATTTTATACAGGACGATGTTTTATGGACCGAGGAAGGCCATCGTCTGAGCTGGCGTATGATGCTAAGGAGCCGCGGAGGAACTGTACAATTCAAAGTAACGAACAAAGCGAATAACGAATCGACCATCATTGAACTCGATGACTATCTTACCAAAAAGCAAAAAAGGAGAATCGCCTCATACCCCGATTTTATCTGGCAGTTCGCACAACGTTTAAAAAAGGAATATGAAAAAAAAGGGGAAGAAATATCGGTCCATGCCCTGAACTCAAAAGTAAGCGTTAACGGAAAAGCATATCGCGCTTTTATAAACCCCAAAGTAGATTTGGCCAATACCAATTGGAACTATTTTTGGCATAACGATTGGATCTTGCCATCGGGAAAATAAACTTTCGAATGGCAAGCAATAAATTCAATAGACGAAATAAATAATCTCAGAGCAAGCCAAGTGAAATCAAAATTTCTTTGTTCTTTGGCATAATTGCAGGGGCATACCCCAAGGATCACGGAGCATAACCAAGTGGCTTCCATCGTCTTTTTTCACCTCCTCGACATAAGATGCGCCCTCGGCAACTAGCCGTTCTTTATCGGCCTGGGCATTTTCAGAAACAAAGGCCACATGAAAGGTCAGTTGGTGCTGCGCCCTAAAATCTGTGATTTCCTCATCGGCCCTATGGTAGAGTTCCATAATAACACGCCCGCCAGAGTCGGCCATAAAAGTCATGAAAGGCGGTTCCTTTTGTGCGCTTACTACTTCTAATTCTATATGGGCAACATACCATGCAATCCGCGCATCGATATTATTTACATTAATGGCAAAATGTTCGAAAATCATTTTTAATCGGGTTTATTATATCTAGCCTTAAAAGTATCTAATTTAAACCTAAGAAAACTTAAATTTGCAGCCTAAACCGAAAATCGATGTTACAGCTACAGGCCATTCGAGATAAAAAGGACGAAATCGTAAAAGCGCTTACAAAAAGGAATATCGATGCCGCACCTTTGGTGGATGACATTCTAAAATTAGATGAAGAACGCCGTGCAACGCAGACCCAATTGGACAATACCTTGGCAGAAAGCAACAAGCTTTCTAAAGAGATCGGTATGTTGTTCAAAAACGGAAAAGCCCAAGAGGCGAATGTATTGAAAGGGAAAACTGGCGACTTAAAAGAAGATTCAAAACGTTTGGGCGATGAACTCAATACAATAGCAGAAGAGCTACAAAAGCTATTATATCAAATACCCAATGTACCCCATGATTCTGTTCCCTTTGGGAATTCAGACGAAGATAATGAAGAAATATTCCGAGAAGGTGATATTCCTGTTTTAGATACCAATGCCCTACCCCATTGGCAACTTGCTAAAAAATATGACCTTATCGATTTTGAACTTGGGGTCAAAGTTACCGGTGCGGGGTTTCCGGTATACAAAGGGAAAGGTGCACGGCTTCAACGTGCCTTGATATCTTATTTCTTGGACAAAAACACTGAGGCCGGTTACACCGAAATACAAGTACCACATTTGGTCAACGAAACATCGGGCTATGGCACAGGACAATTGCCTGATAAAGAAGGCCAAATGTACCATATCGGGGAAGATGACCTGTACTTGATTCCTACTGCTGAGGTACCCGTGACCAACCTTTTCCGAGACGAAATTGTAAAAGAAAATGATTTTCCGATTCGCTACACGGCCTATACCCCTTGTTTTAGAAGGGAAGCCGGAAGTTATGGTGCGCATGTTCGCGGCTTAAACCGGTTACATCAGTTCGATAAGGTCGAAATCGTTCGGGTCGAACATCCCGAGAAATCGTATGACGCTTTAGACGGAATGGTAGCACACATAAAGAATATACTCCGTGAATTAAAACTCCCCTACCGTATTCTTAGGCTTTGCGGGGGCGATTTAGGCTTTACTGCCGCGTTGACATACGATTTCGAAGTCTTCTCTACGGCACAGGACCGTTGGCTCGAAATCAGTTCGGTATCCAATTTCGAGACCTATCAGGCAAATCGCCTAAAACTCCGCTACAAAGATGAAAACGGTAAAAACCAATTGGCACATACACTAAATGGAAGTTCTTTGGCACTACCTCGAGTTCTTGCAGGTATTTTAGAGAACTACCAAACGGCCAGCGGAATTGAAATTCCTGAAGTTTTAGTACCGTATTGTGGGTTTAAAGTAATCGATTAACTTCTCGCGGAGAAGCGAAACAAGCAAGGTATTTTACTTTTTTCTTGTTATTGTCCGAGAAATACAGGGGTTTCTATGAATCCACTATAAAGCGACTAGTAGCTTCCTTTCACCGAATTATCTTCCCCTTAACAGATTCTTTTCATAGGCTGATGTAAATTTGTTAAATTTCATTTATGAAGGTTTTTTATTTTATCACCATCCTTTTGGTTTCCCTGCCTACAATTGCCCAAGACGATTTTCTCGCCAAGCAATATTTCAATGATGGGGAGTTTGAAAAGGCCGTGGTATTCTATGAAAGATTAGTTGATAAGAATCCGCGTCGAACGGACTATGCTGAAGGCCTCATAGCCACCTACCAGCAATTGGAACGCTATTCAGATGTGGAAAAATTTCTGTTGGAAAAAATCGACAAAGGTAAAGCCTACCCTACGCTTCTTATTGAATTTGGATATAACTACACACTGCAGAACTTACCGGAAAAGGCGAACGAATATTTCAAAAAAGCAATAGCAAAAATCGACGAAAACCCAAATTTTGGTTACGGCATCGGGTTTCGATTTCAAAAATATGCGTTGTTGGACCAAGCATTGGAGGCCTACTCCAAGTCAATGGAGCTCAACCCCAAACTCAACTATAATTATCAAATGGCAAAGATTTATGGTGAGCAGGGCGATATTGAAAGGATGTACATCTCGTACTTAAAACTGATTAGCGAAGGCAAGACTTCAAAATCGAACGTTTTGCGCAATATCGATGACTTCATTTCTTCGGATGCGGAGAACGATAATAATCTCAAACTTAAAAAGATTCTACTACAGAATGCACAAAAAAATCCAGATATTCTATGGAATGAACTCTTAAGCTGGCTCTTTGTACAACAAAGGCAATATGGCAGTGCCTTTCGACAAGAAAAGGCCATCTACAAAAGGATGGATGGTGCCTCTTTGCAACGCCTAGAAGGACTCGGAGGTTTAGCACTGGAGGACAATGAAACCGAAACCGCCAAGGAAATCTTCGAATATATTGCCGATACTAGTAATGATGAGATAACCAAATTGAATGCCCAGTTGAACCTTATCGATATACAACTTTTAGATCGAGGCACGAAGAAGCTGGATGCCGTTCAAAAACAGTTCGATGAGTTGATAGCCATTCACGGCTATAAAAGCCAAACCTTGCAACTACAGGTCGCCTATGCCAACTTTTTGACCTTTAAAAAAGACCTGCCCGAACCTGCTATCGACATTCTCAAGAAAAGCTTGGAACTGCCTTTGAATAGCCGCGGAAGGGCTTTTGTGAAATTGGCCCTTGGCGACATCTTGGTCTTTGACAAAAAGTTTAATGAAGCTTTGATCTATTTTTCCCAAATACAGAAAAACCTCAAAAATGATGTGTTGGGCCAGAACGCACGTTACAAAGTGGCACAGACCAGTTTTTATAAAGGCGATTTTGATTGGGCATTGACCCAACTGAAAGTACTGCGTAGTTCGACATCACAGCTCATTGCCAACGATGCCATGCAATTAAGTTTGTTGATTTCAGATAATTCGATGGAAGATTCTACACAAACGGCCTTAAAAAAATATGCCCGTGCCGATCTTTTGGGTTATCAGAACAAAACGGAAGAAGCGATAGCCGCACTCGATGACATAATCAAAAACCACAAAGGAGAAAAAATCGAGGACGAAGCGCTTTTGAAACAGGGCCAACTTTTGGAGGGTCTAAAGGATTATGAAGCCGCGGAATTCAATTATCTAAAAATTACAGAGTTTTACTCGGGCGGAATTCTAGCCGACGATGCGCATTTTGCGCTTGGTGAACTTTACAGGAATATCTTGAATGAACCTGAAAAAGCAAAGGCCCAATACGAGAAGATTATCTATAATTATCAGGATAGCTATTATTTTCCACAGGCACGGAAAAATTTTAGGATGCTGAGAGGAGATGCGGTAAACTAAACGCAAATACAAAAATCAAGTACAAACTCAAACTTAAAAATTCAATTTCAAACCTTGATCAGTAGTTGAGTTTGATTCTTGAATTTTAATTTATACTTATGTACATCTACAACGTAACCACAAACATAGAAGAATCCGTTCACGAGCAATGGCTCATATGGATGCAAGAAACGCACATTCCCGATGTATTGGCAACAGGTAAATTTCTGAACGCCAAAATGAGCAGGGTACTGGTCGAAGAAGAAATGGGGGGCTTCACCTATTCCGTACAGTTTACAACGGTCGATAGGGCGACGCTTCAAAAATACTATTCCGATGATGCTCCGCGATTGAGCGACAATGCTCTTAAAAGGTTTCCCAATAAATTCGTTTCCTTTAGAACCGAACTTAAAATCATAAGCGAGCATTGATGACATTCCTATTCAGCTATGGAACCCTTCAAGATCGTAATATTCAAAAACAACTGTTTCATAGGGAATTAATAGGAAGTCCTGATTTGCTTTTAGGATTCGAGCTTTCACAGAAAATGGCCTACGGAAAATACCCCCTTATTTCAAAAGCATCAGATATTGCTCCAGGCGTTACGGGCATGGTCTATGACATCTCACCCACGGAACTAGAGCAAGCAGATGCCTACGAAGGCGAAGAATACACTAGAGTTCTGGTCAAACTGCAATCAGGTAAAAAAGCTTGGGTATATATTGCAAAATAGCCTTAAATTCCCTTTATGTCGAAAAAAAAAAAACGGAATAAAACTTCATACGATAAGCACCGCAAACTTTGGCAGGAAAAGAGTCCGGTAAAGGCTAAAAAGTATTTGGGGCAACATTTTCTCAAGGACGAAAAAATTGCTCAAAAAATTGCGGAAACCCTTTCTTTTAATGGCTATAAAAACGTTATCGAAATCGGCCCAGGTACAGGCGTGCTGACCAAATATCTTTTGTTGAGCGAAATGAATCTTGTGGCGATGGATCTCGACGCTGATTCCATCGTTTACCTCAAGCATAGCTTTCCGTTAGAACATCCAAAAGTTTTAAAAGGAAATGGTTCTTTTAAGGTCATAGAAGCCGACTTCTTAAATTATGACCTCAAATCGCTTTTTGGTGATACACAGTTTGCGATTACCGGAAACTTTCCTTATAACATCTCTACTCAGATCGTTTTTAAAATGTTGGAGATGAAAGAACAGATTCCTGAATTTTCAGGTATGTTCCAAAAAGAAGTGGCCCAACGTATCTGTGAAAAAGAAGGGAACAAAACGTACGGCATTCTCTCCGTTCTTGTACAGGCCTTTTATGATGCCGAATATCTTTTTACGGTACATCCAGAAGTATTCGATCCACCACCCAAAGTACAGTCGGGAGTTTTACGGCTCGTTCGTAAAGCGAATTTTAACTTGGCTTGTGACGAGAAGCTATTTTTCCGTGTGGTCAAAGCAGCCTTCAACCACCGCCGAAAGACCATAAGAAACAGTCTTAAAACCTTTGAGCTATCCGATAGTTTAAGAGCTGACACCATCTTCGACAAAAGACCTGAACAATTAAGTGTTGCAGATTTTATTGATCTTACCAAAAAAATACAGATGGAATTAAATATTTAAACTCTCAACCTCCTAAACCATCTAATATAAACCGCCAAACTCATAAACTTTTCTTTAGCTTTGCGCAGATTCACAGTAATCTGGCCGCAATAGCATGACACCGTTTAAACTCACAGACGAACTGGTTGCCGAAATCGAGCAGCTCATCGAAAACCAAAAGGGTACCGAACTGGTCGCCCTTATGGAAGATGTACACTATGCGGATATCGCCGAAATTATCAATGAGCTAAACGAAGACAAGGCTACCTATCTTATCAAACTTCTTGAAAGTGATAAAACATCCGACGTGCTCACCGAGTTGGATGAAGATGTTAGGGAAGCCATTCTGAACAACCTCTCCGCAAAGGAAATTGCCGAGGAAATAGAGGAACTCGACACAGATGATGCCGCGGACATCATAAATGAACTTCCCATTGAAATCGTACAAGAGGTCATTTCGGAAATCGAAGACCGAGACCACGCAAAAGATATTGTTGACCTGTTACGTTACGACGAAAACTCCGCTGGCGGACTCATGGCGAAAGAGTTGGTGAAGGTCAGGGAAAATTGGGATGTGCTCACTTGCGTTAAGGAAATGCGCGCACAGGCCGAAAACGTGACCCGCGTTCACTCCATTTATGTCGTTGACGACGACGACAGGCTAAAAGGCCGTTTATCGCTGAAAGACTTGTTGACTACCTCCACAAGAACACATATCTCAGATATCTATATTCCCAAGGTTGATTTTGTAAATGTGAACGAGAAGCCGGAGGAAGTTGCTAAAATCATGCAAAAATATGATTTGGAGGCCATTCCTGTTATTGATGAAATCGGTCGTTTGGTGGGCCGTATCACGATTGACGATATTGTGGATGTCATTCGAGAAGAAGCGGATAAAGATTACCAAATGGCAGCAGGTATCTCTCAAGACGTAGAGGCCGATGACAGTATTTGGGAACTGACCCGCGCCCGTTTACCCTGGCTTTTTTTAGGATTGGTCGGTGGCGTTGGGGCTGCCGTCATCATGGGCAGTTTTGAGGAAATGATTAGCAAACATGCCATTCTATTCTTTTTTACCCCCCTGATAGCGGCCATGGCCGGAAACGTAGGTGTACAGTCGAGTGCCATTATCGTGCAAGGCCTTGCCAATGATGATCTCAAGGGAAGTATTGGAAACCGTCTAATCAAGGAAATGTTGTTGGCAACTTTAAACGGACTTATATTGGCGGCCATACTTCTACTTTTTACTTGGGCCTATAAAGGCAGTTTCCCAACTGCTCTAGCCATTTCAATTTCGCTGGTGGTTGTCATCATAGTTGCCGGAATCATCGGCACGTTTACTCCCCTATTTCTTCATAAGAGGGGTATCGATCCAGCCATCGCCACGGGGCCTTTCATAACCACTAGCAACGATATTTTTGGAATCCTTATCTATTTTTGGATTGCTAAGGTGGTTTTGGGGATATAGAAAAACCGTACACCCCAAAAAGGATTATCCACTATATTTGCTTTAAACACTTCTCCTTTACTACTGTAGAAAAAACTGCACTGCGTGACATTTCAGTATTTTAGGGATTGGAACGGAAATAACACCTATGAAGCCCATCAACCTAAAGCAAAAACATACGCTTTTTACCAAAAAATGGCATCCACATCGTATTGCGACCGTTGACGATATGCAGGTTATCTTGGCAAAAATTCAGGGCGAGTTCGTTTGGCACGCCCATGAACATGAAGACGAGCTTTTTCAGGTTTTGAAGGGCACGATGTATATGCAGTTCCGCGACCGGACCGAAGTTGTCAAAGAAGGTGAGATAATCGTTGTGCCTAAAGGCGTAGAACATTGCCCCTCGACCAAAAACGGGGAAGAAGTACATTTGCTACTTTTCGAAAAACAGAACACCGCCCATACGGGCGATATTGCAAACGAGCTTACCCAAACCCATTACCCTACAATATGAAGAGGTGTTATTTCATTATTGTTCTAATGTTATTTGTGGGCCACCTACCGCTAAAGGGCCAAGAGAACCTGTCTAAATCGGAAATATCATTTTCTAAAATCAAGTTCAAAAAAGGTACCCGCGACGTAACCCTAACCAACGATTACAACAAAAGATGGAAAATACGGGTCAACTTTCCAGCGGAAACCCAAGAAAAAAAATCCCTCATCATTGCGCTACATTGGGCCGGTGGAGGTAATACCTATAAAGAATTCAATGACTGTTTGGCGCTTCCAGGTTTAGAAGCGTTGAACGCTATTATTGTCTCCCCAGAAGGGGAAAACCAATTGTGGTCCACCGGGAATAATGTGGAAAAAGTATTTTCTATTATAGCTAATGCCCAAAAATATTGGAATGTCAATCCTAAAAAGATAGCCGTTACAGGCTATAGCAACGGCGGTAACGGCAGTTGGTATTTTGCACAGCATCATCCAAAACTGTTTTCTGCGGCTATTCCTATGGCGAGTGCATATCCAATCAACCAAAAAATCGAAATTCCTTTGTATATTATCCATGTGGCCAAAGACAAGCTTTTCGAACTGCCAACAACTAAAAAATGGGTTAGAAAAACAAAAGAGGCAGGTACGGACCTTACATTGGTGGTAAATGAACACCTTTCACATTTTGACGGATGTGCCTATATTTCCGATTTAAAAAATGCCGGGGAATGGCTAAAAGCATTATGGGCGGATTAAAGCCCTGAAAGACTAAAAATATATATGAAAATATTACACGTAGACGTCAATCACCCATTACTTTTGGAGCAATTCGTCGATTTGGGTTTTCAGAACGATGAAGACTATACCTCTTCCAAAAAGGAAATCGAAGAAAAAATTCATGCCTACGATGGGCTCATTATCCGCAGTCGGTTTACCGTCGATAGCGAATTCTTGAACAAGGCGACCAACCTTAAATTCATCGGAAGACTAGGGGCCGGGTTGGAAAATATCGATGTCAGACATGCCGAAGCAAATGACATTTTCTTGGCCGCGGCCCCAGAAGGAAATCGAAATGCTGTTGGAGAACATACCTTGGGCATGCTACTTTCCCTCTTCAACAAACTCAACAAAGCGGACCGAGAAGTGCGCTCTGGCAAGTGGGATCGCGAGGGCAACCGCGGTGTCGAATTGGAAGGCAAAACGGTAGGCATTATCGGTTACGGAAATATGGGCAAGGCCTTTGCCAAAAAGCTTAAAGGCTTTGATGTTGATGAAGTCATCTGTTATGATATGAAAGGCGGTGTTGGCGATGAAAACGCCAGACAGGTAGGTATTATGGAACTGCACCAGCACACCGAGGTGCTAAGCTTGCACGTTCCGCAGACTACAGATACTATCGGCATGATCAATACCGAATTCATCAGTAAGTTCCACCAGCCGTTTTGGTTGCTGAATTCCGCACGGGGCAAATGTGTGATTACCGAAG
>Ga0316189_10003730_pt1 | contig 14774 bp, 11 predicted proteins | sample LowCovwburrow_MG_FD_204930 | JGI IMG/M metagenome (GOLD analysis project Ga0316189, IMG submission 204930) | Coastal sediment microbial communities from Maine, United States - Lowes Cove worm burrow | ecosystem: Environmental > Aquatic > Marine > Coastal > Sediment | place: USA: Maine...
GGATAGAATGAAAACTCGCGATTTCCATAAACTCCTGCAGGAGCTTTAATGAAGTGAGAGGTTGCTAATGCTTTGTCTAGTACCCGCGTTGTGCTTGTTTTTTGTCTCTGAAGATGAGCGAGTCATCAACCTGACGGAGCCTGAAGTGTTCGGCGAGGTGATTGTTTTTCAATCACCATCCGGAACCTTGGCTGTGATCGAACCAGAAAACTGCCAACTGATTTTGTTTGATGCGGAAGGGAAGAAAATTGGCCATTTTGGCAGTAAGGGCAATGGTCCTGGTCAATTTCAAACACTATATGGTTTAAAATGGTCTGAGGGTGAAAGTGTCTTCTTGATATTCGATCATTCACGTCGTATCTCCAAGTGGGATGAAAATGGTCAGCATAGAGGAGACATTAAAGTTGGTTCTATGGCCGCCTTCCCAAATATAGTTCAAGGCAAATTGTTATACTCCATAGATAGTTATGCTGGTAAAGCAGGTAAAATCCCAACCATTTGGCGTATGGATTTAACCGAACAACAACGTGAAAATGTATTCGCTTACGAGAACCTTGACAAAATTAAAGTGAAAAAGACAGGTCAAGTTTTGGTTGCTGTTACCATGCCATGGGATCCCATTGCCCGTTTTGATGTGGACACGAAAACGATCGTTTCCAACTGGAGTCGCGAAAAGCGCATTATTATTATCGATCCCGACACTAAAAAAACCACTTTCTTCTCGCATCAGACGAAGGCCATTCCTTTGACCGAAGATCAGGTTAGTGCGGAGTTCGAGAAGATCCCAAAAGAGATGCGGGATTATGTAAGGAAAGGCGTGGTTATTCCCGAGTATTGGCCTTATGTCGCAGGGTTGTTCCTCGCTGAAAACCAGTTTTTATGGGTGGTAAGTCCTCCAATTCTAGGAAACCAGTCCGTGGCTGTTTATCAACATGATGGGTCGTTTGTTTCAAAATTCCCTGTCGACTTCGCACCAAAATACGTAGTGGGAAATACTATCGCTGGATTTAGAATCACTGCAGGCGATAACCTTATGCTCATCCGGAAAAAGATTGTTTTAATTCGGTAGGAGCCAAGCTTCGTCGTGGAACATTCATCAAATCTTCAATAAATACAGATATTTGCACGAAGCAGATCTCTTCCACACGATCCCAACATCGAGATGGTAACGTGGCTCTTGCTCAACCGCCTGACCCACGCAAGAAACTGAGACAAAATTCAGGCCGTTCAGACCCGTTGTTTCATGAGCGTCTGGTTTGATATCGGGAATGGAAATGGGAACAGGGAAAGTTGAGGGCTTGTAAGGCCTCAGCCGTATTATTGGTTCCTGCGGAAAACCCTCTCAATCAGCTCAAGTTTCTCGACGAGATCTAGAAAAGAATGTCGCTGCCATCAAATCTCCCGGAATTATAGCCCCCACATGGCAAACCGGCCAAGCATCCGTTAAGACAGAGGAAATGTAACTATTCAGTGAACGCGTTGGGGAAAAGGACGCCAGGGGGCTCGTGTTCAGTGCCTTACGCCGAAGTTATTGCACAGCTCTATTCCCAGGTTGGCGGCCGCGACGACAGGAGTGCGGCCTTCCTAAGGTTAGATTGAAAAATAATTTCCTACCCTGAAAGGGATGCACTCCAAGGCCAGAGGTAAGCAAGGGTAGGAAGGTAGCAGGTTTTATTTTAGGCGTTTGTTTACGACCTTATTTTGATAAATAATTCCGGAGAAAAGCAGCGAGTCGTTACTTGCACCGCTTTTCACGCGTTGGTAGCAAAGCGGTTTGGGAGGGCAGCATGGGGTCATTTCAATTCCACCTTTTTATCCGCCTGGTGGCATCCGGCTAATGCGGAATAGCCTTTCCCGCTAGAATTCTGCGCACAATACCGCCTGCTTCGGTTATCATTTCCTGAATACACGGGTGGATTGGTAGCAGTTATGGTTTTCACGAACGAAGAAATCGGACCTTTGCATTTGATGCCTTCCAAGACCTATCTGCCCCAACCCCGTAAGGCCGAGGTGTCGCGCGATCATCTACTGGCGCGCATGCAGGCAGGGGAACCCGGACTGGTGCTGGTAACCGCGCCAGCGGGTTTTGGCAAGACTACCCTGCTGGCCCTGTGGGCTCAGATCCAGCAGACGCAACCGGCCTGGCTGCAATTGGACAGCCGCGACAATCATCTCAGACGGTTCGGTACCTGTCTCATCGCCGCTCTGCAAACCCGGCGACCCCAACTGGGCGTCAGCCTGATCAATGCGCTGGCCAGCGCCCAAGAGGCGAGCCTGCCCAAGTTACTGGTGCAGCTCGTTCACGAACTGCACGGACTTCAACAGCCTCTCTGTCTGGTCCTGGACGACTACCACCTTATCAAAGACGAGGCGATCCACGAACTGCTGGTTTTCCTTTTGGAAAACAGACCGCCGTTGCTGCGGTTGTTGATTGCCTCACGCGCCGCGCCGCCCTTCCCCCTGGCCCGTTGGCGCGTACGCGCCCAACTCGTTGAATTGGGCAGCGAGGAACTGCGTTTCAAGGCCGAGGAAACCCAGAGCTTCCTGGTCAAGACCATGGGTCTGCGCTGCAGTGACGACGATAGCCACACGCTGCATCAGCGTACGGAGGGTTGGGTCGCGGGCCTGCAACTCGCGGGCCTCTCGCTCAAGGGTGGCGCCATTGCCGAAACCATCAACCGGTTCCAGGGCGATCATCACCTTGTCTTCGACTACCTGACCGAAGAAGTTCTGGCCCATGAAGAGGCGCACGTTCGCCACTTCCTACTGACCCTCTCCATTCCCAAACGCTTTAACGCTGAATTGTGTCGCCATCTGACCCAGGAGACGGACAGCGAAGGCCTTTTGGCCTATTTGAATAACGCCCACCTGTTCCTTGTCCCACTCGATTCGGAGAATCGTTGGTTCCGCTTCCACCACCTCTTCGGCACCATTTTGCACCGTCACCTGGTCCGCCAGGTGACCCCTCTGGAGCTGAAGGCACTCCATTTGAAAGCGAGTGAATGGTGGGAGCAGCACGGCGACATAGACCATGCCCTGTACCATGCCCACGAAGCCGGCGACGCCCAAATGGCGGCTGCGCTCATTGCCCGCCATGCCATGTCTACCCTGCTTGCCGGTAGCCCCATCAGGGTGATCAACTGGCTCGAAAGCCTTCCCCAGGATTTGATTGTCAGCAGTGCGCGTCTCAACCTTGACATGATCTGGTGCATGGTGGCCAGCCTGCATACGGGTCCCGAAATGATTCGCTATATTCAACAGGCAGACACCGCGCTGGAACACCAACCCGACCCGGTTCAGCGCGCCGAACTGACCGTGATCCGCGGGGTTGCGCTTGGTCTGACCGGCCACCACGCCCAGGCCATTGCCGAGATCGAGAAGGCCTTCACGCATCTAGACGAAACGCATTATGCGCGCGGTATTGGGCTCGTGCATCTCGGCCTCAACTGTTTCTATTTGGATCTTTTCCAACAGGGCGCTGCTTATCTGGAGCGGGCCTCCCGACTCAATCGTCGCCTGGCTAGCCATGCCCTGTGGTTTATTGCCGATTTGCTCACGACCCATTGGCACTTCAAGGCGGGACGCTTCACCCTGGGTCACGATCTGTTAAAGGTTTTGGCCAAAGAGGTGGAGGACCACCCCAGGCGTTTCAATCCAGATTCGCCAGGTCTCGTCCAGGTCAGCCTGGCCGCTTTTTACTGGGATCAGAACGAAACAGAACCGGTCCCAGCTCTTATGCAAGAGGCGTTGCTCCTGGCCAAACACTTGGAGTTACCCGGCCTGCTCTACACGGCCCACGGCGTCCTGGCCTGGATGGCAATTTGCGAGCGTCGTTATGCTGAGGCCATGGCCGAGGTCAACCATCTGGCGGCGGTTGCCGAACGCTTCCAGCACCAACGCTGGAATGAAACCATCGATTGCCTCAGAGCTTCGGTCTGGCTCGGCATGTGCCACCATTCCGGCAATGCCGCAGCACGCGACGCACTCGAAGCCTGGATTACCGATTCTCAGTTGACCACATCCTGGCGCGAGCAACACAGCCAGTTGCTGGCTCCCCACCATTCGATTGATTTTCGGCAGACGATTCTGGCCCGCTTCTATCTGCTTAAAAACCGGACCGATAAGGCTTTAGTGGTTCTTGACTGGCTGGCTCGCAAGGCCGAGGATGCGGGGCGTTGCGGTGACCTGATCGGGGTTCGGGTCTTGACCGCCCTGGCCTTGGATAAGGCGGGTCGGCGGGAAGAGGCTGTCACTGTGCTGGAAAAGGCGGTGCTCGCCGCCGAGCCCGAGGGTTATCTGCGGGTCTTCCTACAGGAGGGCAAACCCTTGATGGCACTCATCTCCCACGCCCATAAGGTACACCCTCAGCCATTTTACGAGCGCTTGCTCAAGCAGCTCGCACCCAGTGCTGCTGCCTCTGCGAGTGTGACCGGCGTCGGCTCGTTGGTGGAACCGCTTAGTGCACGCGAAACGGAAGTTCTGGGCATGATCGCCCGTGGCCTTTCCAACCGCGAGGCGGCCGACGCCCTCTTCCTGGCCCCGGCTACTGTGAAGAAGCACCTGGAAAACATCTATGGGAAACTAGACGTCAACAAGCGAACACAGGCCGTGGCCCGCGCCCGTGACCTAGGCCTTATTTAGGCGTAGTGGTTCGAAATACGCCGCAAAATACGCCGTTTGGCGTATGACGAATGGTTTGCCCCGCCATAGATTAGGCTGTGATGGTACACGGAGTACCGCGAATCAGTTTTCAAGGAGTCCGTTATGAAACGTTTACTTAGATCAGCATTCATTTGTCTTCTGGTTTTGCATGTGGCTGTTGCCCCCGTGCTGGCAGCCGAATCGACCAATCCCTACAGCTATGATCACGACGAGAAAGACTACATCCTGCCCGCCGTGGGCCTGGTTGCGCTGATCGGTGGCATTACCTGGTATGTGGTGAAAAAAACACGGAAGTCCAAAAAGAACAAGCAGGCCGATGTGCAAACCGCACTCACTCCCAAGAAAAAGGTTAAGATGAACCTGCTCTTGGATAGGGCGCCCATCAAGCGCAGCCTGGCCTCAACCGACGTAGATATGGATTATCGGATCGGCATGTCCCTCCGCTTTTAAGGCTGTTATTATGGAAACACTTATCTACCAAACAGCCTCGGGGCTGGCAAGACGAATCTGGCAGGGCGAACTGAGTTCACGCGAGGTGGTTGCCGCCCACCTGGCGCAGATCGAGACGCACAACCCACAAATCAATGCGGTGATCACCCTGAATGCAGAGGCGGCCATGGCCCGAGCCGCTGCCGCCGATGAGGCACTGGCCCACGGCGAATGCTGGGGCGTGCTCCACGGCGTTCCGATCACGGTCAAAGACGCCTACGACACGGCTGGCCTACGCACTACCTACGGCTTGCCCGAAACCCGCAAACATGTGCCAGACCGCAATGCCACGGCCGTACAGCGCCTGTTGTCGGCAGGGGCGATCCTGTTGGGGAAAACGAACCTGCCACTGGCCTCGTTCGACTGGCAGTGCAAGAATCTGAATTTCGGCCGAACCAACAATCCCTGGGACCTGAAACGCACGGTGGGCGGCAGCTCGGGCGGTTCTGCCGCTTCGTTGGCTGCGGGTTTTGCGGCGCTGGAACTGGGTAGCGACGCCGCTGGCTCGCTGCGGGTACCGGCCCACTTCTGTGGGGTGGCCACCCTGCGACCCACGGAGGGCCGTGTCTCCGATTTTGGCGCGCACCGGGCTCCGCGCTATCCCAGGCTGCTGCGACACATGGCCACCTGCGGTCCCATGGCCCGCTCCATCGGTGACCTGCAACTCGCCATGTCGGTGATTTCCGGAGCGGATCGCGCACTCTTTGAGATGCCGCCTGTAGTTTGGAATGCTCCCGAAACAAGGCCGAAACTCGCTCGTCTACGCGTGGCCTGGGCCGAGACCCTGGGAGGGGTTCCCATCGACGCCGAAACCTCCCGCATCTTCCGCGCTTTCCTAGGTCGGCTTGAAGGGGCGGGCTGTGAACTGGTAGAGAGCAGTCCGGCAGGCATTCACGAGGCCTTCGAGCTATGGGGCCAGATTCAGGGGCACCTGATGACCGCGACATTACCCACGGCCCTGCGTTTTCCGCTTCTGCGCCTGCCTTTGCGCCACATGTTGTTGCCCTACCTCTTCGGGCGAGGGCCCTTCGCCCGTGGACTGGGACAGGCCGTGCGCCTTAGCAACGGTCCCTTCTATCGGGCCCTGACCGAACGGGAACGTCTGGTTGCCCTTAGCGAGCGCTTCTTTGATGAGCATCAGGTTTTCGTTTGCCCCGTTGCTCCGACCGCCGCTTTCAAGCACCAACGCACAGGAAAAGCTCTCTCCATCGATGGTCAAATGGTAGCCTATGGAACCGCCATGGGCATGTATAACTGCCCCTCCGCTCTGGCCGGCAACCCCATCGTGGCCATGCCTGTCGGCAAGACTGGCGAGGGCCTGCCCGTGGCAGTACAGATCCAGGCGCGTCGTTGGCAGGATCCCGTTCTGTTGGAGATTGCCGCAGATATGGAACGGCTGATTGACACCTCTTTTATCCCCCCGCTTACTGCTCCAACCCACCAACCCAAACAACATGCCTCGGCCTTTGCCGAAGAGAGGGTCTCATGAAAAAGAAGTTATTGACGGGTTGCGCTGCCCTGATGCTCGTATTGGTCGGCGTTGTGCTGTTCGCTTTCACGTCCATCGCGATCCCGGCCAGGTCTCATTATTCGGTCGATATGACGGAGGTTCGACGCCTGGCGCGCGAAGGTGACGGTGAACTGGCCACGGAATTGAACAGTATCAGGGTTGTTACCAGCCATGTGCCCGGCCTGTTTGTCACCAGCGACAGAGGTTTTAAGCAGCACACCTTCCTCACCTACAGCTACCAGGTGGTCTACGCGGACCGAACCGTGATGGTTGATGCAGTTACCGATCACGCAACTGCCGAGGCGATCCTACCCGGTTCGACCGAGTGGCCCGGTAGTTACGATCGCATGCAGTTGGGGCTTCGCCAAGCTTCGTCGGTGGTGTTTACCCATGAACACTTTGATCACTGCTCTGGCATCGCCACATCGCCCTATCTGGATGAAATCACCGATCGCGTGCACTTCACCCGTGAACAGATACCGAGATTGGGTCTGCCCAAGCCGGAAAGCTCAGGCTTCACGCCGGAGGTGGTGGCAAAACTAAAGCCCCTGGCCTACGAGGGCCTGCATAAGCTGGCGCCAGGCATGGTTTTGTTCAAGGCTCCGAGCCATACGCCGGGTTCGCAGATGATCTACATCGTTCTCGGCTCGGGCGAAGAGTTCTTGCTGGTGGGCGATATCGCCTGGCACATGGACAATATCACCAAACCCCAACAACATCCGCGCTTCATCAGCTGGCTTTCTGGCGAGGAGAAGGAACAACACGTACACGTCTTGCGTTGGCTGCACGACCTGAATCGCGCCAACCCCGAGCTGCACATAGTGGTGGGCCACGACGGCGATCAGATGGACGGTTATGTGGCCGCCGGCCTGATCGGCGCGGACCTGGAGATCAAGAACGGCAGCGATTAAGCCTTCCCACCGAGATGGTGATTCAGGACCTGGTCACTCTATCCTGGCGAACCGCTATACCCTCCTGTTGCATCGACGTCCTCATAATTGCCCATTGAGCCTTGCCCCTCGACAGACCGGCAGGATGCCGCTAATATAAACGCTGCTCGATTCGCACGGCGTTTCCAATTTTGAAAAAGAGGTGACCATGACCATCTCCGAATTCGACAATACTCCAGAACATCTCAACGCACTGAGCAAGAACACGCTTGTCGCCGCTCTGGGAATCGAGTTCCTGGAACCGGAGAATGGCAATATGCGCGCGCGCATGCCGGTAGATCATCGCACGGTTCAACCGTTGGGCATTCTGCACGGTGGCGCGTCGGTGGCCCTGGCCGAAACCTTGGGCTCTACGGCCAGTTACCAATATATCGACATCAAGACCCAGATTGCTGTTGGCCAGTCCATCAATGCCAACCACATCCGTGGCACGCGAGAGGGTTATGTGATTGCCACGGCCATCCCGGTTCATATCGGTCGTGGCTCGCATGTCTGGGACATCAACGTAACCCAGGACGAGAAGCTGATCTGCAGTTGCCGGCTCACCATGGCCATCCGTTCCAGCAGCCAGTTGCCAGGCAAAAAACAGGGCGATACAAGGCGCAGTGGCTAAGTGTTGGGATCGTTTGCAAACACCGCGTCAATGACCTGGTGGTGGTAGGCAATGCCACTGAAATCTGTCAATTCTCGCAGACAGGTTGGGCTGGTCACATTGACTTCGATCAGCTTTTCACCAAGGAAATCGATGCCACAGAAAAGGATTCCCTGTTCTCGGATTCCTTGCTCCATGCCTTTGCAGATTTCCAGCTCGCGTTCTGTCAGGGTGGTGGGGTGGGCGCTTCCGCCCGAGTCCAGGTTGTTGAGTTCCTTGCCTTCTTGATGGACTCTCAGGACGCCGCCGAGTACCTTCCCGTTGAGCAGCAAGACGCGCTTGTCGCCGTCTTTGGCCTCTGGAATGTACTCTTGGGCAATTATCCTTTGTCGTCCATCATGGGTCAACATCTGGATTAACTGGTCCGCATTGGGGGCGCCGGGCTCCAAAAAGAAGATGCCGCGACCACCGTAGCCATCGATTGGTTTTAAGGTTACTTTGCCCCTGGCTGCCATAAACGAGCGAATTTCATCACTGCTTTGCGTGATCAGGGTTTGCGGCGTGTACTCGGGAAATTCGAGGGCTGCCAGTTTCTCGTTCCAATTGCGCAGTCCCGAAGGTCGGTTGACCACTCGGGTCGTGGACGGCAACAGGTCTAACATGAGGGTTGTATAAAAGTACCTGCGGTCGAAAGGTGGTTCTGTTCGCACCATTACCGCATCCATCTCATCAAGGGCGCAAGTGGTCTTTCGCAAGACGGTAAATGGATGGTCGTGATCTTCGTGAACGTCTACCTTTTGAACCTGGGCAAAGAGGCGGTTGTGTTGGCTGTACAGGTCTTCCTGATCCAGGTAATACACCGTATGGCCTTTCTGCCTGGCCGCGAGCATTAAGAAATAACTGGTATCCTTATAGGCTTTAACACCCTCAAGTGGGTCCATGATGAACGCGATCTTCACGATCGACCTCCTCATTTAAATTCTTACTGCAGCTCCAGAATCACCCAAGCCGTCTCAGTCGTAATAGCCTGCGGGTTCGGTCAGGTACATGACCCAAGCCATGGCCAGTCCACCGATAAAGAGAATGGAGAAGTAGACAAAAAAGTGGTGGTGCCAGCGATGGCGTGCTTTATTGAAATATAGAACATGAAAATTCGAGCTGAGGATCAAGCTGGTAATGAGCATGTGTAAGACGTGGCTTTGTAGCATTCGGCCCCTCCCTTCTGGGACGCGTATTCTAGCATAACTTAGTGCGCATGCCAAAGAGCTTGATGAAAGCGCGTGTAATTCGAGTGACCCTATTTTGCACTGGGGTAGGCTTGGCATGGTTTGGGTTGCGATCCGCAAGGAGGTCTACAAGCCTCTTTCCATGGCTTTGCGTGAAGTCTTGAGCGGATTCCATGGGTCGTTATAGGACGACTTGAAGAAAAATTCGCTGACGTAGGCGATTGTTCGTACAGCTCTTAGGAAAAATCCTATGTAGAGGAACATCAGAGGTACGTAGAGAATATATTTAATCTCAATTTTCTTGCGCTCCGAGAAAACAACCGCCACCAGCAACTCAACCAGGTTTGACCCGGTATACAGCAAGATATTTACCGGAATCACCAGTTTGATGGCCGCAGGTGCAACCACCATGATATTCACGAAGTAGAACACCCACTTGATGTCGAGCAGCAAGTTGTAGGTGATATTCTCCACAAAGGAAATCAGGTCCAGGAAACGGAAATTGGCCGATGGCAGGAACACATCACGGTGTTTGCGCAGGCGAAAACGGACCAGGGAACGGGACCAGCGCAGGCGTTGTTTGGCCAGCTTGTGGAAGGCATCGGGTACGGCGGTCAGACAGATGGCATCGGGTTCGAAGTAAATGCGATAACCCAGTTTGCGAATTTTGACCGTAATATCCCCATCCAAACCGGGCCCAATGTCCCAGCCGCCAATATTGTCGAGAATATCTCTTCGGAAGGCGCCGAATGCACCCGAAACCACACGATAGATGCCAAAATAGGAGGTAACGGTTCGGCCCACGCTAATGTTCTTGAGGTACTCCAGCGCCTGTACGCCCGTGGCCAGGTTCTGGTTGTAGTTGCGCACCTTCACATTGCCGCCAACCGCCCCACAGTGATCATCCAAATAGAACGGAATGAGAATTTTTTCGACGGCGTCCCGATCAAAAGAGCAATCGCAATCCACGTGAACGATCAAATCCCCTTTGGAGAAGCGATAGGCCACATTGGCGGCCGAGGCCTTGCCACCTCGCACCTTGTTACTGATAAAACGATCAATCAGGCCCGCCCGTTCCAGGTCACGACAGATAAGCGAGGTTTTATCGTCTGATCCGTCGTCGACAACGATGATCTCCAGGTTCCGATAGGTCTGTTCCTGCAGTGACTTCACCAGTTTGTACATGTGTTTCCCCTCGTTTTTACCAGGGGCCAGGATCGAAACCAGCGGGTTCTCCTTGAAAAGGCGCTCCCGAGCCAGATCCCGTTCCTTTCGGTTGCGGTGACATCTCAATCGAAAGAGCCCTACTCCAATCACATCCAGAGCTACATAACGGGGAAACTCAAATATCAGGAAGGGCCAGAAAAAGGCGAAGAAAGTGCGCATGTCCACGGCTCTCCAGAAGGCGTAGACATCCCCTAAATACTGTTCAAGCCACAGGAGCAGGGCTTGTATCATGCGCGGCCCTCGAACATCAAGCTCAGGTAGGCTTCCGAATCCAGGCCTTGGTCCAGGGTCAGATAATTCATGATGATTTCTGGCGTGTAATTTTTTGCATTGTCTTTGATCAAGGCCAGCATCAGATCGTGGATGCGGCCCATGATGATATGCGCTCCTTCCTGGGGCGTCTCGGTAAACAGGAAAACAAGGGTGCTCTCATTGTAGAAAGAAATGATATCGGAGGTTCTCAAATTGCTTTTAATGATCACCGCGAGTTCGTTAAAAACATCGGCCCGATTACTCTGTAGGGCCGTGGCCATGGCTTCGAACTCCTGGAACCGTATGAAACCCAGACTGCTGACTCGGCCAGAGCGTTCCACGCGAGGGACCTCGTAGCTCAGCATCACTCGGAAAACATCGTATTCCACCACGCCTTCCAAGCGCAGCAACTCCTTAATGGTGGTTGCAAAACCCTGAATCGCTATTTGCTCTCCTTTGGAAGTAAGCTGCAGGGTTGTCATCATTCGCGGGGTCAATTCTTCAACGCGGCAGTTGTTGCCACAGTGCACGCAGACCGTGCGAATCGTAACATCTTGAGACTCGTGATTGCAACTCATGCAACTGTAGATCTGCGACGGTTTGTCGTAGTCAACGCCGATGTGTCGCACCACCTCGCTGCACTTGGGGCAGACCATGGTATTTTCCTGCATGAAATCATCGATGGGTCCAATATAGGCGCAGAGAAAGTGGTGGATCATGTCGCGTGGATCCAAATTTGCAGAGAGACAACGAACACAGCATTCACGGGTTAGCACGTAGGCACCTTCACATTTCGGGCACAGGTAGGCCCGATCCAGAAACTCGCCGTCGATAAGGCCTTCCTTTCTGGCGAAATCAACGATGAGGTGGCTCTCTCGCTCTTCTCCTGGTTTGAAATAAACCGCCAGCCAGGGCAGAATATAGCCGTCACGCGCCCGCGCTGACAACACCGGCTTGAAGGTGGTATTTCGGGTGAACAACATGCGCAGCAGGCGAATCGTCATATTGTGCTTTAGGGACTGGGCCTCGTGAAAGGCCAATTGGTCGATTCGCGTCTGAATCTTGCCGATTCGGTCCAGTATCAGGACTAGACTTTGAAGATCGGTTGTATCGTCCGGCAAGGTGCTCAGAAAAGGGTCATCGATCTCGTCCGTGGTAAATAGGAACAGGGGTTTCAGGAAAATCTGTTCGTTTGGCGAAGTACGGATTGCCGACACGATGCCGTGCGCATAACGCAGGTCGTGGGCGTCGACAACCAGGCCATTGGCCACGGTTAAAACGGCTTCGTCCAGCTCTTCCGGGCCTTGGATGGGATAGGCTTCCAGGCCAGCAATGTTTCCATTGAACACATCTCGATTTGAAACCATCAGTATTTTCATTTCATAAACCGCGGAATTTTTATTTTCTGAACTGAAACCTTCATCTTGTAGAAGAAATCTTCCTTTTTGAAGTTGACCAGCTCAATATCTACCACGATTTTGCGTCGCGTGGGCTCAAAACGCGGTTGAAGCTCGACGGGCAAGGGAAAGGTAGAAAGGTAGCGCCGTTTGATAAAACCCTGCAGCTTGATCTTACTGTTGGGCAGCTTGATGGTCACATTCTCACCCTCTTTCACATAATCGCTGTCCTTCTGATCATAAAAGGCACGAATCGTAATAGCGTTGCTGTGATGCAATTTGAGCACGGTTTCGGAGGGCATGACCACCTCACTGGTCGCTTTGAAGATACGGGTCACCGTACCTTCACTGGGTGCCCGAAACACCTTTCGTGTCTCCCTGCGCGGCAAGGCAACTCGATCAGGCATCTTCTCGAGCTTGTTTTTTTGTTTGCGCAGTTGGTCAAGTTCCTCCCGCAGCATGTGCAGGCCTTGTTCGTGATCCGCGATCTCTCGACGCAGTTTGCGAATCAAGTCGGGATTTTTGATCTCAAGCAAAATATCTTCATCGTCCTCACCCAGACGTCTGCGACTGTCCATCAGCCGCTGCTCCAGAAGACGTAGTTCCAGTGCTTTGGCATTGACCTTCTGTTCCAATTGCCAGCGTTCGCGCACCACCCAGCTCACGTCTCGATACAGAAGACCTGCTTCTTCAGGATAGACAACGGTAAACAGTTCATCGTTCTCTTTAACGTCCTTGCCCTCGTAAACGTGAATCTCGGTGAGTCTGCCTTCGCGCAACACCTGGACATCTGTCTTCTGGAAAAAGACCTGGCCGGTGGTGGTCAGCAAAAACTGCCACAAAACCAAGCGGTAGAGCGCGTAGCCGATTATCAGTAAAAGCAGCGTGAAATAGACCCACTTGGTGACAGGTCGGGCCTTGCGTGTCTTTTCCTGGCGCACGCGAATAGCGGTGGGATTGCGATTAAATTGGGTGGATTTCATGGACGGACGGGTTCCTCATCTAAGTCAAGACTCTTTTTGTCTAGCAAAATCAGGTCCTTAAGGTCCTGGGTTGCGAATCGGTTAATATTAAATAATTTGGCGACGGTAGCCAGATAATGCTCCAGCTCAAGACGGTTCTTGAAATCTTTACAATTTAGGGCCAGGGTGAGTCGCTCGGGACCCCCTTCCAATTCATCGGCAAGTTTGCGAGCCAGTTGACCCTTGTTAAGGCCTCCATAGGCCATCACGTTCACCTCATCGGTATATGTGAAAATTGAACAGAGGATATGGTAGGGAAAATGAGCGGGTATGGAAACGCCGAGAAATTTGTCTCGGGCCCATAGTTTTTCAGAAGCAAGGCCCAACAATCGCACATAATCATCGAGATACTCCTGCTTGCGCTGAGGCCAGTCGGACAGCATCTGTGGCTCCACATCCAAATGAACGCCATAGGCGCGATCCAGCAGCTCCTTCTCAGGTAACACGGGATCCTGTTGGAACAACAGCTGGTTGTTGGAGACCAGCAACCAGGTCCGAATATTGTGTTCCGCCAGAAGATCCAGCAAGCCGATCAATCTGTCGCGAGGCACACTTTTGCCCGTTGAAATATAAACCTCACGAATCTCATTCTTTTGAAAATAGCCAAGTAGAAACGCATCGGCGTTTTCGGCAATCCCATCGGACCAAAGGTAGACCGAGCGCGAGCCGGGATAACGGGACAGGCTGAAAGGATCCTCGGCGGGTTTCAAAAAGGCGCGAATATCCACGGGTGCCGTCCACACATAGAGTTTTAACAGAGACAGGTAGATGCGTCGTTTCGTGTCTGCCCGTTCGAAGGCCAACTCGTGGTGTTCGAGTGCCTGTTGGAACAGGGCCATGATGGGGAAGTTGCGGCCCCGGTCTTCAACGGTAAAACGGGTTTTGCGCAGGCGCTCCTCCAAGCGGCCAAGTCGTGAACCCAGGGTGAACCAATCGGCCATTTTGTAGCGATACTCGTAGTATTCTTTAAGGGCCTCATTCCACAGTTGGCGTTGGTCCTGTTGCAGCTCAAGTTCCTCAAGCGCCAGACGGGCACGCGCCAGTTTCTTGCGCTTGTCGCGGGTAAAACGAATCGGAGCTCGGGCATTAAAACCCAGAACCAGGGCGTCATTGCCGTCGCTGTCGCTAGCGAACTCCTGGCGTAGGAAAAGACGTAGGCGGGCCTCATCAAGCCAGGGCCGCTGATCCTCAATACGTCCCTTCTCCAGGGCAAGAATCGCGGCAAAAAAATTGCTGTCGCGAAAGGCGCCTGCCAGTCCGGTCATGTCCAACTCCAACAAGGGCAATTGCTCCGCTTTTCCGTCCAGGGCATAAGGTCTGGGTTGAACCTCGTGGGCCTCGTTGTAGCGGCGATAGGCATCCAGCAGCACCTTGTATTTGCGACGCTTGCGGCTCATTTCAATCACATCTTCCCAGGAAACCAACTGGAAATAGTACAGATCATGGG
>Ga0316189_10003732_pt1 | contig 14771 bp, 9 predicted proteins | sample LowCovwburrow_MG_FD_204930 | JGI IMG/M metagenome (GOLD analysis project Ga0316189, IMG submission 204930) | Coastal sediment microbial communities from Maine, United States - Lowes Cove worm burrow | ecosystem: Environmental > Aquatic > Marine > Coastal > Sediment | place: USA: Maine...
CTTCAAGAAGCTCAAACAAAGGGACCCAGTAATTACCCGTGGATTCCATTGCCACACTTTGGACCCCACACTCCTTGAGCCAATCGGCTAGATCTCGAAGCTCAGGCGTTGTCGGGCCAAATTCCCGGATACACCCTTTTGGATCACTCCCTGAGGGAACTGCAACGTAATGGACCTTGGAGGCGATGTCGATCCCTGCCGCGTTTGGATTCAACTTGGGCAAACCTTCTACATTGGCGGACTTTATGTACTTCTTAAAGGCCTTGACTTGCTCGGCATCTGCCTTACGTTTCTTCGCTTCCGGCCTCGTGTCAACCATCTCGTCTCCTTGTCTTCGAGGAATTTTGGGAGCAAGTCAGAAGGGATTAGACTGATAATCTCCTAAACGGGGTCAAAGCCACCATATGCATTACCATTAACTTCTGACGACCAGACTGACGCACGGGATTCGAATCACCAAGGGGTCACCGGCCTACTTTAGCTCCTCGTCATCCATTCTAGCCTACAAGTTTCTATAATGCATTACCCGGGCCACGCCCGGGTTCGTGACTGATGCCTGACAGCACCCGGACGAGCTGGGCGGAAATTCAAAGTTGTCGTAACCTTTTCCAGCTCGTCTGGGTTAGGTTGATGGAACGAATCTTGTGGTCCCACTCAAAAAAAGGAGACAGGGGTCTTTTGAGGTTTGGTTCTGGTCTATGGTTTGTGGCGAGGTTCCCAGGTAACGATTGCCCAGGAAAATACTGGCAGTGGCCGGGGTAGCTGTGACCACCATTGGTTCGCCACTATGCGTAACAAAAACGAAAGGGGGAGTCGTTGTTGGGGTTTCGGTTATTTCCTTCTCGAGGGTGGCCTTGATTGAGATATAAGCAGCGCTGATATCTTGTGGCTGATCGAGCATGACGTAGGGGATGGAAATGGGTTCGTTCAAGGGTTGGGTAAGACATAAGAGAGTCGCATTTTTGGGCCGTGCCTTCATGGCAGCCGGGTCTTCCGGGTAGAGATCAGCAAACAAATCGCGGATTCCCTGCTCATCAACAGGCGACCTTTTGATTGCGATATAATAACTTGCTTCGGCAAAGGCCTTTCTCATAGGCTCATCCCAGTCAAGGCCAATGGTGATATCCCTGGCAATAGCCGGACGCGTTTGTCAGTGATCGCGTACCAGCAGGGTTCCGCCAATTACATCGTAGCTCAAACCCGCATTCAGGCAGACCATGCGCATCACGGTTTTCCAGGGGAGATTGCGAAGGTGGTAGGTAACCTTGCTGTCAACAACCGAGCTATCAATGTACAGGTTGACATTTGCCATATCGGCCAGGAACCGAATCAGGTCGATCAAGCTCGTCTTGCGGACCTCAAGCACCGCGATGACCAGTTCCTTTTCTGCCTTTTCAAGGATAGGCGCTGGCGTTTGCGGCTCAATCCGCTTGCTTTCTTTGGTGGGCATTCGGTAGCTTCGAGTTCGCCCCCAATCTACCAGTCTTAGGGGCAACGAGAAAACACCGTCCTGCCGTTCTAAGACCACAAAGTTATTGTTGCGGGACCAGGAAGCGCATTCGAGTATCGCCCCATTATTGAGAACCAGTACCTCGTCTGGAACAAAAAGAAGAAATAGGAAAAACATCCCTCAAGCCTCCCTAACCAATATGAACCCGGCATCCACAGAAAGCAAGTGCTCAAGACCGGGCAATAAGTTGTCATTCATTTCTTCAAGCGCATTTGAAATGCTAGAATTGTGTTGCTGCTTTCACTTCCCGGAGACACCATGAGTACCCGTTATCTGAAATACTTCTTCCAGCCGGCCTCGATCACCGTCGTTGGTGCATCCGAAGACCCTAACAGCTTCGGAGGAGTTGTCTTGAGGAATCTGCAGAAAGGAGGCTTCTCAGGCGATCTCAGCGTCATTAATCCGCGCCGCTACAAACAGGTCTATGGCGTGCCCTGCTACCGGAAGCCGGCCGCGCTACCCCAGGTACCGGAACTGGCAGTGGTGTGCACCCCGCCAACCACGGTTCCCGGCGTGGTCAGCAAACTAGGTAAACGGGGGGTCAAGGCCGCATTGGTCCTGATGGGTGCCATGTCTGGTCTGCGCAGTCGCAGTGGCCGGCCCCTCAAGGAGTCGGCCCTGGCTGCGGCCCGTCCATACGGGTTGCGCTTGCTGGGTCCCAATAGCCTGGGGATTCTTGTTCCTGGCAATCACATGAACGCCAGTTACGCCCACCTCAATGCCAAAGCCGGCAAGGTGGCCTTTGTGGGCCAGTCCGGTATGTTGGCCAGTGCGCTACTGGACTGGGCTCAGGGTCAGGGCATCGGCTTCTCGCATTTCCTGACCCTGGGCGATACGATGGATGTCGGCTTGGCCGATGTGATCGATTACCTGGCCGCAGATCATGGCACCAAGGCTATCCTGCTGCATATTGAACGGGCCGGTGATGCCTCCGCTTTTGTCTCGGCCGTGCGCGCCGCCTCTCGCCATAAACCCGTGCTTGCCTTTAAAAGCGAGGGCGATCCACCTGAGGCGGCGAGTACCGCTATCCCAGGTCTGGCCAATCGCGACACGATCTGGGAAGAAGTGCTGCGTCGTGCCGGTGTTTTGCGCGTGGAAAGCGCGGACCGCCTGTTTGAAACATTGGACACCTTACTCCAACCCTTTGGTGGAGAACGGCTCGCCATCATGGGCAACGGCATTGGCCCTCTGCTTCTGGCCAGCCAACAACTTGCCCGCGAAGGGGGGACCCTTGCTCAACTGGCGCCTGAGACCCTGGCGCAGCTTCAAGAATTATTGCCCCCTTTTTGGAAACCGGGCAACCCTGTTGATCTCAACGCGGGATCAGATCCCAGCCGCTACGCCAAAGCAGTGGAGTTACTAGGCAATGACCCAGGCGTGGATGTGGTTCTGGTCGTTCATGCGCCGACGCTGATCGCTCCGTGTCTTGCATTCGCACGTGCCATTATCCCCGTGTCCAAATGCGTTATCACCTGTTGGATGGGGTTGCATTCCGTCATGGAGGCCCGCGCCGCCTTCAATGAAGCAGGTGTGCCCACCTACACGACTCCGGAGAAAGCGGTTCACGCCTTTACCGATCGCGTTCATCACGAGGTCAACCAGGAACTGTTACGACAAACACCTCCACCCCCGGCCAAACAGCGACCCGATCGCGCTCGAGTTGAGACCGTGCTCCGGGGGGTCATTGCTGCGGGTCGTGAATACCTTTTGCCCTACGAAAGCCGGGAGTTGCTGGCCGCCTACCGAATTCCCTATGCGGATACCCTGATCGCCCACGAAGCGGAAGATGTCGTTGAACTGGCCGCCGGGCTCGTGGGTCCGCTTGCCCTGAAGATCGCCCATGAGGCCAATCTGCAACCTTTTTCTACTCGCAAAAACCCCAGGTCCCGGCACCGCGATGTGGTCTTTGCGCTTGAAACCCCAGACCAGATTCGCGCGGCCGCAGCCCAATTATTAGACCGCGCACCCCGGAATACGGGCAAGCCGACATTCCTTCTCCAGGAAATGCGTCGTGGTTCGGAACACGCGCTACTCCATTTCGGGATTACTTGCGACCCGATCTTCGGACCGCTCCTGCTCTTCGGCGAGGGCGGGGTAAATGTTGTCGGGGATTGTCAGACAAGTCTGCCTCCTCTGAACCTGAACCTGGCTCGTGAGTTGGTTGGTCGTACCCGTGTTGCCCGACTTCTGGAAGAATTGGACGCGGCCAGTAGCCTGGATCCGATTTGCGAGATCCTGGTTCGGCTCTCTTGTCTTGCTACTGATTTTCCACGGATCCGCACACTGGAAATCAACCCATTTCTGGTTCGCGGTAAAACCCTGCTGGCCCTGGATGTCACAGTCTCCTTAGGGCCGCCAATGGCCTCAATCATTCGTCCCTACCCGGAGTCCCTAAAGACTGAGGCAGTCCTCAAATCGGGTCGTCGCGTTGTGCTGCGGCCCGTTCGCGGCGAAGATGAACCGGCCCACGACGTTTTCTCCAGTAAACTTTCCAGGGAGTCGATCCGCTTACGTTTCTTCACAGGGATTGCACGACTCGGCCACAAACAACTCGCCCAACTCACCCAGATCGACTACGATCGGGAGATGGCCTTCATCGCCACCGCAGCCGATGAGCAGGGTCAGGAAGAAACCCTCGGCGTGGTGCGTACTTGGAGTGACCCGGACCGTTTCAGTTCCGAGTTCGCGGTTATTGTGCGGGATGACCTCACCGGCCAGGGCCTGGCCTCGACCCTGATCCGAAAAATGATCGACTACTGCACAAAACAGGGCGTGATCGTGCTCACTGGCACCGTGTTACCCGAAAACCGGGCCATGCTTGGTCTGGCCCGGCACCTGGGCTTCTCATCGCGCTTCCTTTTTGGTGACGGCGTGGTTGAGGTAAATCTGGCCCTCAACGAGCCACGCGACGATTGGCAACGCCAACGTCTGGCCGTGTTATTGGAACCTGGAAAGAAGAACTGACCCGGCAGGCGGCCTGCAACACCGAATGTGCCATGTTCAAGTTCGCAATGGGGCATGACGGACGGACTACGAAATAAAACGTAGTTTCTGTAAACATACTACGAAGGTTGTCGTATACTAACTAGCTACGATGGTTGTCGTAGCACTGACTTTCTTATGCTGGAGGCTGATATGTCTGTTTCTTTGTCCACCCAACCTGCCGCTCAACCCTTGCGGCGTTCTCTTCGAGTCCTTGTTTCCCTTCTTGTTGTGCTGAGTCTGACGAGCGTCTCGACGCTGGCCTACAAAGGTGGTTTAAGCGAAAAGAAAATCGTCGAGGCACTTGTCGCGTATTTCGGGTCTACCTTTGAGACGGCATTTGGCGTTGATAACGAGGATGGAGAGGAAGTACAACTGGCTCTCGAAATCGAGGAGGGTAGAGTGACCACCTTCACCATTGACGGTGAGGATCGGCCCCTGACCGATATTGAGCCATACTTGGACAATTTTCAAGACCTGTCTGTTAGTATGCAAGAATTGAAACATGAGCGGCTAGTGCTGGCCGAAGAAGCTCTCCAGCTCAAAGCTGAATTAAGCCAGCTGAAAGAGATGCAGCAAAAGATTGTATTGACCGAGCGGAGCCAACTCAATGAAGAACGTCTCAAGCTGCAAAAGGAACTTAAGGCTCTGGCCGAGACAAGGGAGAGGCTTGAAAAAAGAGGTGAGGAAGGAGAACTCAGCGAAAGGGAAGAACGCGAAGTTCGCGCCATGGAACGGAAAATGCGACAGCTGAAAGATGAGCATCTGGTTCTCCGGGAAACCCAGCTGCTGGAGATGCGCGAGGAATTGGAGGTGGCCCATGAAGCACAGAGGGCTGCACGTGCCGAACTCAAACTCCATCGAGAAGAAATGCGGGAAGCGCGTAGGGTATTGGCTGGCCATCGGGTTGATTTGGAAAGGACGCGTGTGGTGATGACTGCGATTGAAGAGCGTCTAGTTGCCGATGGTTTGATCGAAGAAGGTGACGCGTTCGAGCTTGAAATTGATGTGGAGGAGCAGGTCTTACGCATCAACGGAGAGGATGCCAGTGAGGAGCAATACCAGACCTATAAGTACTTGATCGAAGACGCGCGAGGAAAACCCTTGGATGATCGGTTCCATGTTCACCGCAACTAAGAACCTGCGCGGATCTTCCCAATCTGTGAAGGTCCGCGTGATCCTTGGTTCATTGTGTTTCGGGGAATAGACCCGGTTCGGGTTCATCCCTTTTCTCAATTTCGCCAAGACCGGTCCGATAGGCTAGCAGTGCTCGTTTACGGGCGAAATCATGGTCGATCATTGGCGCCGGGTAGGTGGGTTCCAGCAGATCGGGAATCCATTTCTTTGTATAGTTCATCTCGGGATCGAATTTCTGGGCAACAAGCCATGGATTGAAGGTACGAAAGTAGGGAAAGGCTTCGCAGCCCGTGCCGGCCACCCATTGCCAATTGCCATTGTTGGCGGCCAGATCGAAATCCAAAAGTTTTTCGGCGAAGTAAGCTTCCCCTTTGCGCCAGTCAATTAAAAGGTGCTTACACAAAAAGGAAGCGGCAACCAGACGAACCTGATGATGCATCAGGCCGGTCTGTTCAAGTTCGCGCATGCCCGCATCGACAATTGGGACTCCTGTCAACCCTGTGCGCCAACGATGGAAATCTTCGGGGTTCTCACGCCAGGAAATGCGCTCGAATTCACCGTGGTAGGGTCGATCAACCATCCAAGGGTGGTGGTAGAGAATCTGTGTGTAGAAATCATGCCAGATCAGCGGGGTGAGCCGGTCTTTGTTGGTGCTGCCCATTTGCCGTAAGATCTCGCGTATGCTTTGCAGGCCAAAGCGCAGCTGAACGCTTGCGCCCGTGGGCTGTCCCGGCTTGCTGGCCTCCACTGGTGAAATGGGGCAGGCAGAGATCCATTTTTTGAAGCCCATTTCCTCCAGGGCCACCAGTGGGTAGGGCTGGCTAATGCTTATAAAAGCATCGGTATCACCAACATAAGCGGGACATCCGCTCTCATTGAAGTAAGAAAGCCACTTGCGTTTGTACTGGCTGAAGAGGGTCGATGGCTCTCCACCAGGAGATACGATCTCGGACCGATCAAATACACATTGGTCTTTGAAATGCAAAAAGGGCGTTCCCGCTTCCGCGAACAGGTTTTCTATGCGACGGTCTCGTTCCTCTGAATAGGGCTCGTATTCTCGATTACAATAGATGGCCTTGATTTCGTAGTCGTATTGCAGAGCTTCGAAGGCCTCTACCACCGTTCCGTAATAACTCCACAAGGAACTGCCCAGCGCCACCAAGTCTTCCTGCAGGTGGGTCAGGCATTGATGCAACAGTGTCACGTGTCGGTCGGATTGATCTCGGAGCGCATCCAGGCCATGTCGATCAAAAATGAAAATGGGTAAGACCTGATAACCCGAGACAAGGGCCTGAAAAAGCCCATGGTTGTCCGTCAGGCGCAAGTCACGTCGGAACCAGAACACGGCTATTTTTTCACGCAAACGCACCAGACCAACCCCGCCACCCATGCCCTTGTGGGCACCGCAGAACACTCGTCGATCTATTCTAGCGGCATCCTCTCAGCCTGTCGAGGTTGAAGGTTTAAGGGCTCCCGCCCGCCTCAAACCCCGATTCATCCGCTGAGTGGAGGATAGCAGCAGAAATCTATGGACACAAAGACTTCAAATCCTTCATTTTAAAAATGAGATAATTGCCGGTTCGTGCCGGTTCGTCTTGTCAACCCGTTGAAGGATGGTGTGCTATGTGATAGGATTTTATGTCTGCCTCGCGACTTTCCCTTTTTAGTGCCCTGCATGAGTTTGTTTGCAAGTGAACCCCCTGGAGCTTTTTCAATGATTACCCTTCTCTTCGTTATCACCTCCTTTGCTGAATTGAAAGAGGAAATACGTCTGGATAACTTGCGTATGTTCATTCCCCAGCTCACCTACAACCGTGTGTACCTGGAACAGGACGATACGTTTCTTTTAAGTAGCAGCTACCACGTCTGGCATTGGGATCAGTCGGGAAAACTCATTAATCGAATGGGAGGAAAGGGGCAGGGGCCTGGTGAATTCATCAAACTTTCTCAAGTTTTGTGGACAGGCAAACACTACTGGATCATAGACGGCGAGAACCTCATGTCGAGTGTCTACAACGCGGCTGGAAAATACCTCTATCGGAGACCGCTCTATTTCCGCCAGTTCGTTCGTGCAGAAGACCAGGTGCTCTCGGTCGACTTGGGTGAGTACAGGTGGGAATTAAAAAACAAACCAAGAACCATCCACAAAATTGATTACAATATTACAGACACCGAGCTGACAGTGAAAACCGATCTCAAGTTCAAGAAGGTCACTCGGCAACAATTCAACATGAAGCTGAATTTCAAACTGGTGTGGGTGGTTCCCGAGGGTGATGGTTACCTGGTGGTCGATCAGTTAGAAAATAGAGTCTTGATCTACGACCAGAAGACAATCAACCGAGAGGCCCAGGTTTCCGACAACGATTTCTTTGAACCGGGCTCTTTTGTGCTGAGACTCCCTGGCTGGGTTGATCCCCCGGAACGGTTCGAAATGAAAGGTGGCAACCGCAAGAACTTTGTTGAATGGTGGATGAGCTGGTCGCGAATCAATTATTTCGCCAGGTCCGGCGATGGATACCTGGTCGCCTATGAAATGCCAGACCCGGAGAACCCGGAACATTCCAGCCAGGTGGTGCAGCGGGTCGACGCCAGAGGCGTGCCCAATGCCGAACCTCTGATTAGCTCAGGTTTCATCGCGGGCATCCGCGGGAACAAGGTGTTTATATTGGTCGAAGGCGAAAGTGATACAGACTTCGAGTACTTTATCAATGTATGGGAGTATTAAAGGCTCTTTAAATAGGCGCGGGTCGCCTTTCGGTGCCTTGTCTGCACGACGGCCTTGTCTTCCATGATTATTTCGTCGTCGGGTGTAACCTTTAGCAGCGGCTGACCTTTGGCCACGATCACGCCTTCGCCCTCGATGAGAATCTGATCTATCGTTCCGGAGAAGGGCGCGTAAACCGTGTTGAACATTTTCATGACTTCGATAATGTACAGTGGGTCGCCCTCTTCGAAGTGTTGTCCTACGGAGACAAACTCGGGTAGACCCGGGGCCTCGCGCGGGTAATACATGCCACCGCAAACTGCCGCTATCTCGTCAGCCGAGGTGTTGGGTGGCGGTGCCAGGACCCGTTTTACCTGTTCCTGTAATTCGGGGTCGTTTAAGCGTTGTGGTATGTGCACTGTCAGGTCTTTGGCGACATAGATGTCGAAGAACCCCGCTTTGGCAGCGACCAGGGGAAGCAGACCCAACAATTGAAGACCGGTTTGGAAGCCGGCATGGGCGGAACGGACTTCGCACCACGAATCTGCATCGAAACCGGGGCAGGGCTCAGCTTCGTTCAGGGCATTGGCCAATGTCGGGAAATCTTTGATTTCAAGTTTGGCAGTCAAAGTCTGATAGAAGGCGACGGCTCGCTGCAGAAGCTCGTGATCGTGCTTCCAGATAACCTCTACCGCAGGAGCCTCGGGCCGGAAGTCCATGTTGAGAAAGGCGTAGGTCTCAAGCAGAACAGAGACAGGATTCACCAACCAGACCACCCTGTCACCGTCGATTTTAAAATCATGGCGAAAACGGCTTAACCATCCGGATAGAACATGGGGATCTGCCATTAACTGGGTAAGCGGCCGCAGCAAGAGCGTCCGCTTGCGTTCGAGGACCGCTATGGTGGCGGCAATAAGTTCGGCGGCCGCTGGGTCATCGATTGCGGAGACTTCGGCAACCAGCGTCTTTTCCAGGCGCGCAAAGGCGAAGGGCAGATCCAGCTCCATTGCTTGTTGCCCTAGCAGGCCGACCTGTGTCAGGTAGGGCATAATAAAGTGGGTGGTGGCCCTGGCGTATATGTCTTGTCCGAGAAACCAGTGCACCAGGCCATAGTGGAACTCCAGGTTGGTCGACAGATCATGGCCGGAGAGTTTGGTCCGTCGCAGTATTTCGGCCAGCCTTTGGTAACTGTCTCGGCGATTGCTTCCATGGGTCACCAGAAGCGCGATATTACTGTCGTAGGCGCCCGCGATTTTGTACCTCATGAAGTGGCCGCTGTCCGGATTTTTTAGGCTAATTCCCTGATCATCGCGAATCTCATCGGGCAAGGGATCCGACCAGTAGGTGATCAGTCCGCCGGCATGGGGTGAAAGAGCTGCATTGGTGGCATTGAGGCGCGATTCTACGGCCACATTTTTCCGAACACGGCGCTCGGGTTTGGGCAGTTCTTTTCCATGTCTGGCCAAGAGAACCATGGCCTCTACCAGCGAATGTACGTCGAAATAATCCTGTGGGTCGTCCGGGTTGTGGAACCTGAGGGAATAACACAATTCCGAGACGCGGTGTTCTACCTGGATGCGTGTATTCATTTCCATAAAGAAATGGTGATTGCCTTCGATGATGCACTCGAAGGTCGAGGCGGAATCGAGACCAACAGCGGTTCCGAAGCGGGTTGCTTCCTCTTCCATGCGCCTTAAGATGTCCAGGTCAGATTTGAGCGAGGCGAGCCTTTGCGGCTTGTCCTGAGCTTCTGCAATGGCATCGGCCAGGCCTTCGCGGGTGACGCTAATTTCCAGAAGTTTCTGTTCGAACATCTGCAGGGAGCAGTCTCTGGCACCCATGGAGATACACCAGGTACCGTTGCCCAACAGTTGGATCTCCTGGTGGCGGATGTGTTCGATATTCAGCTCGATGAGCACGTTTTTGTTGTCGCCAACCCCGGTTGCCTTGATCTCGTTGAGTATTTCGCGAACTTTACCGGGAGCCGTGGCTGCGGCAGCCGCCACATCGCCCTTGTTTTTGGGTGCATCAAGGATGCGTTGACCTTTGCCGCCGCCTCCGCCAATGGCCTTGAGCCGCACCCGCTTGCCGGGAAAGGCGCGGAAGGTATCGGCCACTTCTTTCTGAACCTGGTTGCAGATGTCTTCAATGGATATGATGTCGATCCCTTTCACATAAGAGGCATCCAGCAGGGCTTCGCCCAGGTTATCCAAACCGTCTGGTTGAAACAGTTGCGCGGCAACATCGAGGTTTTTCTCCACTGCCAGGGCCTTGAGCGAGGCCAGATCCGGGTAATGGGCGAGCAGGGTTCGCGTGGTTACATTGTCCACGCCCGGGGTAACGGAGACATCGACTTCCAAGGCGGTTCGTTTGGCCTCGTCCTTTCTGCCCGCGCTGCGTACGGTTCGTGCACAGGGTCCGATAAAGCGCAGGCCGGCCATCTCGATGGCGCCGACAAAATCCTCGTCCTCGGCCATGAAACCATAGCCGGCAAATATGGAGTCGTAGTTATTCTCGCGGGCGATATCGATGATTTGTTCCATGCGCTCCATGCGATCGGGCTTGTCTGTTCCCGTGTAATCGGGTACTCGATGGATGCGGTGAGGATCTGTTAAGGCCCGCAATTCGGGGGCGCGAGCATGGGTATAGGTGATCGAGTCTTTCTCCGAGATGAGAATGCCGAAGCCTTCGATCCCCATTTCCGTGAACACGTCCATGGCTTCTTTGCGGATAGGTCCACGGCACACGATCAGGGGTTTCATATCCGTACAAGAAAAACGTCGCACCCAGGACGAGGAGGCATGGCTAACCTCGCGGTTCGTATGAATAAGTGGGTTGTGGAGATATTGCTGCAAGTTGCCACCTCAAAAATTGGAAGAGCCCTGGTCAAAGATGTGAATCAATGGAACTCGCGTTGGGTTCCGACAAAGGGGGAGGGCGTGTAATGACGTATGAAGAAGTCCAGGTTCTTGGAGAGAAAGCGGCGCAGGTTAATGGGCATAACGATCTGGGAAATGGAGCCCAGGCTAAGCGCCTCGCGGGGGTTCATCAATTCGCGCTCGTAGCGTGCCACCAGTTCGGCCTCTCGCGCCACCATCCAGAGGCGCGCTTTTTCTGAGGCTTTTTTATCCGAAGTCTGCCGATTAAGACCGGCCTCCAGGCCAGCCTGCCTTTCTATTTTAATCAGATCGTTCATCTCGGCTTGCAGGGCGCGAATCTCTTTCTTGTAAACAAACTCTTTGCCGGCGGGACCCATAACTGCGACTCGGGTCGTGGGCAGGGCCACCACCAGGTCCGCACCTGTAGCGTAGTTGTTGAAGGAGGCGTAGGCGCCGCCAAAAGCATTGCGAATGAGCAGCAGGATCCTTGGTGTTCGAAGGTCGATAATGGAATCCAGCATGGCGCGTCCGGCCTGTACAATGCCGCGACTCTCCTGTTCCTTGCCCGGTAGGAAACCGGTGGTATCTTCCATGAAAATGATCGGAATATTGTACAGGTTGCAGAAGCGAATGAAGCGGGCGTTCTTATAGGCTGCCCCAATGTCGATCTGACCAGACGAATAGGCGCTGTTATTGGCGACAAAGCCCACCACATGGCCGCCCATGCGGCCAAAGGCGGTGATGGTATTGCGGGCGCGGTCGGGTTGAATCTCAAAATAGTCACCGTGATCGCAAATTTGTTGGATCAGAATGCCCACATCGAAGGGGGTGTTGAAGCCGGTCGGAGAGTTAAAGGCTTTGCGGAGCAGTATGTCGATCTCCCAGGTTTTGCGCGTGGATGGGTCGGTGGTCTCCAGGAAGGGTGGCTTTTCGCGGTTGTTGTCCGGTAGGTAACTGAGCAGGTCGAGGGCGGTGCGCAGGGCAGATATTTCATCGCGCACGACAAAATCGGTGACTCCGGACTGGCCGTGCACACTGGGTCCGCCCAGTTCATCCGGTGTGACATCTTCGCCGAGTACTGATTTCACTACGCCGGCCCCGGTCAGGCCGAAAAAAGTATTGCGCGGCTGTATCAGAAAACTGCCCTGACGGGGAAGGTAGGAGCCGCCTCCCGCATTGAAGCCAAACATACACATGATGCTGGGCACCACGCCACTGATTTTTCGCAGAGCGGTGAATGCTTCGGCGTAGCCGTCCAGACCGCCGACCCCGGCGGGTACGTAGGCACCAGCGCTGTCGTTGAGTCCGATCAAGGGGATGCCCCGTTCACCTGCCATTTGAAACAAACGCGCCAGTTTCTTGCCGTTGGTGGCATCCATGGATCCGGCGCGTACGGTGAAGTCGTGACCATAAAGGGCCACATCTCTGCCCCGTATAGACAAGATGGCCGTGACCAGGGAAGCGCCATCGAGGTTTTTGCCCCAATTTTGGAAAAGAACGGTTGGCGGTTCATCGGTGAGACAACGTATCCGTTCCCAGATGGTCATTCGACCCTTGAGATGCTGCTTTTCGACGGCGGTTATACTGGCCGAGCCCTCGGGCCGTTTTAGGAGAGCTTGACCCGCAGCGAGGCTTTCTTCATAGGCGCCGGGCACGCGGCCAACCTCACCGGGGATATTGAATTCTACCCGTTTTTCTTTTTCGAAGGGATTAACCAGGCAGGGCTGAATGGTGTGACTCATTTCCTCATCCTCTTTGTACCTTTCGACCCAACGCGGGCATCATGAAACGTCTCTTGCGACGTGAAATCTTAGCCGGTTTTCCCGGTGGAAACAATAGAATAAAGGGTGCTGTCACGCACAAGCGCGTTATACCGCAGAGATCACGCAGATTTCACCACAAGGAAAGTTGTGGAGACGGAGCAGTTCCGTTCGACGGAAGGATCATGCCTTTCGGTGCGCCTTGTGACTTGCGGCTTGCTTCCTTGAAAGACTGTGCTAGAATCCGGTCGGTTTTGGACCGATAGGGGGGGTTATGCGAAATGTTGTATTTGTTGCACCATTCTTGATGCGTGCGACACTCCAATTTGTGGCAGGGGCCGCAGGCTTGAAAGGGGCACGGCTGTATTTGATCAGCCAGGATCGTGAAGAGAAAATTCCGCGCGAGTTGCGCGAGCAAATTGCCGGCTATTGGCATCTGGAAAATGCGCTTGATGAAGACGCCATCAGCGAAGCCGTGGCCGAGATGTCCCGTCGTGTTGGTCCCATTTCCCGCCTGATCGGTACCTTGGAACAACTTCAAATTCCGTTGGCCAGGGTTCGCCAGAAACTGAGCATCGATGGGCTTGGGGTTGAAGCATCGATTAACTTCCGCGAGAAGTCTGTTATGAAAAATGTGCTGCGCCAACACAAGGTCCCTTGCGCGCGCCACTGTCTGGCCGACTCGCAAGAACCGGCCATCGAGTTTTGCAGACAGGTCGGTTTCCCGGTTGTGGTCAAGCCACCGGCCGGAGCAGGCTCACGAGACACCTTTCAGGTAGACGATTTCGGCGGCCTTGCCACCGCTTTTCAGAAACTGCGCCTCTCGGCACAGGCCCCGCTGCTGTTGGAAGAGTTTATCATGGGCAATGAACACACCTTCGAAAGCGCCTTTGTCAACGGCGAGATGGTGTGGCACTCCATCACGCGCTACTTCCCAACGCCGCTTCAGGTACTGGAAAACCCATGGATCCAGTGGTGTATCTTACTGCCCCGCGAGATAGACCATCCCCACTTCGACGATATTCGCGCCACGGCCCGCCAGTCTGTGCGAGCACTGGGCATGCAGACCGGTTTCACCCACCTGGAATGGTTTCGGCGAATGGACGGCAGTATTGCCGTCTCTGAAGTCGCGGCACGACCACCGGGCGGGCAGTTAACGAGCATGCACGGCTTCGCCCACGATTTCGATATCCACGCGGCCTGGGCCGAGCTGATGATCTTTGATCGTTTTCAACCACCCGAAAGGCACTTCGCAACGGGAGCCGTGTTTCTCCGTGGTCAGGGGCAGGGTCGCGTGAAGGCGATCCATGGGCTTGATCGGATTCAAAAAGAACTGGGGCCCATGATCGTGGAGTCTAAGTTGCCACGCTTGCAGCAGCCGGCATCATCAACCTATGAAGGCGAAGGTTATGTGATCATCAAACACCCACAAACCTCCGTGGTGGAAAAGGCTTTGGGTCGCATGCTGACCACGATCCGCGTCGAGTTGGGTTGATACGCCATTAAAAAATGCCGCGAACTTCGGGTGGAAGTCCGCAGCCTGACGATCGTGAGACCCGCCAGTAGGCGTTTCCCATTTCGGGTTTGAGAGTGCGAAAGGTGTTTAGGTGAACCCGAACGACGGAACGTTATTTTTGATGGACCGACACGGGCCGATCCAAGTGGCGCACTGCCTATAAAATACCAAGATATTTATGAGCAGTACTTAAGGCTTGATTGGTTGATGGGCAATCGCCGATTGCGGCAAGTTGTCTTCTGCACACCACTGATTCTGATCTCGTGGTGTAAGGGTGAGGTTC
>Ga0316189_10003733_pt1 | contig 14767 bp, 12 predicted proteins | sample LowCovwburrow_MG_FD_204930 | JGI IMG/M metagenome (GOLD analysis project Ga0316189, IMG submission 204930) | Coastal sediment microbial communities from Maine, United States - Lowes Cove worm burrow | ecosystem: Environmental > Aquatic > Marine > Coastal > Sediment | place: USA: Maine...
CAGCTAGGAAAAAAGTTGTAACCAAAAAAGCCGCCCCCGCCAGAAAGAAAGCTGCAGCAAGAACTAGCAGCGCTGCACCGGAAAAGTTAAGGTCCATTGCCAATCGGCAAACCAAAACCCAAATCCTTCAGGAGATTGCCGAGCAGACCGACTTGAGTCGCAAGCAGATTGCAGATGTTTTTGCTGAACTCGGCAAGTTGATCCAACGCCACATGCAGCGACGGGGTTCCGGTGATTTCTCGATCCCCGAGACCGGAGTCAAGATCCGACGGGTGAAAAAACCGGCGCGTAAAGCGCGCATGGGTCGTAATCCTGCCACCGGTGAAGCGATTAAAATCGCAGCCAAACCTGCCACCACGGTAATAAAAGTAAGCGCTCTTAAGGCGCTGAAAGATACCTTGCTCTGATAGTGCCGGCGGCGGCGCCTAACGGCGCCGCTTCTCGGCTCGACCCATCAATACTGACGTAACGTCAGGGTCCCTCCCCGCTGAACGAGTTCAAGCTGCTTGAGGAAACTCATACCCAGCAGCACCTCCATGCCGGTCATACTGGGCAGAATACTGGCCCGAATACCGGTAAGCGTGATTGATCCAATCCGCACCTCATCTAAATGTGTACGCCAGGAGGTCACGGTTCCATTGGCTGTCTGACTGACGAAAGGCAGCCCCTTTTCGAGTCCAAGGCGGGATGCTAAATCCGCTGACACTGCTACATCCGTTGCACCCGTATCGAGCAGAAAGGTGACCTGGGATCCATTGATAAAACCGTTCGCGACGTAATGGCCGGCGCGGTTACGCTCCAGGACCACCTGACGTACGCCTTGCGCATCAACCTGGCCTACCGGCGTCCTGTTTGGATTTTTCTGGCGCTCAAGGATGGAATGAAAAGCCAGCGTGAGAAGTGCGAGCAGCAACACCCAGGCGCCCACGATCATGCCTTTGCCGAAACGTCGGGTACTGCTCTCGGCCGGCCCGGATTCCTTGCTCATCTCAACTCCTGAGGAATAAAAAAGGGGGTCCGGATAACCCGGCCCCCTGCAGGTAACAACATCGGTTCAAGCGAGACTAACGTCCACCGGTAAACCCTGGGCCTGTGACCATCCCCCGCCGCATCATTTGTCTAAAATTCTGGCGGTAATAGGCAACTGCACTGTTGCCGTTGGCGGAAACATCGAATACCTTCCAACCATCGTTAGACCGATAAAAACGAAAATTCAACCGTGCCGGGTAGCCACCGGGATTCTGAACCGCAACCGCAACATCAACCTCGTTGCCTTCTCTCATCCGGGGACGTAAAACCCGCACCTGTTGCCCGCTAAAACTGGTGAGTCGTTGAGCCAGGGTACCCAAAAAATCACGCTGTAACCGCTGCTCGAGCCGCACTCTATGGGCTGGGGTCATGCTCCGCCAGGTCCGACCGGCCACCCATCGAGCCATGTACGCAAAATCAAAATATGGCGCGATCTCTTGATCTAAAAATCCAGCGACCTGTTTCTTGGATGGTCGGCTGTCCTGACCTGCAAAGGCAATCAATCTATCCAGGCCACGCTTAAGGATGGCCGACGGCCCCCGCTTCTTAACCTGTTGCTCGACCCCATAGGGTGCATACCCGGTTGAATCATAAGGCCTGGCCGTCGCGACTCCGCTGACAACGCCCGCTAAAACCATGGCCAGAATAAGTTTACCCCTCATATTTCCTCCTGATGTTCTCATCATCTAATAATCGATACGCTTGACCTATATACCTTAGCATTTGAACCTTGCCAGGAGACTAGGGGAATCTCAAGAAAATCCTGCAACCTGTCAGCACCACTGCCGGTTTACGCGTGTCTGTTCCGGAACAAACCTGAATCATCCCAGAGCTTATGCAGGACTTGAGACAGAGTGCATAGCTGTTCCTGATAAACGCTGAAGCTAATATATCTATCAATTTCGTTTTTCAGATCTGTTGGTTGAAGAGCTCCCTCAACCTTAGATTCTAGATGCTGCGGTTTACAGATCGGTTGGGGATTCAACATGGAGTTAACGTATCGGTGTTTCGTCTACGCCACCTAGCCTGAACCTTTTTACCCGGATCGGTTTTGGTCTGAACATCCGGCGACCGTGACGTAAGCTTGAAACACAAACCATCGGTATGTTGTTTCGAAATATTAGGCATCATCAATCCAATATCAAATCCTCGGGCAGGTTTTATGGTCTGGCGGCTTACCATTCGTTTGCTAAATAACAGCATCCCGGAGTACCCGTTTGACGCATATATCAACTCTATGCCGACATCGGAAAGTTCGATCAATTAATAGGGGCTTTTATATGGCGAGACAAGATGAATAAGAGTATCTTATCGAATTCTAAATCTCCGGCAGTCTAGCGCCTGCAGATTCGTGTAATAACCCAGTGTCGCAGTCAAGTTAATCTTCTTTAGGCACCGGGCTGAAGAGAGCCCTTTCCGCAACGGAGGAAAATCCATGACGGAAGTAATTGCAACCAACCAAACCATCCTGGTGGTAGGTGGCGGGATCAGCGGCCTCACCGCCGCCCTTGAGGCCGCCGAAACCGGGAAACAGGTTGTGCTGGTTGAAAAGCGTCCCTTTGTCGGGGGTCGTGTCACCCAGCTTTATAAATATTTCCCAAAACTCTGTTTCCCGACCTGCGGGCTGGAGATCAACCAGCGCCGGGCAAAGATGAATCCGAACCTGACCATCATTACGATGGCTGAAGTTACGGATATCCAAGGCGAGGCCGGTGATTACACCACCAGCGTAAAAATCAGTCCTCGATATATCAACGAAAACTGCACCGGTTGCGGAGACTGCGGCAAAGCGGTGGAGGCTGAATTCGACAACGAGTTCAACTATGGCCTCGGCGGCATAAAAAAACGCAAGGGGGCCTATCTGCCCCACACCATGGCCCATCCGCAGCGCTATGTTATTGATCCCGCGATCATAGGTACCGACGATGCCCAGAAGGCCAAAGAGGCCTGTAAGTACAACGCCGTCGACCTGGATATGCAGGAAGAGACCGTCCAGTTCAAGGCCGGTGCAGTGGTCTGGGCAACCGGTTGGCGCCCCTACGATGCAAACAAGATCCAGCCTTACGGCTATGATCGTTTTGCAAACGTGATCACCAACGTTGAATTCGAGCGCATGGCCGATCCCAAGGGGCCCACCGGCGGCAAGCTGGTGCGACCGTCAGACGGCAAAGAGGCCAAGAACATCGCCTTCATCCAGTGCGCTGGCTCCCGCGACAAGAACCACCTGCTGCATTGCTCGCGCATCTGCTGCATGGCAACACTGAAACAGACCCATTTTATTCAGGACACCTGGGGTGACGAGGGCAAGTCCACGATCTATTACATCGATATCCGCGCCATCGACCGCTTCGAGGATTTCTATCAGCGGGTCAAGGATAATCCGAACGTCTCTTTCATCAAATCCAAGGTGGCCTCGATCACCGAAAACAGGGAAAACTCCAACCCGGTATTGAACGGTGTGGATGTGGAGAGCTACAACCGCGATGGTAAGGGCGGCTATGACCGCTACTCCACCGAGTACGATCTGGTGGTGCTGGCTATCGGCATGGAGCCCAGCGTCGAAAAACAGAGCTTCCCGGTTGAGATCGCAATCAACGAGGAGGGCTTTATCGAGCCAGCTCCCGAAAATGGTGGCGTATTCGCTGCCGGTTGTGCTTCCGACGCCCTGGACGTGAACCGCGCTGTACAGCAGGCCACCGGCGCTGCCCTGCGCGCCGTCCAGGTAGTAAACCGCGTTGCCGGAACGGAGGGTTAATATCGTGTCTGACGAAAAGAAATTTGCCGGATACATCTGCACCGGTTGCGGCATTGGCGACCGTCTAGATGCCGGTCAGCTGGAAACGACTGCTACCCGTGATGGCAAGATGCAGTCCTGCAGGCAGCATGAAATGCTATGCAGTGCCGAAGGAGTTCAGCTTATCCGCGATGATATAGCGAACGAAGGCGTTACCCACGTGATGATCGCCGCCTGCTCGCGCCGCGCCAAGGTGGAGGCCTTCAATTTTACCGATGTGGCCCTGACCCGCGCCAATCTGCGAGAGGGAGTCATCTGGGTCCGCCCCGATACCGACGAGAATCGGGAGACGACCCAGGAGATGGCGGACGACTACATCCGCATGGCCTGTGCGGAGGTCAAATTCATGACCAAGCCCACCCCCTCCGGCGAGCAGGAACTGAACAAGACTATCCTGGTCGTGGGTGGCGGCATCACCGGTATGACCGCGGCGCTGGAGTCAGCCGCGGCGGGTTATCCGGTACATATTGTCGAAAAGAACGGCGCCCTGGGCGGTCATGCGGGGCAATACTACAAGTCGATACCCGTCCGCTCCCCCTATGCCGAGCCGGCGGATACCGGCGTCGAGCAGATGATTGCGGACATTGACGCGAACGATAAAATCACCGTTCACCTCAACAGCACCATTGCCAAGACCGAAGGCGCACCGGGCCGCTTCAATGTGGATGTCGCCACCGAATCAGGCAGCACCAATACCCTTTCCATCGGCGCCATCATCCAGGCCACCGGGTTCAATCTCTATGATCCCAGCGTACTGCCGCAGTATGGCTACGACAAAAGTGCCGATATCGTCACCAACGAAGAGCTGGAGGCGCTGGCCAAGGCCGCCAATGGTGGTCCGATCAAGCGCCCCTCGGACGGCAAAGCGGTAACGGCGGTGGCCTTCGTTCAGAACGTCGGCCAGAACTCCACGGAAGAGGATCAGCTCCCCTACCACTCGGGTATCGGCGACCTGATCGCCATCAAGCAGGCGATGTACTTCAAGGAGCTGAACGGTGACTGTGACACCACTATCCTGTTCAACAACCTGCGCACCCCGGGCGCTGCGGGCGAGGACTTCTATCGCGCAGGCCAGGAAAAGATGATCACCTTCTCCAAGGGTGACGTCTCCGAAGTGGTGCCTGGCAGCACCCTGCAGGTGAAATTCAAGGATCTGATCCTGAACGACGAGGCCAGCATGCAGTGCGACCTGGTAGTGCTGGATGTTGGCATGATGCCCAACTCCGGTCCCGATCCCTACGCCGTACCCCTGGACATCGAAGAAGATGAAGGCGAAGAGGTGGAAGTGGAAGTCCCGGTACCGGAAGTAACCGTGGATTCCATCCTGAACCTGGACTACCGCCAGGGTACGGATCTGCCGCACTTGAAGTACGGCTTCACCGACTCTCACTTCATCTGTTTCCCCTATGAGACCCGCCGCACCGGCATCTATGCGGCGGGCCCGCTGCGGCGTCCAATGGATATGCGTCAGGCCCGGGACGACGCCACCGGGGCCGCCATGAAGGCAATCCAGGCGGCAGAGAATGCCGGCAAGGGCAGGGCCGCGCACCCACGCTCAGGCGACCTCTCGTTCCCGAGCTTCCGCAAAGAGGGGTGCACCCAGTGCAAACGCTGCACCGTGGAATGCCCGTTCGGCGCCATCAATGAGGATGAAAAGCGCTATCCGCTGTTCAATGAGGCCCGCTGCCGACGTTGCGGCACCTGCATGGGTGCCTGTCCGGTGCGCGTGATTTCGTTCGAGAACTACTCAGTGGACTCGGTTGGTCAGCAGATCAAGAACGTTGACGTCCCCGAGGAATTCGACGAGAAGCCGCGTATCCTGGTCCTCGCCTGCGAGAACGACGCCTACCCGGCCCTCGACCAGGCCGCCATGAACGGTGTGGAGATCAATCCCTGGGCCCGGGTCATCCCGGTCCGCTGTCTTGGCTCGATCAGTCTCTCATGGATCACCGACTCGCTGAACAACGGCTTTGACGGTATCGTCCTGATGGGCTGCCAGAAGGGCGACGACTACCAGTGCCACTTCGTGAAGGGATCCGAGATGGGCCTGGAGCGCATGAGCAAGGTAGGCGACACCCTGCAGACCCTGAACCTCGAGCCGGAACGGGTTGCCTCCTATGAGGTGGCGATCACAGACGTGGAACGTGCACCCAAGCTGATCAACGAAATGGCCGAGACCGTTGAGAAGATCGGCATGAGCCCGTTCAAGTTCTGATGGGCGATGGGCGGAACCAGCCTCATGGGGCTCTCTCTGTGCCTCCCGCTGCCGGACAGGATGTCCGGTTGCTAGAGGGACCCGCCGAAGGTGGCTTGAAAACTATTGCTTTTTGTAGGGTGGATATGGTGACACACCCTCGCTACCCTACAAAGGGGACATGAAAATGAGCGATTTAAACACCGCAATGATCGAAAAGTACCGCAACAGCTTCCTGCATGAGGTTGAGGCGAATGTGGAAGAGGGCGAGTGGGTAAAGATGTGCATGCAGTGCGGCGTCTGCGCCGGCTCCTGCCCCCTTGGCAATGCCTGGGAACATCCCCCGCAGGAGATCTTCATGATGATCCGTGCCGGCAAGCGCCAGGAGGTGCTCGCCTCGGAGTCGATGTGGATGTGCACCTCCTGCTACAACTGCATCGCCCGCTGTCCTCGGGGCCTGCCCATCACCCATATTATGCACGGACTGGCCCATTACGCCGTCAGGCTTGGCCTGGTACCCAAGAATCAACCAACCCAGAAGTTCGCCCAGATGATGTGGGACAACCTGTCCAAAAAGGGTCGGGTCAACGAGCTGAAACTGGGCCTCAGCCTCTACTTCATGAACGGCTTCGGCGAGGGCATCAAAACCGCCCTGAAAATGAAGGACATTGGCCTGGGTATGCTGAAAACAAAACGTATGGCCGTGGGAGAGGCCTTCGGTGGCCACGCGGTCAAGGATCTTGCCGGCTTTCAGAAGATGCTCAAGAAGGCCCAGGAACTGGAAGACGCCCGTATCGAGAAGAGTAAGTGAGGAAACACCGTAATGGCTAAGAAAGAGTACTCCTTCTATCCCGGATGTTCCTCGCAGAAAGGGGCATCCTCATCCAACTACCTGAAGTCCGTGGAGACCATGTGTGAAGAGTTGGACGTCAAGCTCAATCATATCCCGGACTGGAACTGCTGCTCAGCCTCCATCGGCTATGCGGGCGGCGGTGAATTGCCCCGGTTGGCTCTGTCCGCCCGTAATATTGCCCTGTCCGAGGAGCACAACGCGGGCCAGGATATCGTCGCCACCTGTGCCGCCTGCTGGCTGGCTACCCGTGAAGCTGGGGAGCGGCTGAAAGAGGACGACGGCCTGATGGCCGAGGCCAATCAGGCACTGGCCGAGGCAGGCCTCAAATTGAAGAACGAGACCCCCATTCGTCACATGGTGGAAGTGCTGATTGAGGACCTGGGATACGATGCCATCGGCTCCAAGGTGCAGCGACCGCTAGAGGGGATCAAGATTGCCGGTTACGTAGGCTGTCAGACCAACCGTCCTTTCGGTATCGCTGGGGAGTCGTTCGAGAATCCGATGTACCTCGACAAGCTGGTGGAGACCTTGGGCGCGGATCCGGTAAAGAACTATGACAAGAAGGTGCAATGCTGCGGCGGCGCCCTGGCCTTCTCCGAGCCTGAGAAGTCTCAGGACATGATCAAGGGGATTATTGAGGCCGCCTATGACGGTGGTGCGGAGATGATCGTCACCCCTTGCCCGGTGTGCCAGATGAACGTCGAGGTCTATCAGGACCAGATCAACGAACGGCACGGCACCAAATTCAGCATCCCGGTAGTCTATTACAGCCAGATGATGGATGTCGCCTTCGGCCGTTCCGCAGCAGACTCCGCACTGAACGGCCAGGTGATCAAAGCGAAGAAGCTGGAAGATATCGCCAACAAGTAGCCTTCAGCAAGCAAACGCTGAAATGAACAAAGCCCTCTTCGGAGGGCTTTTTCATGCTCTTAACTCTCGACCACTTCTATCAACTCAAGCGCATTCTGGTCTGGATCACGACAGAACAGGGCCCGCCGACCGGACCGACTCAGGCTATAGGTGATACCGGCCTGCTCCAACTGAACCATGATCTGCGTCAGATCCCGGACCGCCAGTGCCAGGTGGCGATCGCGACCACCGTGTTCGGGACGCCCCTCTCTGGGGTCCGGGTCGGGGAGCTCCAACAGGTGAATCTGACCGGCACCTACCTGCAGCCAGGCCCCGGCGTAGGGCAGATCTGGACGCCCCTGATCTAGCTCCAACCCCAACAGGTCCCGATAGAAGGCGAGGGATCTGGCCGTATCCGCTACCAGCAGGCTGGCATGATGAATACCGATGATCTGGGTCATGAGTAACCCCTGGCTATAGAAACCAGCCGAAAAAGAAGATATAGACCCCGCTGGCCGCGCTCAGACTGACCAGTACGATGGGGACACCGCTGCGCATCCACTGCAATGGACTGATACGTCCCTCCGGATGCCCGGAGCGCTCCGCCTCGGCCACGCAGATGATGTTTGCGGTGGCACCGATATGGGTGGCATTACCGCCCAGCCCGACCCCGATCGCCAGCGCCCACCAGAGGGGCTGGATGTTGACCCCCTGGGTCTCAAGCCCCGCAACGATTGGGATCATGGTGACGGTAAAAGGGATGTTGTCCACCAGCGCACTCAACAGGGCCGCGACCCACATCAATGCCAGCGCACTCCATAACAGGGTTGATGGATCCCGGGCGCTCTCGGCCAGCAGATTTCCTATCAACTCCAGCAGACCCGAACCCTCGACCCCGCCGACAATGACGAACAGCGCCGAAAAAAACAGCAGGACCGACCACTCTACACGGGCGAACAGCTTTTCAGGATCGGGACGGGAAAGCAGCATGGCCAGAGCCAGCCCGATCCAGGCCACATAGGAAGGAAACAGGTGCAGCCGATGATGTACAAAAAACAGAACCACCACCACAGCCAGGGCGACAAGGGCTCGCCGCAACCCGGCAGCGTCCCGAATCGCCTGGGATTCGTCCAGATTCACCACCCCCTGCCCGCTTTGTGTGGGGCGAAGGTCCCGCCGGAAAATAAACAGTATCAACAGTAGGGTTCCCAACCAGGCAGGCACGACCATCGGCATCATGTGAATCAGAAAGGCGTTGAAATCCAACCCACCGGCACTGCCGATCATGATATTCGGGGGGTCACCGACCAGGGTGGCCGCACCACCCACGTTAGACAGCATTGCCTCCGCGATCAGAAAAGGGACTGGATTGAGATTCAGCATGCGGGTAATGAGCACGGTCAGGGGGGCAAAGATAATGACCGTGGTCACATTGTCCAGAAACATACTCAATACGCTGACTACCAGGGTCAAATAGACCAGCAGGCGGCTCGGGCTGCCTCCGGCCAGCTTGGCCAACCGTATGCCCAGATACTCGAAGCCACCGGTGGGGCGAAGCATTGCCACCAGCATCATCATGGCCAACAACAACAGGATAGTGTTGGCATCGATTGATGCCAGCGCAGCTTCCTGGGAGTAGAAGCCGAAGATCATACCCGTACCCACCATGGTAACGGCGCCAATCACACCGGCACTGGTGCGGTGCATTACCTCACTGAAGATCAACACGTAGGAAATCACCAGCACGCCGGCCGCGATCCACATATTCAGAGTGAGCATCGGTTCCATAGGCATGGATCAGACCAGATTCAACAGCGCGCGCCCTATGCCCATAACTGAGATTATCCCCCGGTAAACACCATCATCGATGATAAACAGATAAGTGGTATCCAGATCTTCCATAATGGCAAGGGCCTTGGCGACGGGTGTCGAGGAACTGGCTACCGCCATCTCCTGTAGTATGAAAGAATCGATGGGCAGCGTTAGCACATCCTTCGCATGGGCCTCCTGAATATGCAGATAACCGAGTTCATTCCCCAGCAGATGTGAGTGACGCACCATGAAATCGGGGATACAGTTGACCTTCAGCACATGACGAAGGGAGGCCTTACCAGTGATCCTGCCATCGGCATCCTGAAACGGGATGCCCGGCACGTCGGCCCCGACACACTCCTGAAAGACCCGGGCCACAGTCATTCCGGGTCGGGCCACCCCGGTCGGAATAATCAGATTAGAAATTTCCATTTCGCTACATCCTTACACTAAGACCAAGCCCAGCGGGTCGGCCGGCCGCCACCTCATGCATCCTTGTACTTCTCATCTTCTTCCTGTTGTTGGCGTGAAATCTCGGCCTGTCGCCTGGCTTCCCAGACCTCCTCGCGCTGCTGTACCCGCTGCTCCCAGGCCCCATCTTTCTCCTGTATGGTGCGTTCGCCAAAGAATGCCTGCTTCATCAGGCGAACCCCGAACTGCATCAGCGAAATGTCCTCCTTTGCCAGCACCTCGTATGTGGAGTCTTCCAAATCGTAGGTGTTGCGGAAGTTCTCACTGAGCACGAAGCGTCGGAATCGGTCCATGTCATAGGAGCACATAAAGAACATCTGCAGGGTCGCCTCCGGCGGGCGCCCCACCGTGGGCCCCATTGATCGACGCTTCAGCATCAGGGTGAGCCACTCTTTGTTCAACTCATCATACTGGGCCGTTTCCTGCTCCTTGAGATATTCAGCGATGGTCTGCTGCTGATCCTCCTGGTGGCCCTTGCAGTGCTCTTCCTGGATCAGAAAATAGTGGGATTCGTCGGTTTTAGCGCCAGTCGCCAGCATAGACATGTGGCCCAGCGGGTAGTAGCGGCAGGCGGTGGGCCGGTCCTTGTAGACACTGCAACCCTCTTCGGTCACAAACAAACAGGCCCCTTCATCCGTGGTACGCAACTTGACTCCAGGCAGTCCCTCCTTGTCCATGCGGAAGGGTACTGTGTGCTCCTTAAGAAATTCCGTAGCGCTCTTACCCTGATTATCCTTCAGACGAATGATGTCATAGGGAGTGAGGGTGACATCCGCCTGTTTACAGCACGCATTGAAGCAAGAGATCCCCTGGTGGCAGCGAAATTGAAGCTTTGAGCCCAGATCCAGCATGGCGGGCACCATGTCGCTCTTGAAAGGGAGATCGTTTTTTTCGCTCATAGGAGGCCTCTATCGTTAAAAAACCGGCTGTTTTTCGATCGACGGGGTCGCGCAGCACAAGACACCGGGGAAAACAGCCCCAATTTTACTCCCCCGGGCAACCGAAAAAAACGTCAGGCTCTCTGGGGTTCCTTGGTGGATGGGGAGTATTCAGTGGTCAGTAGTCAGGTATCGCTGACATCAGACAACTGATTACTAACGACTGAAGACTGACTAGTCGAGAGAAAAAAAGTCCGGGTGCCTTGCAGCACCCGGACTCAATCAAGCCTTCAGGCCGTCAAGGATTACTTGAACAGCTTGGACTTGTCGACCAGATCAACGTGGGCGCGCTTGAAGCAGGTCCAGGTCTTGCTGCTCTTGTCATAGATGGAATTGACGAAGCAGTGCCAGTTCTCCTCGTCGACAAAGTTCTTGTCGGCGCGATAGTAGAAGCCCGGATAGCGGGACTCCTGACGGAACTGGATATGCTTCATGTGGGCCTCTGCGGTGAGGATGCGATGATAATTTTCCCACGCCCGCAGCAGCTCGTGCAGGTCCTTGGCACGCATCTTCAGGGAGTCTTCCTTGAGATCATTCAGCTTGCCTTCGGCCACTTCCAGCATGTTGGCGTTGGTGGTGTAGTAGGTCGCGACACCGGCCACATACTCGTCCATCACCTTTTGCAGGCGGAACTGCAGCATGCGGGGGGTGATGTAGTTGGGGTTGACATCGATCGCGGTGCTGTAGTCCTTATGCTCCATGAAGTTCTTGACCGGCTGATAGATCTCGGCAACCAGGTCATCGACGCTCTCGGCCAGCTCAGGGGTGTAGTCCTGGTTGTCCATGACAAACTTGATCATGGACTTGGCGCACATGCGACCCTCGGCGTGAGAGCCGGAGGAGAACTTGTGGCCGGAGGCACCGACACCATCGGCAGCAGTAAACAGACCCTTAACGGTGGTCATGCCACGATAACCCCAGTTCCAACCAGACGGCAGGTGCTCGGGAACGCCGGACTCGGTCTCTTCGGTGGGCGCACCCACGTCTTCAGGACCGGAGACCCAGATGCCGCAGCAACCGGAGTGCGAACCCAGCAGGTAGGGTTCGGTAGGCATCAGCTCGGAGTTTTTCTTCTCCGGCTCGATGTTTTCACCGGCCCAGATGCCGCACTGACCGATACACATGTCAAGGAAGTCTTCCCAGGCCTCGGCCTCCAGATGCTTCACCTCGCGTGGGGATAGGGTCTCGCGCAGATTGGCGAGGGCGGTCACGGTATCCATCCAGATAGGACCACGACCTTCCTTCATCTCTTTCAGCATCAGATGGTTACGCAGGCAGGAGGCAGGAACCGCAGCCTGACCATAAGGAGGATAGTCGTTCAGCATCTCCTTGTTGCGATCCATGTAAACCTCGCCGAAGGCGTTGGTGGCCTTGGATTTGAACAGCAGGAACCAGGCACCCACCGGACCATAGCCGTCCTTGAAACGGGTCGGTACGAAGCGGTTTTCCATCAGCGTCAACTCAGCACCCGCCTCAGCCGCCATGGCATAGGTGGAACCGGCGTTCCAGACCGGGTACCAGGCACGGCCCTGACCTTCACCCACCGAGCGGGGACGGAAGATGTTCACGCAACCGCCGGCGACCAGCAGGCAGGCCTTGAACTTGTAGACATAGACCTCGTTCTCACGCACCGAGAAGCCGACAGCGCCGGCAACGCGGTTGCTGTCGTTCTTGTCGTTCACCAGCTTGACGATGAAGATACGCTCCTGGATGTTGTCCATGCCCAGGGCCTTCTTGGCGGCCTCGGCCACGATCCACTTGTAGGACTCGCCGTTGATCATGATCTGCCACTTACCGGAGCGGACCGGCTTGCCGCCGTCCTTCAACGGAGTCATGCCCTTGGAGCCGTCGTGGCGCTCGCCGTTCTCGTCGGTCTTCCAGATCGGCAGACCCCACTCCTCGAACAGATGCACAGATTCGTCCACATGACGGCCCAGGTCATAGGCAAGGTCGTCGCGGGTGATACCCATCAGGTCGTTGGAGACCATACGGGCATAATCAGCGGGATCCTGCTCGGAGCCAATGTAGGTGTTGATCGCAGACAGACCCTGTGCCACGGCACCGGAACGGTCCATAGCGGCCTTGTCGACCAGTTTCACCTTGATATCAACGCCCTCTTTCTTGGCAGCGTCCAACCAGGGGCCCAACTCGTAAGCAGTACCGCATGCGCCCATACCACCACCGATGAGGAGGATGTCAACCTCTTCTTCGATGACTTCAGGATTTCCAAATTCTCCAGCCATTTGTATTACCTCAATTGTGTAAGGTTCGAAATAAGGTTCGGTTTCGAATCCAGATTACTTGCGGATCAGCTCGCTGGGATCGCCAGCACGATAACCATTGACCTGTACGAAAAAGCCGGGCTCAGTGATTTTAGAGATATCGGCCTCAGGCTTGCCACCATAGGGATCGATGGAACCTTCCGGGGTAGTACGGATGGGGAATTTGAAGCGCTTCATGGTCCCATTGCGGAACTTGATGGTCCACATAATGGAATCGGTACCACGCAGTGGCTGCACGGAGGCACCGAGCGGCACGATATCGGCGTAAGGACGCGCTTCGATTGCCTGCTGCGGGCAGATTTTAATGCAGGAATAACATTCCCAGCACTGATCCGGCTCCTGATTGTAAGACTTCATCGCATGACCGGTAAGGGAACCGTCCATATCCAGTTTCATCAAGTCATGCGGGCAGATGTACATGCAAGCAGTCTTGTCTTGGCCCTTGCAGCCATCGCACTTCTCAGTACGCACAAATGTAGGCATGGTACTTTTTCTCCTAGTTTCACTGCAGTGAATTGCTCGCCACCGAGATCGATGGCGAATCTCGAGTCGACACCCGACTCTCGCCGGACTGAAAACTCTAAAGTTTTCGCCTTCTCCAAGCACCGTTTGACCGGTTTCAACCCATCAATGGCTGCTTTGGTTCCGGGTCTTTCTCCAGCCTGAATCTCACAAATTCTGGCCGAAACACCCCAAAGCCCCGGACATGGGGCTGTCAAACATAAAGAGGTTCATCCAAAACTTCCAAACAAACCTTTTGGTCGCTCCATAAATTCGATTTATTTGTACGAGAGGGAGCGAAATATACTGTTTTTCTTAGAAAAAACCGCTAGAAAGCGGCAGTTTTTTTGACTTGGATCAAAAGAACTAATCACGATGCCCTGAACAGTGCCTCAAGCCCTGTCGCGGAAACCTCTTTGCTGCAGTTGGCACCCTCGGGTATGGTGCGACAGGTTCGGTTTTTTTAGCCCTTAATTCTGATAGAGAGACGACGTGGCATGGAAAATAGAGCGCATTCTACCATCGATGCGACCTTGCTTATGGCACCGGGATGCAGTCACTGTCCGGTGGTAATGGAGGCGCTGACCCGGTTGATCAAAGCCGGAAAGCTCGGGCGCCTTGAAATTATCAACGTGGCACAGCATCCATCAGCCGGCACGGCCGCCGGAGTCCGTTCCGTACCCTGGACCCGTATCGGCCTGTTCGAACTCGATGGGCTCCACAGCTACGACGAGTTGAGACGCTGGACCGAACATGCAGCGGCGAACTCGGGTTTCGACGTCTACTACAGTCATCTACTGGAGACCCGACGGCTGGACAAGGTGATCACCCTGGTGCGGGAACAACCAGCGACCCTGCGCGACCTGATCCGACTGCTGGCTACGCTGGAAACCCCCATGGGGGTGCGTATCGGCGTGGGCGCGGTACTGGAGGAACTGGCAGAAAGCGAACTGCTGAATACAGTGGTGTCCGAACTGGTTGCCTTGACCCGGGCTGCGGACCCTCAGATCCGGGCGGATGGGTGCCACTACATTAGTCTCAGCA
>Ga0316189_10003734_pt1 | contig 14766 bp, 19 predicted proteins | sample LowCovwburrow_MG_FD_204930 | JGI IMG/M metagenome (GOLD analysis project Ga0316189, IMG submission 204930) | Coastal sediment microbial communities from Maine, United States - Lowes Cove worm burrow | ecosystem: Environmental > Aquatic > Marine > Coastal > Sediment | place: USA: Maine...
TTCAAATTTTTTGCAGACATAGTCATATATTTTTACTAACTTTAAATCCTTGTTATTGCTATTTGTATTCAAAATAATCTTGTTGAAATTGACTATTAAGATACTGAAAATCAATAACTTAAACAAATTTAAGACGTTGTTTTTCAACTAATTAGACTTGTTTTTTTAACTCTTGATTGGCATTATTAGATAATTATTACAACTATATGAGTACGATAGGTCATGAAAGAGACCATTATAATGATGATATGATTTCATTTAAAGATGGAATATATACATCATTACAACCTGCTCTTCGAAGTTTGTAACTTCGAAGCATAATATTAAGTAATTGATATTAAACAAATACAAAAAAGTATATTTTAGCAAAAAGATGTGACCCGCTCTGCCGCTCTACGAAGTCTGTGACTTCGTAGCAATATTAAAAGGTAAAGTAAAAATAGCTAAAGCTACATTTTAGAAATAAAGTATAGCTTTTGTTTTTTGTATTGCATATTATAAATGCAAAGTTTCAAACTTCGCATAGCAAAGTTTTATGGAATATACTTTAAAAATACGTGTAGAATTATTAGCCGAAAATAATAGAGAACTGATTTGCTTTTTATAAGTAAAGGCACAGGAAACCATTTACAGAATGCGATACAAAAGTTATTACAGAAACTTAAAAAGAAGCATAAAGAAATCGAGAATCTAAAACAGATTAGAGCTTCAGTAATAACGAATTGGGTAAGAAACCATAATCTTCGTGAAGCACAATATTTTGCAGGACATCGTTATGTGAGTTCAACCGAAAGTTATTTAATAAACGACTTGGAGAGTTTACAGGAAGAAGTAAATAAATATCATCCAATATCATAACACAAAAATATGGAACAGAAATTGTATCTTTGTTATAATAAAAGCATAGAAATTATGGATTTAGAAGCAAGAAAATATGAGTTTATACAAAAGCTATTTAATGTAAATGAAACTCTTTTTGAGAAGTTAGAAACTATTATAAATAAAGAAGTTAAAGAGCCTAAAAGAATTAGTTTAGAGCAATACAATAAAGAAATTGACGAAGCTATTGAAGATGTTGAAAACGGTAACTTTTACACACAAGAAGAAGCTCGAAAAATAGCAAGTCAATGGTAGAAGTTGTTTGGCGAAAACTAGCTTTAAAACAATTAAATAAAGCTTACAATTACATCAAAAAAGAATCATTACAATCTGCTAAAAAAGTACTTGAGGAAATCTTCGATAAAGCAGATAGATAAAAACTTTCACAGGAATGTAGAAGTTTTTTTTGGGTTAAAATTAGGAGTAAGCTACTCTAGCTTTGGCATCACCTACAATTTCAAATTATGTCCCTATTTTAGGGCCTTTGGTTTACGAAGGTACTTGGACTATTGGCGGTAATTACTTAATTAAACCCCTACTCTTCGAAGTTTGTAACTTCGAAGCATAACATAAAGCAAAAAGAAATAGAGTTCTACAAGTTACATTTTATAAGGTGTAGCTTTTGTTTTTTTATGGTATTTAGATGCGAAGTTTCAAACTTCGCATAGCAATAAAACTTCAAACTTTGCACAGTACAAAAGAGTTGTATTTACCTGCTCCCCGCTCTGCGAAGTCTGTGACCCCGCCCCGCTCTGCGAAGTCTGAGACTTCGTAGCAATAAAATATAAAATGATATATAAAAGCTTTTACAGGAATGTAGAAGCTTTTTTTTGGGTTAAAACTAGCTGGTAAAGATCTGGATGATCAAGATGGAGAAAACCTGCTCTTCGAAGTTTGTAACTTCGAAGCATAATATTAAGTAATTGATATTAAACAAATACAAAAAAGTATATTTTAGCAAAAAGATGTGACTTTTATATTTGATAAAGATGCGAAGTTTCAAACTTCGCATAGCAAATATTACTGCAAAAAAGTTAGAAGATGGGCGTATAATAAGGATTAATACTGTTGATACTCGTAAAAGCGGAAAGATGACAACTAGAGAGGCTACAAATGCAGCAAGAATTAGAATCCAGCCCCGCTCTGCGAAGTCTGTGACTTCGTAGCAATATTAAAAGGTAAAGTAAAAATAGTTAAAGCTACATTTTAGAAATAAGGTGTAGCTTTTGTTTTTTGTATTGCATATTATAAATGCGAAGTTTAAAACTACGCATAGCAAAGACATAGCAAACAACTATTTTGTTTTTAGAATAGTTTTTATATATTTAAGTTATGGAGACAGACGGCTACAAAATAAGGGATCAAAGTAAACCGCATTACCTCACATTTACAGTAGTAGGTTGGATAGATATTTTTACAAGACAAGTTTATAAAGAGATTATTATTGAAAATTTAGAATATTGCATCAAAGAAAAAGGGATGTCTGTTTTTGGATATGTAATTATGAGTAATCATGTGCATTTAATAATACAAAGTAAAGAAAACGATTTGTCGGGTTTAATAAGAGACTTCAAAAAATTCACAGCCAAAGCTATTATTAATCAAATTAAAACAGGAAATGAAAGCAGAAGAGAATGGATGCTAGATTTGTTTTCAAAAGCTACTGAAACACATAATAGAAATAAGACCTATCAATTTTGGAGATATGGCAATCATCCAGAAGAAATTTATAGTCAAAAGTTTTTATGGTCTAAATTAGATTATATTCATTTAAATCCTGTACGAGTAGGATTAGTGGAAAGAGCATCACATTATGGGTATTCCAGTGCTGTAAATTATGTTGAAGGACGTGGCTCTATAAATATTACATTAGTTGATAATCCTATTATAAATGTTCACAACGATAATGCCTTTTGGAAAAGTATTGTTTGGTAATAAATATTTTAATTATGCTACGAAGTTGCAAACTTCGAAGAGCATGGTTATGGAGTAATAAGGTTATCAAAGAAAAAGTAAACTATATTCATCAAAACCCAGTTGTAGAAGGGTTGGTTTATAAACCAGAAGATTATGTTTACAGTAGTGCTTTAGACTATGCAGGAGAAGTAGGGTTAATAGAAAATATAATTGTATTTCAAACCTATGATTAATAAAACCAAAAACCACACCACACGATGCAATCGTGCGGTAGCAGATGGTAGTTGTGTTCCATACATATAATTAGTACAGCATACAATACAATCGTGCGATAGTGAAGGGTTTGTTTTTTCAAGTTTTAGTAAAACAAAAAGTACTATTTTCTTTAAAAAAACAGACTTAACACAAATTTTTATTTAAAAAAACGGATAAACCTTACCAAAAGTAAGGTTTTAGCTTATCGCTGCTATTATTAAAAGTAATATTTTTATTCTATAATTTAAATAATAACAAAAATGAATAAAAATAGTTGCCTATATCTCTTAATAATATTATTTGTTAGCAGCTGTAAAACAGTTAGTTTAAGTGAGACTTCAAAAACAGAAACAACGCAGCAACATGTTTTGGGTAGTATAGGTTCAGGTAAAAGTTTTTTACTACAAAAGGGATTTAACAGTGCTGCATTACCAACGTATAAAACACCCATTAAAATAGCTTTAAAAGTTAAACCTTTTAAAAAGCAGTTGTTTAAATCATTTTTAAAGGCTAAGGCATTACAATCTGACCATGTTAATTTAAACTATGTAGATTCCTTGGATATAAAACCTAGATATATTGAGTTAGAAATTGCAGATAAAGTTGCACTAGTTACTGCTTTAAACACTAAAGAAAACTCAAACGTAAAAGCATATTTAAGCAATAATGCATCGGCCAATATTATTACAAACCTATCTATGGCGTTAAATCAGCAAGATTTTGAAAAACTTGCCAAAGCCGAAAGTGTGTTTTTAGTAGAAAACGGACTAAAAACCTACGCTTTACAATTATACGATAACGGTAAAAAAACGGATAAAATATCCTTTAATAAGGCGGTTATTTTTGCATACAAAACAGCAAACTGCTGCTGGCAGGAAGATAATAGGCGTAACCTAAATATTGTTGATTTGGTGGATCCATTTAATAGTTGCCCAAATAAAACATACCGATCTGCAAATAAAGCCAAAAAGAAAGTTAAACTATTTTAAACTTTAAAAAGATGAAGATAAAAGCATTAATTGTTTGCTTGTTTTTAAGTGTTATAGCCTGTGATGATATTGTAGAAGTTGAAAATATTTCTAACGAAATCGTTTCTGTTTTAGCGCCTACTAATGAGGTCGTTTTAAACACAAACGAAATAACATTTACATGGGAAGCTGTTGTAGATGCCAATGCATATACCTTACAAATAGCACAGCCTAATTTTGTTAATGCGACTCAAATTGTTTTAGATTCTATAATATCGAAAACAAGTTTTGCCAAAACCTTAGAATCAGGAAGTTATCAATGGCGAATAAGAGCAAGTAATACAGATTACCATACTAGGTATACAACCTTAAGTTTTGAGGTAGACACCGCTGAGATTCCAGATATAAGCAATGCCCAAATAGTATTATCATCACCAGCTGATAATGCCGCGTTTAGCGATTCTGAAACTCTTAATTTTTCTTGGGAAACCATAGAAGGAGCAACAGGTTATGTATTTCAAATAGCCACACCCAATTTTGAAAACCCAGCTAAAAACGTAGAAGATAAAACGCTTACAGAAACCTCATTTTCTGTAAGTAGTTTAGAAAAAGAAAACTATCAGTGGCGTGTAAAAGCTAAAAATGCTATACACGAAACTAATTATACAACTCAAAATTTTATCATTCAATAAAAAAATATAAAGCTATGAAAAGAGTCATATTTGTTTTTAGTCTTAGTCTATTTGTATTACAAACAAATGCCCAAGATCAAACTATTAATGGAACAACATTTAAACAAGATGGAAAGGTTGGAATTGGAGCTATTAATCCAAATCACGAATTAACTATTGAAGGCGCATCATCTCCAAATATCGAACTTAAGAATTCTAATTATTCTAATGGAGGTTTTATTTTAAATCGAACTAATTATGGGAACCAATGGAAATGGTGGGCTCAGAGTAATGTTATGTATTTTGGTTTTGCAACTGATGAAACTAATTTTTCTAATAAGCTTACAATAAAATCTAATGGAAAGGTTGGAATTGGTACCACATCCCCAAGTGCTAAACTTCATATTACAGATCAAGGAACTTCTGGAGTCACTTCATTGCAATTAAACAATAGAATAAAGTTTAGAGGAGATGGTGTAATGGAATGGGGAGCTTCTAGCAATCAGGGGATCTTATCATGGGATACTGGACGAGCAGTTATAGGAGCTAAAGGAGGACAAGATTTGTCTTTATATGCTAACTATTCTGAGAAAATGAGAATAAATCAGAATGGAAACATAGGCATTGGTACCACGACACCTAGTTCTAAATTGGAAATAAAAGACGCGACCAATAATCAATTGTCTTTAGTTAATAGTACTGGAAATCTGTGGCAATTTAGAGCAGGGAGTTCAGGTTCTCTCATATTTAAAGACGATAACATTGAACGAATTAGAATAGATGCTTTAGGGAACGTAGGTATTGGTACCACAACTCCAGATGCTAAACTCGCAGTAAACGGAAACATTCATACCAAAGAAGTTAAAGTAGATTTATTAGGAGCCGTAGCGCCAGACTATGTGTTTTATAAAGATTACGATTTAAAAACCCTGACCGAGGTAGAAAACTTCATTACTAAAGAAGGACATTTACCCAATATCCCTTCTGCAAAAGAGATGGAAGCTAATGGAATTTACCTTAAAGACATGAATTTAAAATTGCTTGAGAAAATAGAAGAATTAACCCTTTATACGATTCAGCAACAAAAGCAAATAGATATATTAATTAATAAAATTATAGAGTCAGAAAAAAATAAAATCGATTAATCATGAAAAGTTATCTACTTATTATATTGTTTTGTTTTGGGTATTTCTCTTTTTCCCAAAACTATACACCACTAAACTATCATTTTAACGGAACTCCAACTTACGGTATCAAAATAAAAACTAATATTCCTTTTCAAAATGGAAATGCCATGCCTACAATTATATTTGAGGGTTTTGAGTATGGAGGAAGAAATGTTATAGATATAAAACTTAATTGGTATGTTTATGGAGGTGATTTTATTAGGTATAATGCGAGTTCTTCTGGAGGCTATAGTCCAGAAATAAAATTAGCAAATGATGGTGGAAAGGTTTCTATTTATATTAATGATAAAAAATATTACACAAGGTTTACTATAAGAGCATATTCTTTTGGAATGTCAGAAACAGCTTCGATGTTTAGCGGTTGGACAGCTGTAGATGAACCAATTTCTGGAACAAATATAAAAACGGTAGAATATAATAATGCTTTTTCAACCAATATTGTTATTAATAGAAATGGTAATGTAGGTATTGGTACTGCATCTCCAGGTTCTAAGCTAACCGTAAAAGGACATGTTAACATAGGAGGGGATGGAAATTATAGGTTAAGAACTAGGCATATAGATGGAAAAAGTTATGAAAGCACTAATGTAGATAATTTATACTTGAATTATGGTATTGGAAAAAAAGTCTACGTGGGTTCTTTTAGCAATACATCACCTTCTACAGACTTATTAGTTAGTGGTAATGTAGGCATCGGTACCACAACTCCAGATGCTAAACTCGCAGTAAACGGAAACATACATACCAAAGAAGTTAAAGTAGACTTAATAGGTTGGAGCGATTTTGTTTTCAAAGATTCTTATAAATTACCAACCCTAAAAGAAGTAGAACAACACATAAAAGAAAAAGGCCATTTAAAAGATATCCCAAGTGCGGAAGAGGTTGCGAAAAACGGTGTCTATTTGGGCGAGATGGATTCTAAATTACTACAAAAAATTGAGGAGCTAACGCTTTATACTATTGAGCAACAAAAAGCAATAGATGCTTTAGAATCTAAAAATGAAAAACTTGAAAAAGAAAACAATGAATTACAGTTGTTATATAAAAGAATTGCAGACATAGAAAAAATGATTAATAATAAAAGATAATAAAATGAAAAAGGCAATTTTCATCACCATAGTTTTATTGTATTCAACCCTTACCTTTTCTCAATCTATTCCTATTACAGGAGATCAATACCATCTTTATGGTCCTAATTCAACCTGGGGCGGAAATTTAAAGATTGGAGGAAATGGAAGAGGCACGTCAAATGCTTCTGTCGTATCTACAAACGGAAACCTTCATTTAGATTCGAAAAACGGAAATGCGCTTTATCTTAACCATTATAGTTATGGGAATACTTATATAAATCCTAGGGGTGGCAATGTTGGCATCGGTACTGCAAGTCCGTCTTCATTATTAACACTAAATAGTGATAGTGCATCTGTAATAACACTGCAACAAAATAACCTAACTAAATCCTCTATTATTGGAGAACTTGATGGAGCATCTGGAGGTAATTTAGAATTTTGGACAAGAGAAGATGGAGGAAATAATACACAGAAAATGGTTATTAAATCTAGTGGTAATGTAGGCATCGGTATCACAACCCCAGATGCTAAACTCGCAGTAAACGGAAACATTCATACCAAAGAAGTTAAAGTAGATTTAATTGGCTGGAGTGATTTTGTTTTTGGAAGTGATTATAATTTACCAACCCTCAAAGAAGTAGAACAACACATAAAAGAAAAAGGGCATTTAAGAGATATACCAAGTGCAGAAGATGTTGCGAAAAATGGTATCTACTTAGGTGAGATGGATTCTAAATTACTACAAAAAATAGAAGAATTAATGCTTTATACTATAAAGCAAGAAAAAGAAATTGAAACCTTAAAAAAACAAGTTTCTAAAACAGAAGAGCTTAAAAACGAGAATATAATTCTTAAATTATTATTAAAAAGAGTAGCAAAATTAGAACAGCAATTAAACACAATACAAAAATGAAAAAAATAATAGCTTTTTTAACTATAATAGTAACCCATACAGGCTTTGGTCAGGTTACAGATACAGGAGATAAAGTGGGGATTGGTGAAACTAACCCTTCCGAAAAGCTTCATATTAATGGGAACTTATTTATGAATGCGGGAGAGGGATTTAAAATTTTTGGGGATGTGAATTATTTTGGAACATATCAAGACGGAATAGTTTTTCAAATGCAAGATGTAAATGCTTCTAATGGTGCTACAGATGGAGGATTTGTATTTAGAGGGTATACACCTACCGATAATATAGCAAAAGACTGGATGGTTATAAAATCTGGAGGAAATGTTGGAATTGGGACTTCTTCCCCTAGCGCTAAACTACATTTATATGCAAACAATTCAGGAAATGAGTATAATACATTTTTTGATACGAATTCAATGAATTTTGAGACACCGACAAATGGGGCTTCTTATATAAATAAAAAAGATAACGGTTCGCTTCGTTTTAGAATGGGAGCAAATTATAATACAGTAATGACTATTAATAATAATGGTAATGTTGGTATAGGGACAACAAGTCCTTCTAGTCAATTAGATGTTCGTACAGAAGCAGGTAAAGGTGTTTGGCTAAACTATAACAATGAATCTGCTATAACATTTAGACCTAATAATGGGAATTCTATTTTTCATTTGAGCCATGGACATGATAATAAATTACACCTCTCCCATGGAAGTACTGTAGGAGCAGGTAAGTTAATGACATTTGTTAATTCAGGTAATGTCGGAATTGGAACAACTAATCCTACTAAAAAATTAGAAGTCATTGGAGATGCTAAAATTGGGGGAAATTTAACTGGAGCAGTTTTAAGAATAGAAGCTACAAATACATCTGGTGCACCTGCTAGAGCAGTTGGATTAGAATTGCATGGGTATGAAGATAGAGCAAAAGGTATTTATATAAGTGACGTTAGTAATAATCATAAATGGTTTATTGGTGAAGGGTATAATTATTCTGGAATTGGTATTGGATATAGTACAAGTACGCAAACTGAATATAGCAATAACGCAAAGTTTTTTATTAATACATTAGGTAATGTAGGCATAGGCACCACAACCCCAGATTCAAAACTCGCAGTAAACGGAAACATACATACCAAAGAAGTTAAAGTAGACTTAATAGGTTGGAGCGATTTTGTTTTCAAAGATTCTTATAAACTACCAACCCTAAAAGAAGTAGAACAACACATAAAAGAAAAAGGCCATTTAAAAGATATCCCAAGTGCAGAAGAGGTTGCTAAAAATGGTATCTATTTAGGAGAAATGGATTCTAAATTACTTCAAAAAATTGAGGAATTAACACTCTATACTATTGAGCAGGAAAAGAAGATAGAAAAATTAGAAAAAGAAAACGGAATATTAAAATCTATGTCTACTAGGTTAGCAGATATAGAGAAATTACTTAGTGATTTAAAGCAATAGATCTTTGAAAAAACCTTATTTAAAAATTTTAATAGAAATTATAATGAAAACAAAGATATTATCAATAGTGTTGATTGGAATTAGCTTGTTTACTGAAGCTCAAACAAATCACCTAGATGGACAAACAAAGCTAATAAACCCAACAGGAAGGTCCTTGTTGATTGAGAAAGATGATGATGATTCTTGGTTAACGTTTCATGATCCAGGTGATCGTTGGTATTCATTAGGTATTGATAAATCAAACTCTGGTGCTTTTATTATAAATTATGGTGGAGACCTATCTAAATCAGAATTTGTAATGCGGACAGATGGTAAAATTGGTATGGGTGTTGCAAACCCTTCAGCAAAATTGGAAGTATCGGATATCCCAAACAATGCATCTATTGTTCTTTCTAATGATAACTTAATAGGTTTTAAAAGAAGTGATGGTGCATTGGTTTATGGTATTGGACACACTAATGGAGAATTCAATATTGGTAGTACAGCTAATCTTGGACCAACAGCGGGAACGCCACTAAATATTGCCACTGGAGGAGCTCACATTCGATTTTCACAAGGTGGGGAAGAAAGAATAAGAATAAAATCTAATGGAAGAGTAGGAATTGGAACGACTAATCCGTTAGAAAAATTAGATGTTAATGGGAATATTATGCTCCAAGGATATTCAGGATCAAATGATGGGGGATTAGGGGCATTAAAGTTTTTTAATAACTATCTATCTTCAAATAGTGTTTTAGCACAAATTCAAGCAAGAAGAGGTCAATCAAATTATCAAAAAGGTGATTTAGCATTTTATGTAAAGGATGGGGTTAATATGCTGGAAAGAATGAGGGTTGTATCAAGTGGTAATGTAGGGATTGGCACATCAGTCCCAGACGCAAAACTAGCCGTAAAAGGTAATATACATACTAACGAAGTAAAAGTCGATTTATTAGGAGCCGTAGCGCCAGACTATGTGTTTTATAAAGATTACGATTTAAAGACATTAAAAGAAGTTGAAAGATATATTGCTAAAAAAGGACATTTGCCTAATATCCCCTCGGCAAAAGAGATGGAAGCTAATGGCATTTTGCTTAAAGAAATGAACTTGAAATTACTTGAAAAAATTGAAGAGTTAACATTATATACCATCGACCAAGAAAAACGTATTGAATCTCTAGAAGTGAAAAATGAAAAACTAATGGTATTAGTAGAAAAATTATTAAAAACAAAGATTGAAAAATAAAACAAAAACATACATATTATTAACATTGGTGTTAGGCATTTGGGGTGTTATTGGTTATAGAATTCTGTCAGTTGCAAATCCAACATTACCAGATATTGCTCAACAAAATGGAGATGTAAACTTTAAGCCAAAAACTAGAATAGAAAACGATACATTTTCTATTAAGACAGTTAATAGAGACCCTTTTTTAGGAACGCTATTGATTAAAAAGAAATCTAAACCGAGAAGGACAAAACCTAAAGAACCGTTTATTTGGAAGCCAGTTATATATCACGGTATTATTTCTAACCAAAATAGTAAAACAAAGGTATATATCGTCTCCATTGATAACCAACAGCATTTAATGAAATTAGGACAAGTAGTTAATGAGGTAAAATTAATAAGGGGAAATAAGAATAGCATTATAGTAAGTTATAAAGGCGATAGAAAACCATTCCAAAAACATGAGCCTTAAAAAAGTAAATCACCTTGCAGGGAACTCACAAGTCATTGATAAGGAAAAGGTGCTAAAAAAACCGAAGCAATCCTGGTGGCTATCGGGATTGAAGTATCTAAATCTCGATTATCGCGTAAAAGCAGGAGCCTTACAACTTACCATGTTTATTGTAGTAGTTATTGCGATGCTTTTAGCAGCTTTTATTATGTTATTGCATACTCATAAAACCTTTAAAGTTCAAACAGGTTTTGTTATAGAAACCATTAGTAATGTCGATAAAGGCATTAACTACGCTTTGCAAAACAAACTTCAATTAAACGATACCACATTAGTTAATTTACAAGACGAAGATTTTAAAACATTAAAAGTACATCGTAGTTTTTGGGGTGTTTTTGAAAAAGTCATAGCGGTTTCCAATATAAAGCATAAAACATTTAAGAAAATAGCTTTAGTTGGAGCATCTCAGCTTGATATTAACCGAACTGCGCTTTATTTAGAAGAACAAAACAGACCTTTGGTTGTTGTTGGTAATACAAAAATTCAAGGTGATGTGTATTTGCCAAAGCAAGGAGTAAGAACAGGTAATATTTCTGGGCATTCGTATTATGGAAATCAACTTATTTACGGCAATATAAAAACAAGTCAGTCAATACCAAAGCTTCAGCAGGAAACATTAAATCAAATAAAAAAAAGTAATAAGACATATAGAAATATTAATACAGATCAGTTTTTAGATTTAAGCATTAAAAGAACCTATCAAAACTCATTTTATAAGCCAATACAAATAATATACAATACAGAAACTATTAATCTTTCAGAAATATCATTAACAGGACATATTTTAGTGCAATCTGAAACCAAAATTATAGTTGATGCAACTTCAAACTTAAAAGATGTGGTTTTAATCGCTCCAACAATTCAGATTAAAAATAATGTTGAAGGGACTTTTCAAGCTTTTGCCACCAAAGAAATTAAGGTTGGAAATCATTGTAAGTTGAACTATCCAAGTGCCCTTGTTTTAAATGAAAAAATACAGATGACTAACTCAAACACGAGTAACAATTTAAAGGATATACCTTCAATTAAAATAGCTAAAGGGTCTAAAATAAAAGGAGTCGTTGCTTATTTTGGAAGCACTAAGGGCTATAAAGCTCAGATATTAATTGAAGAAAAAGCGACTGTAATTGGAGAAGTGTATTGCGATAGGAACTTAGAACTATTAGGAAGTGTTTATGGTAGTGTTCTTACTTCTGGATTTGTGGCAAATCAATCGGGATCAGTATACCAAAATCATATTTACAACGGGACGATAATGGTCAGTAATTTAGCAGAAGAGTATGTAGGATTGCCTTTTAAAAACTCCAAAAAAGATGTTGCAAAATGGTTGTATTAAAAAACTTAAATCTCGATTATCGATTAAAGGCATCTACGCTTATGGAAACATTGGTAGCTACGGTTTTAATCGTTGTTGTTTTCATGATGGCGAGTATGATATTAAACAATTTGTTTTCAAACACTGTTAAAGGCAATACTAGAGATGTAGAAGCACATTTAAATGAACTCAATTACTTATACCTAAATGATAAATTGAATTTACCTTTTTATGATGATTATAAACAGTGGCATATATCTATTGTTCTTAATGAGACTAACAATCAAAATAAAATAGTATTTGAAGCTGAAAATTCTAACACAAATCAAACTATTTTAAAAGAAATAAGTGCAAACTAAACATAAAATACAAGCCTTTACACTAAGTGAAATGATAGTCGTTATCATTTTAACTAGTATTGTAGTTGGTATGGCTTTTTCTGTATTAACTTTAGTTCAAAAACACATGTTGAGTATTCAAGAAAATTTTAGCAAAAACACTACGCTTAACACCTTTGAACAGGCATTATGGATTGATTTTAATAGATACCCCAAAATTGAATATAGTGCCATTGATGATGAACTAATTTTCACATCAGAAATAGACTCTGTAGTATATAAATTTACGACAGAGCATATCATTAAAGAAGTAGATACGCTCCATATTCCAATACAAATTAAATCATTCTTTTTTGATGGTAATAAAACAGCTAATGGACAAGTAGATGCCATAAAGCTTGAAGTCTCAAAAGCCTTTCAAAATCAAACGCTATTTGTGTTTAAAAAAAACGATGCAACTCAATTTATGAACTAATGGCATTTCAGTTAGATAACATATCAAAAAACGTAATAGAAAAAAAAGAAGCTACTGATAACCTCTCTTTTTTAAAAAAGGAAATCACGTTTTTTAAAAACACGTTTTCAAATAAAACAAAAGAAGATTTTTATACAGAATTAGGCGTTTTATTAAAAGCAGGAGTGTCTTTAAAAGATAGTTTAGAGCTTATTGAAAATTCTCAAAAAAAACAACAAAATAAAGTTGTTTTAAATAAGATTGCGCATGATATTGTTTCGGGTCGAAGTCTTTCGGATGCTTTGAGTTCAAATAAACAATTTACGAGTTACGAGTATTACTCCATAAAAATAGGCGAAGAAACAGGGACACTGGCGCAAGTAAGCAAACAATTAGGAAGCTTTTTTGCTAGAAAGAATGAACAACGAAGAAATTTAATTAGCGCCTTAACTTATCCCATTATTATATTAAGTACAGCCGTTTTAGTAGTTGTATTTATGCTAAACTATGTAGTACCCATGTTTCAAGATATTTTTAAACAACAAGGCGTTGAGTTGCCAGAAATCACTAAATTTATTATTAAAGCGTCTGAGTTTTTAAGTAGCTATGGTTGGTTAATCCTTATTATACTAATTGGAATTATAATTGCACAACCCTTTTTAAACAAAAAGATGCGATTCAAACAATTAAAAGACAAGCTCATTCTAAAACTTCCGTTTATTGGTAACTTTGTTAAAACGGTATATCTATCTCAATTTACACAAGCGGTATCCTTACTTACAGCTTCTAAAGTTCCAGTTGTAAATAGTATTCAGTTAGTAAAGCAAATGATTAATTTCTATCCGTTGCAACACGCTTTAGAAATTGTTGAACAACATATTCTAAAAGGCGAATCACTTAGTAAAAGCCTAAGCAAGCATAAATTATTTGATGATAAAATGATAGCACTTGTAAAAGTGGCTGAAGAAACCAATCAAACAGAATTTATTTTTGATAGATTGAATATGCAATACAACACGCAAGTACAGCAACAATCTAAAATGTTATCGACTATTATGGAGCCTTTTATTATTCTTATAGTGGGTGTTTTGGTTGGTGTGATTTTAATTGCTATGTACTTGCCTATGTTTAAGTTGAGTAGTGTGATGGGGTGAGTTTTATTTTTCTCTTTTTTAAAAAGAAATTACAATTAAAAATCACAATTCTCTGTGAGAGAATAATAACTTTCTCTAGTTAAAATAATACTGTCTAAAAGAGAAATATCGATTAATTTACAGGCTTCTTTTAATTTCTTACTTATATCAATATCATTTTTTGAGGGCTTTAAGTTACCACTAGGATGATTATGAAATAATATCATTCCATGCACTTTAATTGGATAGGGCGGTCAAAGTGAGCCACCTCGGGCGGATTAAAGTGAGCATAGCAATAATTATTGCAAGTCCTTTTATAGCTTAGGCTGAAATGATTTTTCAAGTGGCTCACTTTGACCATTTTTGGTTCTTCCTCATATTTGGGGAAATATTAACCAGTTTGAGATAATATCACCTTCTTACGCAATAGATCAAAACTAGCCCTGCCATACATTTGTCTTTTTATACTCTTTATTCGGTTTACATGGCCT
>Ga0316189_10003735_pt1 | contig 14766 bp, 12 predicted proteins | sample LowCovwburrow_MG_FD_204930 | JGI IMG/M metagenome (GOLD analysis project Ga0316189, IMG submission 204930) | Coastal sediment microbial communities from Maine, United States - Lowes Cove worm burrow | ecosystem: Environmental > Aquatic > Marine > Coastal > Sediment | place: USA: Maine...
ATAATTGACATCGCGGCGAGTGAATAATCTGCGGATAAATGACTTCGGCTTATCCGATTGTCTCTAACTATCCGAACCAGCCACTTTGTAAACCCCTAATCAAGCACGAGCCAGCGAGCAGGCTATTCGACTTGTCGCTACAGTCGGAAAAAGGCACTGTGTGCCGCTGGAGGAAGCCTATGGCCATCAAGAACATGCTCGACTCGAAAAAGGGTCGATTCACCACTTTTGGAATCCTGTACATAAGCGAAGGAATTCCGCTCGGATTCGCAGCTGTGGCCATGGCTGCTTACATGAGACGTGAGGGAATGGACGTCGCCCAGGTCGGTGCTTTCGTTGCAGCGTTCTATTTACCGTGGGCATTCAAATGGGCATGGGCACCACTAGTTGATCTTATTGGTTTAAAACGAATCGGCGGTCGAAAAGCCTGGATAGTCATTTGTCAGGTACTCATGATCGTTACTTTGTTTGCTGTATCTCAGGTCGACCACACCAAATATTTTGATTGGTTGATCACGCTTGTCATCGTGCATAACGTTTTCGCGGCGACGAATGATGTTGCTATCGATTCCCTGGCGGTTAACTCCTTACTTCCTGAAGAACGTGGCCAGGGCAACGGATTCATGTTCGGTGGTGCATATATCGGGCAGGGGCTCGGAGGTGGCGGTGCCATGTTCGTGTCCGAGTTGTACGGCTTTGATGTGTCGTTCATGTATGTCAGCCTTTTGCTCTCGATAGTGCTGCTCTTTACGTTGCTCTTCGTCAAAGACCCAACGGCCGGATCTATGGTTGTTGAGAAATCCGCGGAAGTCTGGAAAAAGTTCAAGGAGTCGATCGGCGGCTTCCTGCGTGAGTTGCATACCGGATTCTTCAAGTCTGGTTCAGGTCCGCTGGTTGGCGTTTTCTTCGCACTGTTGCCGTTTGGTGCGATGGCGCTTGCATCAGGAGTTTCTACAACATTGCAGGTCGATATCGGCATGTCTGATGGACAGATCGCGCAACTCAATATCTACAGCACCATTGTGTCGGGCCTGGGTTGTGTCTTAGGCGGTTGGCTGGCAGATCATCTTGGCCGGCGGAAAATGTTGGCCACTTTTTACACGATGACGATCTTTCCAGCTTTGTATATCGGCTTTATGCTGGGTGGCGATTCCGGTTTGCAAGGCATTACCGTACAACAATACTTCATCGCCGCATTACTGTTTTACCTGGCGATGGGAATGCATTACGGCACGAGCGCTGCCATATTCATGGGACTTACGAATCCGACGATTGCTGCAACGCAATTCACGGGCTTCATGGCATTGCGTAACCTGACGATCTCATACACAAACGCGTGGCAGGGCGCAGCCGTTGGCGCGTGGGGTTATAGCAAAATGTTCTATCTCGATGCTGCTCTGGCGATAATTCCGATCCTGGTAATTCCATTCCTGGCTGAACGAAAAACCAAGGCGATTCCGCCATCTGCAGGAGCCCCGTTGCCAGAGGCAGGTTAGCCGGACAGATTCACGTTGTCGCGGCAAGAATATTCGTTACTTGCCGATCCAGCCCGGTCCACGCACGACCCGGCCGGGAGTGGCTCCGGTGTGCTCGCCATCCTTCAGCACTTGCTCGCCGTTAACAAACACGTGCAGCATCCCGGTTGCGTACTGATGCGGCTCTACAAACGTAGCGTGATCCTGGATCGTCTCCGGGTCGAACACCACGACGTCGGCGTAGAAGCCCGCTTTTAGTTCTCCGCGACTGTCGATGCGCATGTTTTGAGCAGGCAATGCGGCAAGTTTACGGATGGCTTCCTCGAGCGAGATAATTTTCTCGTCGCGCACATATTTTCCGAGCAGGCGCGCAAAGCTACCGTACGCGCGCGGGTGCGGGTTGCTATTCAGGAATACGCCTTCCGGTGCCAGCGACGCTGCGTCTGAATTAAAACTAACCCAGGGTAGGGCGATCGCCTTACGAACCACGTCTTCGGACTGCGTGAAGTAAACCGTTCCTATTCGGCTGCCATCTTCGACGATGAGATCCATGATCGTGTCCTGCGCGCTCGTGCCCCGCGTCTCGGCGACCTCGGCGACGGTCTTACCCGTTAGCGGTCTTAACGCATCGGATTTGAAGCTCACAAGCAAAATATTGTCCGGCGAGCCTGGAGCCAGGAACATGTTCTCCCATTCGTCCGACTCCTCCAGCATTTCGCTCGCGATCCTCTTGCGGATGGCAGGATCCCGCATGCGTTCGAGCGAGGCTTCGAAACCACCTTCCTGTACCCACGGAGGAATCGTTGCATTTAGCCCGGTAGAGCCGGCCGGGTACATGTAAACGTCTGCGGTGACATGCAGTCCCTCGGCCCTTGCTGTTTCTACCATCGCAACCGCTTTGTCGAACAACGGCCAATTGGATTTTCCGGAAGACTTCAGATGGTAAATCTCTGCACGGATGTTGGCCTCACGCGCGATAGTGAGGAGTTCTTCGACCGCCTCGATCATGTTCGCGCCTTCGTCGCGCATATGTGAGATGTACATGCCGTCGTATTCAGCCGCGACTTCGGACAGAGAGACTAATTCGTCAGTTTTCGCAAACAGCCCTGGGGGATACATCAGGGACGATGCCACACCCAAAGCACCATCTTCCATGGCCTCGCGCACGAGGCCGCGCATCTGCTCGAGTTCCTCCGGCGTCGGTTCGCGATCATCATGTCCAATTACATACGTGCGTGGCGTTGCCGAGCCAATGAACGAAGCGACATTAGGGGAAACACCCCGTCGTTCGAGAAACTCCAGATATTCAGCTAGCGTCGTCCACTCGATTTCGTAGCGTATATCGGATTGCTGGCCGATCATTTCCGCTTTCATGGCATCATTCAGCGGGCCCATTGAGTCTCCCTCGCCCATGATCTCCAGAGTTACGCCTTGGCGGATATCGCTTTGTGAACGACCATCTTCAATCAGCGATTCATTGGCCCAGGACATCATATTTATGAAGCCAGGTGCCACTGCCTGGCCCTTTACATCGATCTCGATCGGCGCTGTTGCCTCACCGATATCACCAATGGCAGCGATCCTGTCACCGTCAAAAGCCACATCACCGATATACGGCTTCTCACCGCTTCCATCGTAAATACTGCCACCACGCAGAATCACGTCATAAGAGACTGGTGACGTGCACGCTGCGACAAAGCAGGATGCGAAAGTACTCACGATCAGCGTGATGACTATTTTATTGAGTTTCATGATTTGCCTCTTGAAATGCGGGTGCCTTTTAATCCTGGACTGTTGGTGCAGATGTCATGAATGAGTGTAATGTAATCCGCCGGCGAAGGCGGTTTCGCCAGGAATTGTGCGTATCGCCCGGCAAATGATTCGCCCACAAAAAAAGGCCTTCGAAAGAAGGCCTTTTCAGTGTTTGGCTCCCCGGGGCGGACTCGAACCACCGACAAGTTGATTAACAGTCAACCGCTCTACCAACTGAGCTACCGGGGAATGGTATTTGCTACGTCATGCGGGGCGGGATTCTGGTCTAGCCCCCGTGTGAAGTCAAGCTGTCACAGCCCGTTTTATCCTCTCAACCGCCTCAGTAAGCGTCTCAAGCGAGCACGCAAAAGACAGTCGCAAGTAGCCTTCCGCGCCAAAGGCGCTTCCAGGCACCACTGCGACGTCAGCCTCTTTAAGAAGGTAGCTGGCCAGATCGGTATCGGTCGCGAGCTTCAGGTTCTTCATCGCGTCCGTTACTCTGGGAAACGCATAAAAAGTACCCTCGCCGGATCGGCACTCGAATCCAGGGATCTTGTTCAGTTCAGGTATCAGGAAATCGTGCCGCGTTTTATAAGCGGCGGCCATCTCGCTGACAACCGATTGCGATCCATCAAGGGCTGCCTGAGCGGCGATCTGGGAGATGCTGCACGGGTTCGACGTGCTTTGGCTTTGCACCGTTTTCATCGCCGATATCAGCTCCTGCGGGCCTGCAGCATAGCCAATTCGCCAACCGGTCATTGCGTAGGCTTTCGACACCCCGTTGATGACAACAGTACGAGAGGCAAGAGGTGGGCAGGCGCCGGCAAAGGTGACGAACGGCTCGCGGCCCCAGTGAATATGCTCGTAGATATCGTCAGATGCGATTACGATCTCATCGTGCCCCGCCAGCACCTCACCGAGAGCCTGTAGCTCCGTTTCGCTGTAGCTTGCTCCCGTTGGATTTGAGGGGCTATTCAGAAAAAACAGCTTGGTCTTGCTCGTGATGGCGTTGCCAAGTTGCTCTGGCGTAATCTTGAAGCCCTCATCGAGCCCGGCTTCAATAATGACAGGTTCAGCATCTGCTAACAGAACCATGTCAGGGTAGGAAACCCAATACGGCGACGGAATGATTGCCTCATCGCCGGGCCCGAGGAGCCCCTGACACAAGTTGTAGAGTGCCTGCTTTGCACCCGAGGTGGCGATAATCTGCGCCGCTGTGTAGCGGAGGCCATTATCACGCTCGAATTTTCGGGCAATTGCCGCTTTGAGTTCAGCTGTGCCGTCGATCGGGGTGTATTTTGTATGGCCCGACTGGATGGCGCTGATCGCTGCGTCTTTGATCGCTTGTGGTGTATCGAAATCAGGCTCGCCGGCACCAAGGCTAATGATATCCCGGCCGGCGGCCTTGAGCTCCGTCGCGAGCGCCAGCACGGCGCCGGTCGGCGAGGGCTTCACTCGCGTCATTCTTTTTGAAACTGATAAACTCACTCGCTTGCCTCCGCACAACCGACAATGATGGTACGTCAAACTACACAACTGCCCAAGAAGAGCGCTGCGGCCGACCGCGATCGGTTGACGCTTGTGTCTGACTTTCAGCCCGCAGGAGATCAGGGCAGCGCTATTGAAGGCCTCCTCACCGGGCTCAATGATGGCCTGGCCCGGCAAACCCTGCTCGGTGTTACCGGCTCGGGGAAGACATTTACGATTGGCAATGTCATCGATCGTTCGCAGCGGCCCACAATGATACTGGCGCCAAACAAGACTCTTGCCGCACAACTGTATGGCGAAATGCGCGAGTTCTTTCCCAATAATGCAGTCGAGTACTTCGTTTCCTATTACGACTATTATCAACCCGAAGCTTATGTTCCGAGTTCAGATACGTTTATTGAGAAAGACGCTTCGGTCAACGAGCACATTGAACAGATGCGGCTGTCGGCAACCAAGGCGCTGATTGAACGTCCAGATGCGATCATCGTTGCGACAGTGTCCGCGATATACGGCCTCGGTGATCCCGAAGCCTACTTCAGCATGGTGCTGCACCTTACGCGCGGCGATCGTGTCGATCAGCGCAAGATTCTTCGGCGCCTGGCAGAGCTTCAGTACCAGCGCAACGAACTGGATTTGTCACAAGGTACCTACCGGGTACGTGGTGACGTTATCGACGTGTTCCCGGCCGATTCCGAACGCGACGCCGTTCGAATTGAGCTGTTTGACGAGGAAATCGAATCGCTGGCTTACTTTGACCCGCTGACGGGCGAGGTTTCAGCCCGGGTGCCGCGCCTCACGATCTTTCCAAAAACGCACTACGTAACGCCCAGAGAAAAGCTGCTGGAGGCGTGTGAGTACATAAAGGTCGAGCTTAAAGATCGATTGGAATACCTCAGGAAGAACCAAAAACTCCTTGAAGCACAACGACTTGAACAGCGAACTTTATTTGATTTAGAGATGATACGGGAGCTCGGCTACTGCTCCGGTATCGAAAATTACTCGCGTTACCTGTCGGGTCGACAAGAGGGGGAGCCGCCACCGTGCCTGTTCGACTATCTGCCGGAAAATGCCCTGTTGGTTATTGACGAAAGTCACGTCACGGTGTCGCAACTTGGCGCGATGTACAAAGGCGATCGATCGCGCAAGGAAACTCTTGTCCAGTACGGATTTCGGTTGCCGTCCGCGCTCGACAACCGGCCGCTGCGATTCGACGAGTTTGAGCACCTCGCGCCGCAGACGATCTATGTTTCAGCGACACCCGGCAACTACGAAAACGAGCATACCGACAACACGGTTGAGCAGCTTGTGCGGCCAACCGGCCTGATAGACCCGCGGATCGAAGTTCGACCCGCAAAGAGTCAGGTCGACGACGTACTTTCTGAGATCACCAAGCGCGTGGCCAGTGGTGAGCGCGTGCTTATTACGACGTTGACGAAGCGAATGTCCGAGGATCTGACAGATTACCTCGCGGAGCATGGCAAACGCGTGCGCTACCTGCACTCCGATATCGGCACGGTTGAGAGGACTGAGATAATTCGCGATCTGCGACTTGGCGCGTTTGATGTACTCGTGGGCATCAACTTGTTGCGAGAGGGGCTGGATATGCCTGAAGTCTCGCTGGTTGCAATACTCGACGCGGACAAGGAGGGATTCCTGCGCTCAGAGCGCGCGCTGATCCAGACAATCGGCCGCGCAGCGCGCAATCTCAATGGTACCGCTATTCTGTATGCCGATCGTATGACCGGGTCAATGCAAAAGGCCATCGATGAAACAGGGCGCCGGCGCGAGCGGCAGGTCAAGTACAACGAGAAACATGGGATAACGCCGGCGACCATTGTGAAGCGAGTGTCCGACATCATGGAGGCAGCGCACCCGTCGCCTCGAGCTGGGCACCGGCGCGTGGCCGAAGAGGGCGCGGATTACGACAGCATGACGCCAGAACAGCTCCTGAAACGCGCCGTCAAGCTTGAAAAGCAGATGCTCAAAGCTGCGCGAGATCTGGAATTCGAGGAAGCGGCACGGTTGCGGGACGTGATTCACACCATTCGGCAAAAGGGCCTGGGGCTATCGACCGACTAAGTGGGCACGAGGTCTTGCACACGGCAGTTGGCTTGAGTATCGTAAGCCGCCCTCGCAGGGCAGCGTAGTAAATCAGGGCGATTAGCTCAGGGGTAGAGCGCCACGTTGACATCGTGGAGGTCGCAGGTTCGAAACCCGCATCGCCCACCAATTCCGCAACCCGAGGCAAGCGTTGCAAATTGGCAACAAAATGTCTTAATTTTTAGAAAAACAATCGCTTCCATGGTTGTTTCTTGTCATTCGGCTATATAGAATCGCGTTCCCGCACTCGCTGTGGCGCCTAGATGCGCGTAGCGGCTGCGTTGGATTGTTGAGCACTGGAGGATCTGAGGATCGCAGCCACAAAGCGCGTACGGCGTAACGAAGAAATAGATGCAGTCGAAGTCCGCGTAATCGACGCGGAAGGAGAGCAGGCAGGAGTGATGCCGCTGGCCGAAGGGATTGAATTGGCCAAGGGCGTAGGACTGGATCTGGTGGAAGTTTCGCCAACAGCGGAACCGCCGGTCTGCCGCGTGATGGATTTCGGCAAGTACCTGTTCGAGCAGAACAAGAAACAGCAGCACTCCAAGCGCAAGCAAAAGCAGGTTCATGTAAAAGAGATCAAGTTCCGCCCAGGTACAGACGAAGGTGATTACCAAATCAAACTTCGTAAGTTGGTGCAGTTTCTTGAAGTAGGTGATAAAACGAAAGTCACCTTAAGATTTAGAGGCCGTGAGATGGCGCACCAGGATCTTGGTGCAAATCTCCTGGCCAGGGTCCGAAATGACCTGGAAGAGTACGGCGTAGTCGAGCAGATGCCGCAGATGGAAGGGCGGCAAATGATCATGGTGATTGCACCGAAGAAACACTGAGTAAAAAAGCTGACTGCGGTTAACGACAGCCGCACAATGCATATCCCGCCTGCAGCGGCCGGACGTTCCGGTACGTGGCAAGGCCCGTAAAGTGGAGAATACAATGTCGAAGATGAAGACCAACCGAGGCGCTGCCAAGCGCTTCAGCAAGACGGGCAAGGGTGGCTTTAAGCGATCCCAGTCCCACCTCAATCACATTCTTACGAAGAAGAAATCGAAGCGTAAGCGCCATCTGGGTTTGACACTGCAGGTTGCGGACAGCGACGTGAAGAGCGTGCGACGCATGCTCCCTTACGCATAAGAGGAGATTGAGAAATGGCACGAGTAAAAGGTGGCGCTACCGCCAAAGCGCGTCATAAGAAAGTCCTCGATAAAGCGAAGGGCTATTACGGCGCGAGAAGCAAACTATACAAAACCGCAAAACAGGCTGTCATCAAGGCTGGTCAGTACGCGTACCGCGATCGCCGGCAACGCAAACGCCAGTTCCGGGCACTCTGGATTACACGCATTAATGCGGCCGCGCGACTGCATGGCTTGTCTTACAGTCGGCTGATTAACGGGCTGAACCTTGCCAATATCGAGATCGATCGTAAGGTACTTGCCGATATCGCGGTACACGATCCCGAAGGTTTTGGTGCGATCGCCGAACAAGCGAAGTCCGTCCTGGCACAGAGCAACTAAGATACCCAACGCCGGTGCGATTCGTTCGTGCCGACTTGGGGTAAACGCTCATGCGCGAATTGACTGATCTGGTCCAGACAGCCGCGTCGGAAATCGATGCGGCTGCCGACGTGCCTGCGCTCGACGTGATTCGCGTTGCCTACCTTGGCAAGAAAGGCGAGCTGACGTCGCGGCTGAAGGCCCTGAGTCAGCTTCCGGCTGAAGAAAGACCGGCCGCGGGCCAGGAAATCAATGTCGCCAAGCAGGAGCTGCAGAGTCGTATCAATGCTCGGCGCGCGGCACTGGACTCGCAGGCGCTTGAATCCAAACTTGCGGCTGATGCTGTCGATGTGACCCTGCCGGGTCGCGGCACTTCAATTGGTGGGCGGCATCCGGTTTCTCGAGCGATGGCCAGGATCGAGCAGATCTTTCGCAATGCCGGCTTCGGTGTGCGCTCAGGGCCGGAGATCGAAGATGATTTCCACAACTTTACGGCACTGAATTTTCCGGAGAATCATCCGGCGAGAGCCTTGCACGACACGTTCTTCTTTCCTGGCGGAAATCTGTTACGCACGCATACGTCGCCGGTACAGATCCGGTCGATGGTTAAAGAAGGTGTGCCGATTCGGATAATTGCCCCGGGTCGTGTGTATCGATGCGATTCCGATCAGACGCATACACCGATGTTCCATCAGGTCGAAGGTCTGGTCGTCGATCGAGGTGTCAGTTTGGCCAATCTCAAAGCCGTCCTGCATCAATTCGTAGAGAGTTTCTTTGAGCGAGATGCGGAACTTCGCTTCCGCGCTTCCTATTTTCCGTTCACAGAGCCTTCTGCCGAAGTCGACATACTCTGGGGTGAGGACAAATGGCTCGAGATACTGGGTTGCGGCATGGTACATCCGAACGTCTTGGAGGCGGCCGGTATCGATTCTGAGGAATTCACGGGCTACGCATTCGGTATGGGTGTCGAGCGCCTGGCGATGCTTCGCTACGGGGTCTCTGACTTACGTACCTTCTTTGAAAACGATCTGCGCTTTTTGCGCCAGTTCCGGTAGCCGTCATGAAGATTGCTGAATCCTGGTTGCGTGAATGGGTGAATCCTGATCTGGACACCACGTCGTTGGGTCATCGCCTCACGATGGCTGGTCATGAAGTCGACAGTATTGAGCAAGAAGGGGCCGGATTAGAGGGCGTGGTCATTGCCGAAGTGCTTGAGGTAGAAAAGCACCCGGATGCAGATCGCTTGAGCGTCTGCAAAGTGTCGAATGGCAGCGGCGAGGTTCTTGAGATCGTCTGCGGCGCCCCGAACGTTGTAAAGGGAATGAAAACACCGCTGGCAACGCCGGGGGTCACATTGCCCAATGGCCTGAAACTCCGGAAATCGAAGATTCGCGGTGTCGTATCGAACGGCATGTTGTGTTCTGCGGTCGAGCTCGGTCTCGGCGAAGAGTCCGATGGAATTATCTCGCTTGCCACCGATGCTCCTGTCGGGCAAGCGATAACCGACTACCTGAATTTGCCGGATGCGGTCATTGACCTTGACCTGACTCCCAATAGAGGTGACTGCTTCAGCGTGTTGGGCATCGCCAGAGATGTCTCGGCATTGACGGGTGCAAGCCTTAAAGAGGATTCGGTGCCGCCGGTAGAGGCGACTATCGCAGATACCCACTCCGTGCAGATAGATTTCCCCGAGGGTTGCCCGAGTTTTGCGGGTCGTGTCATTCGAAATATTGACCCGGCAGCGAAGTCACCGCTGTGGATGGCCGAGAGGTTACGCCGCTCAGGCTTGCGTTCAATTAACCCGGTTGTTGATATCACGAACTACATCATGCTGGAGTACGGACAACCGCTTCATGCCTATGATCTGCAGCTCGTAAATGGCCCAATTCAGCCTCGAATGTCTGAAAAGGGTGAAAAAGTAACGCTATTGGACGAAAAGCAGGTCGTACTCGATGCCAACACGCTGGTTATCAGCGACGACAGCGGCGCTATCGGTCTTGCGGGCATCATGGGAGGCCTGAGCACCGCGGTTAGTGAGAAGACAACCGATGTCTTTTTCGAGGCGGCATTTTGGCCACAGGATTTTATCGCGGGACGTGCTCGATCTTACGGGTTGCACACCGATGCCTCACTGCGTTTTGAACGTGGCGTGGATCCACAAGGACAGGCACGGGCCGTCGAGCGCGCGACCTCGCTACTGCTCGAAATCTCCGGCGGTGATGCTGGTCCGTTAGTCCTGCAGACAGCTGCAGATCACCTGCCTTCGAGAGAGACGATTGTCCTTCGTCGTACGCGTCTCGAGCAATTGCTGGGCGTCAAAATCGACGACGCAACCGTCACCGATATTTTGCAGCGTTTGGGCCTCTCGACAGCAACTACCGACGTCGGATGGAGCGTCAGGGCGCCGAGTTTTCGGTTTGACATTGCTATCGAGGTCGACCTGATCGAGGAGATTGCCCGCATCTATGGTTACGACGCGATACCGGAAACCACGGCAATCGCCGAAATGCCACTTGAGACCGTTACCGAGTCGCAAATCGAGTTTGAACAGGTCGCTGCTACGCTTGTTGCCCGCGATTACCAGGAAGTTATTAGCTACAGTTTTGTCGATGCGGAATCGAATGCTGCCTTGTGCGGGGTCGAATCTGAGTTGGTTCTTAGCAATCCAATTTCGGCAGAGATGTCAGTGATGCGTTCAACGCTCTGGCCTGGAATGTTGCGAGCTGCTGCTGCCAATGCTTCGAGACAACAGGATCGCATCAGGCTGTTTGAGTTTGGCAAGACTTTCCATGGCGCGCTCGGAGAACATACCGAGGTCGTTCGCTTGGCGGGTTTGGCCGCCGGTTCGGTGCTTCCTGAACAGTGGGGTTCCAAGTCACAATTCGTTGATTTCTTTGACATAAAGTCAGACGTTTCTGCGCTTCTGCGACTTGCTGTTGATAAACAGAACGTGCAATTTGTTGCCGCAGAACACCCGGCATTACAGCCGGGCCAAACGGCGAATATCTTTCGCGGCGACACCTTGGTCGGCACGCTTGGCAAATTGCATCCACGACATGCAAAAGCGTTCGATATCAAACGAGATATTTTTCTTTTCGAACTGGATGCGATGGTGGCACTCGCATCGGCTGCACCCGTGGCGTCGCCTGTGTCCAAATTCCCGTCGATTCGACGTGACATCGCCGTCATTGTCGATGACAAGATTTCGTCTCAGGAGCTCGTCAGAGCAGTTGCCTCGGTTGCCCCGGATTTGATTTCAACTGTCAGGATTTTTGACATTTATAAGGGCCCAGGGATAGAAGCTGGGCGAAAAAGCGTAGCTTTAGGCTTGATTTTACAGGAAACATCGCGCACCCTTACTGACGATGATGCGGACGCCACGATGACCGCCGCAGTGCGCAGATTGAAAGAAGAATTCGCCGCTGAGTTGAGAGACTAAAAAGTAATGGCACTGACAAAAGCAGATATGGCGGAATCGCTGTTCAACGAGTTAGGTCTCAATAAAAGAGAAGCTCGTGAACTCGTGGATATGTATTTTGAGGAGCTGCGTGCATCACTCGCAGTTGGGGAGCAAGTCAAACTTTCCGGATTCGGGAATTTTGATCTTCGGGACAAAAAAGAACGGCCAGGTCGTAATCCAAAAACGGGCGAGGAAATTCCAATTACCGCCCGTCGAGTGGTTACGTTCCGTCCGGGACAAAAACTAAAGGCCCGAGTAGAAGCATATGCTGGAACCGGGGAATAACGACGAATTACCTCCAATTCCTGGAAAGCGTTACTTCACTATAGGTGAGGTAAGTGATCTCTGCGCCGTGAAGCCTCACGTGCTCAGATACTGGGAACAGGAATTTCCGCAACTCAAACCGGTAAAACGGCGCGGGAATCGCCGCTATTATCAGCGTCAGGACGTATTGATAATCCGCCAGATACGCAGCCTGTTGTATGATGAGGGCTTCACGATTGGTGGCGCGCGGCAGCGGCTAATGGGTGATACTGCGAAGTCAGATGTGACGCAGAGTCAACAGATTATCAAGCAGTTACGACTGGAACTTGAACAAGTCCTTAAGATCCTCCGTCGTTAAGAACCAAAGCATTTCAAATCCGGTCGGGGCGTAGCGCAGCCTGGTAGCGCACCACAATGGGGTTGTGGGGGTCGGAAGTTCGAATCTTCTCGCCCCGACCAACTGTCAAGAAAATGGCCGCTCTCACCTTTGGTGAGCGGCCATTTTTTTGATGGCTGGGAGGGAATTGGAACTGAAACAAAAGGTCGCACCGAGGCCGGCTTTGCCGGTCGACAGGCGCGCAGCGCCCATCTTCTCGCCCCGACCAATTTTATCGGCGCGCCATGCCTTCAGCATCGCACACTGACCAAACAGTGTAGCCGTAGCGAAATCAATTGAATCAATTCGGTGAGACAGATGGCCCCAGCATCCTGTCTTCAATGCCCAGCAAGATTGGCTCGGCGGTGTCCCGATAGATGTTGACCTTGGCGTTGTAAGCGACGCGCGACAAACCGTGTTTGTCCTTGATATGCAAGCGGCGAATATTGAATTGGCCACCGCCCATATTTTCACCGGTCAAATAACACTTGATAGCTGAAACGCGCTCGCCGGAAAATTCCAACCCACCCAGTTTTGCCAGGTTACCCTGGGCGCGTTGCAAAAAGGTGACAGCGTCCATATGCGCCTGTGTTTGCGCGTGATCCTTTGGCACACCGTCGTGCAAATCGGCGAAAAATTCACCGACGAGAATCTGGCCCGGCAGTGCCGCCTCGATCATTCGTGCGAGCTCGATTGTAACGTCGCCAACAATGAAATTATGCATCGTCGGGTTGAGACCTTCGGCTTGATGAAACTCGTAACAGGCACCTACATGGAAACATGCCCGAAGGCGGGGAACAGCTTTGGATGTTGATTTACTTTTCGCTATAGCGTTGTCGGCAAGCACAATGTGCATGAAGTGGTACAGGTTGATGTTCGCTTCAAGACCGTCGTCACGATTCCAGACATAGAATCCGTCGCCGCTCGAGGAGCGCGCAAAACTGATGCCAACATCCTGTTCGAGCATTTTTGCGTGTGCCGAATTTAGTGAATAAGACAGGCTGTTTAGCTGCGTCATTTGCTCAAACGGGGTTAGCAGGCTGAAGCCAACGATATCGAACAGTGTTACTGCGCGACTTGCGACATAGTTAATGCCATATCGGCGAATCATTCTTTCGATGATCTGCGTTTCTACGTCGTGCCCCGTCAACGGTTGCCGCAGCTGCAGATGAATCGGTTCAACCTCGAGGAGTCGCGCCACTTTCTGCATCTGTGACAATGACAATCGGCGCTCACCGGAGATCAATTCTGTAATGAAATGTCCGGAGACTCTGGCGGTATTGCTGCCAGCCTGCGGCGAAGTGTATTCGGCGATCGCATAGTGCGGGACAACGAGAATCAACAAGCCATCGTCCAGTGGCGCCCAACTCAGGATCGTGTTCTGCCCAAGCGCCCAATGCTGGTGCAGGCAAGATTCCAGGTAGACCAGGTTACTGCGTTGACGCAGACCCATGTTCTGGGCCAGGCCCGCCAATTGATCCAGATACGGCGAGAAATCAGCTATTCGCCGAATACCGGATTGAGAGAGATCGTCAAGTTCCATGTGAGTGCCCAATGCGACTTCCGCGCGACTGTTTTCTCTGCCACAGTTCGCACAGCCAGTGCAGGTGTCAGGTTTGTCTAAACACCGTCGGTCGAAAGTAATCAACTCTTGGGTATTGCGCAAGTATTATGAGGAAGTTGTTGTAGGTAATTTAAAATTCAGGATTTACTTACCGATGACAGCAAAGATGTTTAACATAATATTTGCTTTTTTATGGGATCAAATTCGTGATAACCGGTCCGTCGCTTGAAGCGATAAAACACCTTCGGGAAGCGCAGAGGCATGCCATTTTGCGTACGCCTGTCGTTCGTTGCGCGAGTCTTGAATCACGTCTGGGCGAAGATACGAGGGTCTACGCCAAACTCGAGTTTCTCCAGCGCACTGGAACTTTCAAAGCGCGTGGCGCTTTGGCGGTGCTTAGCGGCTTGTCAGCTGAGCAGCGCGATTTGGGTGTGACCGCCGTCAGCGCTGGGAACCATGCGATAGCTACGGCTTTCGCTGCTCAGGCGGTTGGCGCCAGTGCAAAAGTGGTGATGATTGCCAGCGCCAACCCGGTACGCGTTGCGGCCTGCCGCGCATACGGCGCGGAAGTCGTCCTTGCGGATGATGTTCACGAGGCATTCAAAGCCGCGGAGAGAATCCAGGAGGAGGAAGGCCGATTTTTTGTACATCCTTTCGAGGGCGTTGATATCGCGACCGGAACCGGGACTGTTGGTCTGGAAATATGTGAGCAATGCGACTTGTTTGATGCGCTCATTATTCCTGTCGGTGGCGGCGGACTTATTGGAGGGATTTCCAACGCTGTTAAAAAAATACGT
>Ga0316189_10003737_pt1 | contig 14764 bp, 10 predicted proteins | sample LowCovwburrow_MG_FD_204930 | JGI IMG/M metagenome (GOLD analysis project Ga0316189, IMG submission 204930) | Coastal sediment microbial communities from Maine, United States - Lowes Cove worm burrow | ecosystem: Environmental > Aquatic > Marine > Coastal > Sediment | place: USA: Maine...
GCAAATTTTGCGTTTAGACATCCCGATAAAGTAAGTCATATGTTTAGCATGAGTGGTTCTTTTGATATTAAATCATTTATGGATGGTTACTATGATGATAACGTGTTTTTTAATAATCCTGTAGATTTTCTTCCAAACTCAAATCATCCAGATTTATGGAACATGAATATCATACTTGGTGCTGGCGAATGGGATATATGCTTAGACGCTACCAAACAATTAGCTGGTATATTAACGCAAAAAAACATACCTTTCTGGTATGATGAACGCAAACAGGCTAAACATGACTGGCCACTATGGAATGAAATGTTTCCACATTATTTATCAAAACTATAAGAATTAAGCAACCATTACAATTAACAACGCAATTATGAAAAAAATAGGAATTTTATTTGGTCAAGAAAACACCTTTCCACAAGCATTTATTGATCGTGTAAATAAAAAAATTAGTGAGCAAGGCATCAAGGATATGATGGCCGAATTTGTATCTATTGATACCGTTGAGCAAGCAAAATCAGACGAATATGCTGTTATCATTGACAGAATTTCACAAGATGTTCCATTTTACAGAGCATATTTAAAAAATGCTGCAATTACAGGAACTGCTGTAATTAACAATCCTTTTTGGTGGAGTGCAGATGAAAAATTCTTTAACAATGCATTAGCAGAAAAAGTTGGTGTCCCTGTACCAAAAACATTTATTTTACCGACATCACATCGTCCACCAGATACTGATGAAAACTCATTCAGAAACATGAAATTCCCTTTCAACTGGGAAAAAATGTTTGATACTATCGGTTTTCCTGCATACATGAAGCCACATGATGGTGGTGGATGGAAAAGTGTTTATCGTGTTGAGAGCCCAGAAGATCTTTGGGAAAAGCATGGTGAAACAGAACAACTAGTAATGATGCTTCAGGAAGAAATCAACTTTACTGAATACTTTAGATGTTACGTTTTAGGAACAGACAAAGTACATATCATGCAATATGAGCCTAGAAATCCACATCACTTACGTTATGTACTTGATGGAGATCCAGTTGACAAAAAAATATTAGATTTAGTTGAAAAATACTGTATCAGATTAAATAAAGCTTTAGGTTATGACTTCAACACTGTTGAGTTTGCCATTAGAGATGGCATACCTTATGCTATTGACTTTTGTAATCCTGCTCCAGATGCAGATATCAATTCTGTAGGTCAAGAAAACTTTGACTGGATTGTTGAAAATGCAGCTGATATGGCAATCTCAAAAGCAAAACAATACAAAAAAGGACAAATGAACCTTACTTGGGGAACTTTTGTACAAGATCAAATAGCACCTGTAAAACCAGTATCAAAAAAGGTAGCAACAAAAAAGGCACCAGTGAAGAAAGTAACAGTAAAGAAAGCTGCTATCAAGAAAGTTGTTGCTAAAACTCCTATAAAGAAGGCTCCTGTAAAGAAAGCTACTGTTAAAAAGGCAGCTAGTGCTGTAGCGAACAAAGTTGTAGCAAAAAAAGCACCTGCTAAAAAAGCTGTAACTAAAAGTGTTGCAGATAAAACGACTACTGTTAAAAAGGTAGTTGCAAAAAAAGCTCCTGTAAAAAAAGCAGCAGCTAAGACGACTAAAAAGTAAATTTCTTAAAGACCTGATTATTATGTGATAATAATCAGGTCTAAAAATAACTAACCACATTTTTAATATGAAGTTCACATTAGGCATTGAAGAAGAGTATCAAATAATTGATCCAGTGACGAGAGAATTAGTGTCTCACGATCAAAAAATTGTCTTAAACGCAGAAAAGTTACTTGGTGAGCAAATAAAAGCAGAAATGCATCAAGCTGTTGTAGAGGTTGGTACTAATATATGCGAAGATATTACTGATGCTAGAGAGCAAATTACGCATTTACGTAAGTCGACAGCTACAATTGCTGAAGATTTAGGATTTAAAATTGGGGCAGCAGGAACGCATCCATTTTCAAAGTGGGAAACGCAATTGCTAACTCCAAATCCGCGTTATGACCAAATTATCAATGAACTTCAAGATACTGCGCGATCTAATTTAATTTTCGGGCTTCATGTACATATTGGAATGGCTGATAAGTCTATGGCCTTACATTTGGTAAATTCTATGCGCTATTTTTTACCACATTTGTATGCGTTGTCTACAAATTCACCTTTTTGGGAAGGTAGAAATACAGGTTTCAAATCGTATCGATCTAAAATCTTTGATAAATTCCCAAGAACAGGAATTCCAGGCGCTTTTGACAACTATGCACAATATGAAAATTATATCAATTTATTGGTAAAAACCAACTGTATTGATAATCCAAAGAAAATTTGGTGGGACATTCGTATACATCCCGTATTTCCAACTTTAGAAGTTAGAATTTGTGATATACCAATGACTGTTGACGAAACTATTTGTATCGCAGCTTTAATTCAAGCTATCGTGGCTAAACTTTACAAATTAAGAAGTGAAAATCTTAATTTCATGAATTACCACAGAGCATTAATTAATGAAAATAAATGGCGAGCAGGACGTTATGGGATTGAAGGAAAAATGATTGATTTCGGAAAAGAAAGAGAAGTAGAAACAAAACTATTAATGTTGGAGCTACTTGATTTTGTCGATGACGTTATTGATGATCTTGGTTCAAGAAAAGAAATAGATTTCATACACGAAATGCTTAAAAGAGGAACTGGTGCAGACAGACAATTGGCGATTTTTAAAGAAACTAATGACCTCACGAAAGTCGTAGATTATATCACTGAACAAACTGTTTTAGGCGTTAAATAATTTAATAAATACAACACCTTTCCTAATAAAAGAAAGTTAAAAACAAATATGACAAAAGATAGAATAAAATTAGCCGTTTTAGATATGAACAATAATCAGCCCAATCAAGGCTTGCGTTGTATCACAGACATTGCTGGCTTTTTTAATGATGATGTAGACTATCAAGTATTTGATGTAAGAGCGAAACACGAACTTCCAGATACCTCATTTGATATTTATATTTCAAGTGGAGGACCAGGAAGCCCTTTAGAAGAGGGTTCATGGAGAACACCATATTTGCAACTCATGCAAGACCTATGGGATATTAATAAATCGGATGCAGAACAGAAAAAACATGTGTTTTTCATCTGCTATTCATTTCAGGTCATGTGTGATTATTTTGAATTAGGCGAAATAAAACTTAGAAAAAGTACCTCCTTTGGGATTTTACCTGTTCACAAAACCAAAGCAGGATTAGCCGATCCACTTTTAGAGGGTTTACACGACCCTTTTTATGCGGTAGATTCGCGTGATTGGCAACTTATTCAACCAAAACTGAAGGTTTTTAAAGAGCATGGCGCAACGATTTTGAGTATAGAAAAAATACGAACTCATGTAGAATTAGAACGCGCTATTATGGCCGTTCGATTTTCTAATGAATTTGTAGGCACTCAGTTTCATCCAGAAGCAGATCCTATTGGTATCAAGAATCACTTTGAATTAGAAGTGAACAAGCAAATTGTTATCGATAACTTCGGAAAAGCTAAATACAAGACAATGATGAGTAAAATGGATGATCCTGATAAGCTATTCATGACTTATCAAACTATTTTACCAAAGTTTATCACCAAAGCAATTAACCACATCCAGCAACCTATAATGTCATAAATTATTATGATTAAAAGTAACAGAACGCTATACAACGAGAAATTTACTCAAGAAAAATACAACGCTTTTTTAAAGGATATTAATACAACTTTTAATTACGACGTACGATTTAAAATTTCTGAAACACCTGTATTTATTCCAAAAGAATTAAAAGCAAAACTAGTTGAAGCTTGCGATGAAATTATGGCGACCATTAATCAGCCAAATTTCAAAGAGCTAACTAAAGACGCTTTTTTCGATAAAAATACGATAGTTCCCAATGAAGATGCGCAAGCTAAATTCATTCAGATAGACTTCGGTATTTGTACTGACGAAAACGGTAACCTTACTCCGAAATTAATCGAGTTGCAAGGTTTCCCTTCCTTATACGGTTTTCAAGAACTTCTTGGTCGTATGTATCGCAAACATTTTGGTGATGCCATTCCTGAAGGCTATTCGCAGCATTTAAACGGGATGTCAACTGAAGAGTATGTAGAGCTCTTAAGAACCGAAATTGTTGGAGACACCAACCCAAAACAGGTTATTTTATTAGAATTAGAACCACATGAACAAGCCACAGCAGTAGATTTTTATGCTACCGAAGCATTGCTAGGGATAAAAACAATATGCATTACAGACTTAAAGAAAAGAGGTAAGCAATTGTTTTATGAAAATGAAGCTGGTGAAGATGTTCACATTTTAAAAATATACAATCGCATCATTTTTGATGAGCTACACCAACGTGAAGATCTTGAAGGTGAATTCAAATTTCAGGACGAAGTAGATGTCGAATGGATTGGTCACCCAAACTGGTTTTTCAGAATTAGTAAATACATGATGCCTTTACTTAAAAGCAAATATGTCCCAAAAACGTTTCTATTAGAAAAGCTAAAAAGTATTCCAACAGACCTAGAAAATTACGTATTAAAACCACTCTTCTCCTTTGCAGGAGCTGGAGTGCATATTCATGTCACACCTGAAATTATTGCTGGATTAAAAAACCCATCAAATTATATTCTTCAAGAAAAAGTAGCCTATGCTCCTATTATTGAAACTATGGATGTACCAGCAAAATGTGAAGTCAGAATGATGATGGTGCACAACTCTAAAACTAATAAAACTGAAATTGCAAGCAACCTTATTCGTGTTAGTAAAGGCGAAATGGTGGGTGTAAAATATAATAGAGATAAAACTTGGGTTGGCGGAAGTACCGGTTTTTTTGAAAATTAATTTTATATTTTAGATATAGTTAAAAATCAGACGGTAACTCTAATACATACCAACAACTCAAATGTCCGAAAACGCATATACGCTATCTAGCAGAAAAAGACGAATTGCAGCCTTTCTAATTGATCACTTTGCAATGACTTTCTTAATCGTCTCTATTGTGTTTTTATCTGTTGGAACAAATTTTATAGACGAAAATAATATTAGTGATTTTGCAACTAGAATGTTACCTGCATTGATTTTTGGCTGTCTACTTTATGTTTCTAAAGATGCCATAAAAGGAGTTAGTATCGGTAAATGGATTATGGGAATAATGGTGCGTGATGAAATAAATCCAACTGAAGTTCCATCGTTTGGCAGACTCTTTATTCGAAATCTATTCATCATCATTTGGCCAATAGAATTTATAGTTCTTGCTGCTAGTCAAGATAAAAAAAGACTGGGAGATAAAGTTGCAAAAACTATCGTTGTCAAAAACCCAAGCAAACCAGCAAAACTACCTCGTGCTTTAGCTTTACTTGGAATTGGCATCGCTTTTTGTGCCTTTACTTTTCTATTCGCTGGCTCAACAATGAAAAATTCTGAAGCCTATAAAGTAGCCATTGAAAATATTGAACAAAACAAGGAAATAGTAGCTAAAACTGGTGGCATAAAAGAGTATGGTTTGATGCCAACGGGAAGCATCAATATTTCAAATGGGTATGGAAAAGCACAATTAGAAATTAAAGTTATCGGAAACAGAAAAGATGCAAATGTTACTGCCTACCTCACAAAAGAACCACTTGGCGAATGGACATTAATTGAACTGGATAACAAATACTAAGCTTTATTGACGCTGTGCTTTTGCTCTTGATTATCAACAGCTAATCTTCATAAATAACTTACGTTTAGTAAAGATATCAATATTGGTAATGCACCTTTTATAAACAAGTATCGTTTTACACTGACTTATCAGGAGCTGGTAAACTCGCATGAAACTCATCAGCAATACGTTTGGTGTAATGGTCAAGTAATTCTAATACACGTTCGCTAGAATCTGATACAACGATCATCCCAATGTGCCATTTTTTGTTCATGCGCCAAACAATCTCACTATCAGTAAAACTAGAAGTATCTGGATGTTCATAACGACTTAATGAGACTATAATTCCTGCGTATTTATTATCTGCTTTAGGGAGTTTATATTTTGTTTTCCTGAGGTTTGATGCTTCAATTTTGGCCCATTCTCCCCAAAGGTTGACACCTCCAGAAGCGTATTCTACCATTTCGGCTAAATTAGCGCCTCCTACTCTAGATGATGTTTCTAAAAAGAACAATTCACCTGTTGCCTTAGATTGGATAAACTCGGTATGAGAGGCACCAAACTGCATTCCGAAGGCCTTCATTACCTGAGCATTCATTTTTTGTAATGCCTTTTCTGTTTTTGAACCAATTTCGCAGGTTGCAGATCTAAAAATTCCGCCTCCATGAGCAACTTCAAAAGGTGTATCTAAATACTTGCTTACTCTCGAAAAAATTACTTTTCCATCTACATTTAATCCATCAACGTGATACACATCACCTGGAGCAAATTTTTCAACTAGATAATTATCGCGTTCATCACCTAATTCATGTATAACTTGCCATAATTCATCCTTACTATGTACTTTCTTGATACCTGTTGCAGAAGCTTCCATACGAGGTTTTATTAACCAAGGCGGACTCACTGTATCAGCATATGCATTGATATCAGCATTATGAAACAAATCAGTAAATTCCGGAACATTTACTCGTTCTTCCTTTGCTTTAATGCGCATGGCTAATTTATCTCTAAAATAATGTGCGGTAGTACGTCCCATTCCTGGCATTCTAAAATGCTCACGAACCATCGCTACTTTTTCAACATCAAAATCATCAAGTGCTACAAAACGGTCAAATTTTAATTCTCTAAATTTAAACGCTAATCCTTTAATAACGTCATGCTCATTCCATTGATCAATATAAAAGGTATCATCAATAGATTCCCAAGGCCAATCTTCATTTTCTAAACTTTTTTTGGTTAATAAAAACACGTTATTACCATCAGCTTTACAGCTTTTTAAAAAATCTTCACCTTTAAAATAGGTTGAAATACAAAGGAAATTTAAGGGTTGTTTAGCCATGATTTTATAGTTAGAATGAATACTTTAAGTTGTTAAAAATGAAGCAGTAAACTTACAAAAAATTGTATGTTATTTTATTGCTTTTTCTTTAATAAAATTTGTAATTAATTGAATGCCATAACCTGAAGCACTTTTCATTTTCGCATATGAAGAACTACCAAAAGAAACACCAGCAATATCTAAATGCATCCAATTGTCATGAGCTTCAGTAAAAGCCTCTAAAAATTTAGCGGCATTGGTCGCACCTGCAAGTGGGTTTCCGCTAAAATTTCGGATATCAGCAATATCAGAATGCAAATCGCTTTCATAGTCTTCAAATAATGGTAACTGCCAAACGCGTTCGTTGACTTTATAACCAATATCAGACATACTTTTCGCCATATCTTGATTATGGGTAAACATTCCCGCAGCATGATACCCCAAAGTGCGTACCACACTTCCTGTTAAAGTTGCCAAATCAATTAAATAGTCTGGCTTAATCTTTCTTACAGCATAACTCAATCCATCAGCCAATACCAAACGACCTTCGGCATCGGTATCAATAATTTCGATGGTTTTTCCTGAATACGAATCAATAACGTCACCTGGTCGATAACTTTCTGCGTCTACAGCATTTTCCGCCGAACATACGATACCAACTATATTTATGTCGAGTTTTAATTTTGCAACTAATTCTACAACACCTAAAACTACGGCTGCACCACCCATGTCACTTTTCATATAGTGCAAATTAGTGGACGGTTTGATAGATAAACCTCCTGAGTCGAAGGTGATTCCCTTACCAACTAAAGCAATATCAGTTTTCTTTTTCGAGGTCCCTTTATATTCTGTGATAATTACAACAGGTTTGTTAACACTCCCTTTTCCGACGGATAAGACAGCCTCAAAACCTTGTTTTTTTAATTGTTTCTCTTTTAAAACCGTACACGTATACTTACCATCTTTAGCAGATTTACTAGCCCAATCCCCTAAAAATTCTGGTGTTTTTATATTTGGTGGCGCATCAACTAATGTCTTAATTTTATTGATGGATTCACCTGTATATTGTCCTTCGCTTACACATTTTTTAATCGGTTTAGAAGACACAACCTCAACACTAGTTTTCTTTTGTTTTTCTTTTGAAGATTTAAACACACCAATGACATATTGCGCCATTTCTATGCCAATAACTGCTTTTTTTACAGCCTCATCATCTAGATTTTCAGCATACAACTGAATGCTTTTATCCCAATGCTTTTGGGTCTCAAAACAAAATTTCCTCAACGCTTCTTCTAATTTTGAAGCTTCTTTATCTTCACCTATTCCCACTAAATAAATTCGATTTCCAGTGCTTCCATAAAGGAGTTGGTGGCTGGCAAAACTTCCATCGAAATCAGGCTTTTCTATTGGAAGAAATTGCTGTATTGCGTCTAAATCATCTTTCTTACAAGGAAGAATAAAATCTTTAGTAGCATCTAGTGTTTTGGTATGTTTATACGTCATAATTACGAATTAAAAAAGAGCCATTTTACGGCTTTTGGGAATTCTTCACGCCAATGCATTTCGGCATGATTTCCGTGTTCATTAATTGAAAAATGAAAATCTATATGGTAGCCTTTAATCATTTTTTCTTTGATAATACTGCCCAATCGTTTCGCATTAGGCAAATGTGCTGCGCTTTCTTTTCCGCCAGAATACAAGTAAATTTTAGACTCTTCAAGTGGCTTAAAACTTTTAGTGCTTTTAAAAATCCTATTTGAAATCCATAAACTTGGTGAGAATATCATGAGTTTACCAAAAACACCTGGATTTGATAATCCAGCATGTAAACTTATTAAAGCTCCCATTGAACTTCCACCAATACCTGTATGTTCAAAATCTGGCAACGTGCGATAATGTGAATTGATATAGGGTATCAATTTTTCAATCATAAACTGAATGTAAAAATCACCTTTACCTTCGCCAAAACGTGGGTGAAAATAGGGTAAGTATTCACTAATTCGTTCTTCTTCGCCGTGATCAATAGCTATGATGATGATATCTTTTAATCCTTCAGAGGCTAATTTAGCCATTGATTTATCTATTGCCCAATCACCAAAAGGAGCAGATGGATTAAACAAATTTTGTCCATCTTGAAGATACAACACAGGATATCGTGTATTGGTTTCATGGTAATCATGTGGCAATAATGCAGAAATTTTCCGAGTAGCATTAAGATGAGGAATCTCGTAGGCCTCTTCAATAACTACTATAATAGGTTCAAACTCCGTCTCTGTCATTTACATTTATTTAAGGATAACGAAATTACTATTTTATGACTTCAAAAACTATAATTTTTGTCATATATATCAACAAAATTCAATGTTTTATTGACATTTAAATTTTAACGCTTACAGTTTGATAAATACATCTAAACAATGAGTCCTATTTTAGAGAAGAGTCCAACTTCATTATCAATAATTTAGCTCTAAACAAGCCATATACACTAGAGCGTAACGTTAAAGAAAAACTAAAAACAACCGCTTCACTAGTTGACTTCATTATATTTGATTTTAACTAACTATACTATAATGAGAACACGATTACCTATACTTTTTCTATTTCTTTTTTCTTCATTGCTACTCATAGCACAGCAACCTAAAAAACCTACAGCTTCAGAAATTCATGAATCCATAAAAAAACTTAATTTTTTGGGCTCCGTGCTATACGTTGCTGCGCATCCAGATGATGAGAATACACGTTTAATTTCTTATATGTCAAACCAGGTAAAAGCGCGTACTGCTTACCTCTCACTTACTCGTGGTGATGGTGGTCAAAACCTTGTAGGACCAGAAATTAGAGAACTTTTAGGAGTCATCAGAACTCAAGAATTACTGGCTGCCAGACGAACAGATGGAGGCGAACAACTATTCACAAGAGCTAACGACTTTGGCTACTCAAAACATCCAGACGAAACTTTAGAGATATGGAATAAAGCAGAAGTATTAAATGATGTGGTTTTAGCCATACGACAATTTAAACCTGACGTTATTGTTAATCGGTTTGACCACAGAAGTCCTGGAAGCACACATGGCCATCATACAAGTTCAGCGATGTTAAGTGTAGAAGCTTTTGATTTGGTTGGCGACAAAAATGCATACCCAAATCAATTATCAAGTGTTAGTGTATGGCAACCTCAACGTTTGTTTTTCAATACGTCGTGGTGGTTCTACGGAAGTCAAGAGAATTTTGATAAAGCTGACAAAACGAATCTTTTAGACATCGATACAGGTGTGTATTTCCCGAGTAGTGGATTGAGCAATCCTGAAATTGCGGCATTAAGTCGCAGCCAACATAAATCTCAAGGTTTTGGAAGCACAGGAAGTCGTGGAAGTCAGATAGAATATATTGAGCTCATCAAAGGTGATTTACCAGCAGACAAAACAAATTTATTTGAAGGTATAGACACGTCTTGGAACCGAATTGAAGGCGGAAAAGCCATTGGTAATATTCTACTCGCTGTTCAAAACAACTATGACTTTAAAAACCCATCAGCATCTATTCCTGAATTGATGAGGGCCTATAAAGACATTCAGAATTTAAAAGATGACCATTGGAAAACTATTAAAACCAATGAGATTAAAAACATTATTGCAGCATGTGCTGGTTTATATCTTGAAGCAACAGCAAATACGAATCATTCAACTGCTGGAGCACAAGTGGATTTAAATTTAGAAGTGATTAATCGCAGTGATTCTAGCATTATCTTATCAAATATTGTAAATCCTAACGGAATTCAAATTGACAAAAACCTCAAGTTAGACAACAATACGAGTTTTGATTTCAAGGAAACATTAAACATCAAGAATAATCAAGATATATCAACACCTTACTGGCTCACAAAAAAAGGAACGTTAGGCATGTATAAAGTTGAAGACAAATCCCTTATAGGAAAGCCAGAAACTCCAAGGTCACTCAATGTTACATTTAATCTTAATATTGAAAATGTAGCCATTTCGTATACAAAACCTATTGTTTATAAAACTAATGACCCCGTAAAAGGAGAAGTTTACAAGCCTTTTGAAATTGTACCTGAAGCTTCGGCAAAAATTTCGGAAAAGGTCATTATTTTAGATTCAGATAAGCAGAGAGATATTGAGGTTATCGTCAAAGCAGGACGAGATAGTTTAGAAGGCTTTGTAGAATTAGCATATCCTAATGATTGGCAAGTATTTCCTAAAAAACAGAAGGTAATGATTGCTAATAAAGGTCAGGAAGAACGTTTAGTGTTTACAGTTATTCCTCCAAAAGAACAAAGTGAAGGCCTATTAACACCTATGGTTCATGTTGGTGATGAAATTTATACTAAAGAATTGATAGACATTGATTATGACCATATTCCGTTTCAAACGGTTTTATTGCCAAGTGAAAGCAAGATTGTGCGACTCGACATTCAGAAGCGTGGTGAAAATATCGGTTATATTGAAGGTGCCGGAGATGTTGTTCCTGAGAGTTTAAGACAAATTGGCTACAACGTTGCCGTATTAAAACCAGAAGATATTTCCCCAGAAAACTTAAGTCGTTTTGACGCTGTTGTAGTAGGAATTAGAGCTTATAATACTGTTGAAGCCTTAAATTTCAAACAACAAATTCTTTTTGATTATGTCGCTCAAGGCGGAAATATGATTGTGCAATACAATACAAGACATAATGTTAAAGTAGACCAGATTGCACCATATGATTTAAAATTATCTCGTGATAGAGTCACTGATGAAAACGCTCAAGTTAGACTTTTGGCAACAACACATGAAGTATTAAACTTTCCGAATAAAATTACAGAAAATGACTTTGATGGATGGACGCAAGAACGTGGTTTATATTTTCCAAATGAATGGTCGAGCGAGTTCACTTCAATCTTATCAATGAATGATAAAGGCGAAACTCCAAAAACAGGAAGTCTGTTGATAGCAAAACATGGTAAAGGGAACTATGTGTATACAGGATTGAGTTTTTTCAGGGAATTTCCAGCAGGAGTTTCGGGAGCTTATCGCTTATTTGCTAATATATTATCCTTAGGAAAAAATGACATACCCAATACTGAGGACATAAAAAAATAATCATCTCCTACAAGGTTTTTAAAAGCTTGTAGGTATTTTAATATTACAGACCAATTTAATCAACCAACTATGGAAAAATATAAATGGAATAAGATGTACACTTTAGTACTGGCAGCAAACATCATCTATATCATAGCATTTTACTTCATCACTAAAGCCTTTTAAAATGCAAACATTAGATTGGATTGTACTCATAAGCACATTGCTACTTATTGTTATCTACGGAACATATCAGTCGAGAGGCAGTAAGAACGTTCAAGATTATTTAAAAGGCGGAAACACCTCAAAATGGTGGACGATTGGCTTATCGGTCATGGCAACTCAAGCCAGTGCGATTACCTTTTTATCAACACCTGGACAAGCCTTTAATGACGGCATGGGCTTTGTGCAATTCTATTTCGGGTTGCCAATTGCTATGGTCGTGATTTGTATGGTATTTATACCGCTATACCATCGCCTCAAAGTCTATACAGCATATGAATTTTTAGAAGATAGATTTGATTTAAAAACGCGAACCCTAACCGCAATACTCTTTTTAATACAACGTGGTTTAGCAGCCGGAATTACCATTTTCGCACCTGCAATTATTTTATCTGCTGTTTTAGGATGGAACCTTCTTCTACTCAATGTTATCATAGGCGTTCTGGTTATTATTTACACGGTATCCGGCGGAACAAAAGCCGTAAACGTGACACAAAAACATCAAATGATTGTCATTTTTACTGGGATGATTATTGCCTTTTGTTTAATTATTGATAAGCTTCCTGAAGGCATTAATTTTTCAAAAGCACTTGATATTGCTGGAGCCAGTGGTAAAATGGAAGTTTTAGATTTTTCATTTAGCCTTGACAATCGGTATACGGTTTGGAGTGGTCTTATTGGTGGTACATTTTTGATGCTCTCCTATTTTGGGACAGATCAAAGTCAGGTGCAACGTTACCTCTCTGGAAAATCACTCAAAGAAATGCAGATTGGTATGATGTTCAACGGACTTCTTAAAGTACCAATGCAGTTTTTTATTCTGCTTGTCGGTGTTATGGTATTTGTGTTTTATCAATTTAATGAAGCACCTGCGAATTTCAACCCTACAGCTACCGAAGTCGTTTTAAACTCTGAATACGCAGAACAATATAAAGCTATTCAAGCAAAACAAAGCGCAGTATTTGCAGACAAACAAGCTATTATAAGCTCTTTTGTTGATACTGGAGATGAAACCTCATCAACGCAAATTGCATCTTTAAATACCCGAAGTGATGAACTGAGAGCAGAAGCTAGAGAATTGATTGAAAAAGCTGGAGACTCCAAAGGTATCAAAGTTGAAAGTAATGACAAAGATTACGTGTTTATTCATTTCATTTTAAACAATTTACCTCGAGGCTTAATTGGGTTACTCCTGGCTGTAATTCTAAGTGCAGCAATGTCAAGCACCGCAAGTGAATTAAATGCTTTGGCGAGTACCACTGTCATGGATTTATATAAGCGAAATACATCTATCAAGTCTGAAACCGAAATGGTAAAAGCGTCTAGATGGTTCACTTTAGCTTGGGGAATTATTGCGATTGGAGTGGCCTGTGTCGCCAATCTTGCGGAAAATTTAATCCAGTTAGTGAATATTATTGGCTCCATTTTCTACGGAAATGTGCTTGGTATTTTCCTCTTGGCTTTCTTTTTCAAATTTGTAAAAGCTAATGCTGTATTTACAGCAGCTTTAATCACGCAAGTTGTAGTTATCGCACTATTCTTACTGAATGAATATGACTATATCAACTTGCCATTTTTATGGCTCAATTTTGTAGGCTGTCTTATCGTTATTGTCATTGCATGTTTGATACAATCACTAAGTTCAAATAATAATTATGCAGAAGCCTAAAACCATACGTTGGGGAATTATAGGTCTTGGTAAGATTGCCACTAAATTTGCACAAGATTTACTGAACGTTGAGAATGCACAACTCTATGCCGTTGCTTCACGACAGCAAGATAAAGCAAACGTTTTTGCAAACACCTATCATGCTAAAGTGGCATACAATACTTACGAGGCCTTAGCAAAAGACCCCAATGTGGATGCCGTATATATAGCAACACCTCATGCCTTTCATAAGGAACATTCGATATTATGCTTAAATCATGAAAAAGCAGTCTTATGTGAAAAACCTTTCGCTATGAATGCCAATGAGGTTAAGGAGATGATCGTGGCTGCTGAGAGGAACGATACCTTACTTATGGAAGCTATGTGGACCTACTTTCTGCCACATTATCAATTTGCATTAAAACATATTCAAGAAGAAACATTCGGAAAAATCAAAAAGATTGAAGCCGATTTCGGATTCAAACCAGAAATAGACATGTCCTCTAGAGTGTTTAAAAAATCACTTGGAGGAGGAAGCTTACTCGATATTGGCATCTATCCCATTTTTGTTGCGCTTTCATGTTTAGGTGAGCCTATTCATATAGAATCAAAAGCCACATTTTTTGAAAATGATGTCGATTCATCTTGTCTTATGGTTTTTAGCTACGCAGATAACGTAGAAGCACATTTAAAAAGCACATTACTAGAAAACACAACCACAGAAGCAATCTTTTACTGTGAACGAGGAACTATTAAAATTAATTCCAGATTTCATCAACCTTCCACTGTTACGCTCATTTCCGAAGGAAAAGAAAACACATTTGATTTTGATAATACGACTCA
>Ga0316189_10003738_pt1 | contig 14764 bp, 24 predicted proteins | sample LowCovwburrow_MG_FD_204930 | JGI IMG/M metagenome (GOLD analysis project Ga0316189, IMG submission 204930) | Coastal sediment microbial communities from Maine, United States - Lowes Cove worm burrow | ecosystem: Environmental > Aquatic > Marine > Coastal > Sediment | place: USA: Maine...
CCCGAAATGGCAGGGTAAGAACAAGCCGCATCGTGGTGACCGGCGTTGGGTCAAGGGGTGGAGCCCGGAGCAGATCTCGAACCGGTTGAAGGTCGACTACTGTGATGATGAGTCGATGCGGATCAGTCACGAAGCTATCTACCAGGCCCTATATGTCGAGTCCCGCGGTGCGTTGAAACGCGAACTGGCTACCCATCTACGCACCGGCCGAGCGCTGCGAATCCCGCGCAAACGAATAGGACGGCGGTCTTGGCATCACGTCACCGATGAGGTGATGATCAGCGAACGACCAGCCGAAGCCGAAGACCGGGCCGTGCCAGGGCATTGGGAAGGAGATCTCGTAATCGGGTTGCAACGATCCGCTATCGGCACACTCGTGGAGCGAACCACCCGGTTCACGATGCTGATCCATCTCCCACGCGAGCCCGGCTACGGTGAACAACCCCGCAAAAAGAACGGCCCCGCCCTGGCCGGTTACGGTGCGGTCACGATGAAAAACCGGCTGGCTGAATCGATGACCAAACTTCCCGAACAACTACGGCGATCATTGACCTGGGACCGAGGCAAAGAACTCTCCGCCCACGCTAACTTCACTGTCGAGACCGACATCCCCGTGTACTTCGCTGACCCGAAAAGCCCCTGGCAAAGAGGCACCAACGAAAACACCAACGGCCTGCTACGCCAATACTTCCCCAAAGGCACTGACCTGACCCGCTGGACCGCTGAAGAGATCGAAACCGTCGCTGCCACCATCAACTCACGACCCCGCAAGATTCTCGGATGGAGAACCCCCGCCGAAGCCTTCAACGAACACCTACACTCAATCCAACAAACCAGTGTTGCAACCACCGATTGAATCCAGCCAATTTCGCGCCCGGATCGTTCACCGGACCTTGACCCGATATCGGATGGTCGGATCGATGGGCAACGTCGGCACCGCCGCCGACAACGCAGCAATGGAATCGTTCTTCGCACTCTTGCAGCGCAACGTGTTGAACACCCGACGGTGAGCCACCCGCCACCAACTCCGCATCGCCATCATCACCTGGATCGAACGGACCTACCACCAACGACGACGACAGGCCGCCCTCGGCCGATTGACACCAACCGAATACGAAACAATCATGACCCCTCAGACGGCACTCGCCGCCTGAACCAACCTGTCACCGCTACCCGCGGCAGTCCCTGCTGATGTGGCGGGTGGCTATACTAAACATGGTGCAGACGTTGTTGGTGACACCGCGAACATCATCTCAGACGCCCCAAGAACAGCAGCTCTTGCTTGCAGCTTCTCTGCTGAGACCGAAGTGGTCATGGCTGACGGTACGACGAAGCCGATCTCGGAGGTCGAGGTTGGTGATGAGGTTCTTGCTGTCGACCCGGAGACTGAGCAGCGAGGGGCGCGGCGGGTGCTGAACTTGTTCGTGCACGACGACACGCTCGTCGACTTGAACATCGGCAGTGGTGTGGTGACGACGACGGAGGATCATCCGTTCTGGAATAAGACTGATGGGGCGTTTCAGCGGGCTGATTCTCTCGACGCTGGTGACCTGGTGTTCACTGTGGGCGGTGACTTAGTCGCTGTCGACGGGCTTGTTGCTGGCTCGGCCGCATGGGGGACAGCCTACAACCTTCACATTGAGGAGATCCACACCTACTTCGTCGTCGTTGGTGACGAAGCGATATTGGTTCACAACACATGTCATCCGGTGCTGCGGAATTGGAGTAGTCAGCGGTTTCAGTTTGGGAATGCGGCGTTTCAGCTTGACAAGAGCGGGTTCTCGCACATTCTCGAGCGTCATCATCCTGCGTTCTCGGATGGGTCGACAAAGGCGACTCAGACGTTCTTTGATGATGCCTTGACTGTGAGTGATGTACAGAGCCTGATCTGCTCAGTTGCTCGACAGAATCGTGAAGCCTTGATGGGTATCGGGGCTGGGCGTGGTCAGGTTCGCGGTGTTGTGAACGGGCAGGAGTATGTCCTCGGTGTTCGCAACGGCCGCATTGGTCAGTTCTATCCGGTGCCGGTGCCATGAGCGTTGTCGTCACGTCGTGGCTAGGAGATCCTAGTGAGGGCTTCGCTCCCTTTGGATCGACTAGGCCAGCTCGCTGTGAGTATATCGATGGTGCGATCGTCCTTGAGGTGGCGGGGGTTGAGGTGCTGTCGTTGGAGATGTGGGATGACATCGACTGGTTGTGGCCGTTTGTTGTTCAGGCCTTGGATGAATGCAAGAGACTGGGTGTCGGGGAGAGGTACTTCCCAAGCCAGCCTTTGCTATTTCGTGCTGAGTGGTTGGGCTCGCCGGGCTTGGTCCGGATATCGGTGGCCGGTGGAGAGATACGCAACTCGGTAGTTGGTTCAGGTCAAGAGATTTACCGGGCAGTGGGTGAGGCCGCGCTTGACTTCTACACGCACCTCAGGGCTCATTGTTCGTCTGACCCAGCAGACGATGAGATCGTCTCGATAGCGGCTTCTTGGCTTGGTGAAGAATGCACGCCGTATCCCGGTACCAGCGGCCGCCCTAGGAGCAGCCGCAACCAGGGTCCCGATTCCGCTTCCAATCTTTGAACCTGCCCAGCATCCACCGGCTGTTCCCGGGCGGGGAGAGATCGAACGGTTCTTCCACAATCCATCATTTTGCCCCCACCGGTTGAATCCAAGGCAGCTTTTTTAGGAACGCAACCTGTTTATCCTTAACCGCCAACTCCTAATCTTTCGCTTTCAACGCTTTGCGAAGCTCAGCAACTTCTTCAGCTAACTCATTATTGCTGCGTTTTGGTTTACGGCCCTTAGCGGTCACTTCTATCCCTTCCCGTCGGGCACGACTGATCCATTTGCGAAGCGTGTCAGGTTTAACCCCAGCCGCTTCAGCGACGTCGCGTACAGGACGAGAATACTCCACCACCTGACGGACCACATCCTCATGGAACTCCCTCGTGTACCTACTCGAACTCATCTGATCTACTCCTTCAACCAGAGCCAACCACCGAGTCACTTTTCCTGCCCCACTCCAGCTTCACAGAGCTACTTGATTTCGCCATCGGCCACAAGGGCCAGCGATACTGGGTGATCGAGGGCTGCGGCAGCTGGGGTCAAGGCTTGGCAACGTGGCTGCAGTCACGCGGCGAAGACGTTCGAGAAATTGACAGCCCCCGTCGCCCGGCACGACGGATGGGCAAAAAGACCGATGATCTTGACGCCCTGCGCGTCGCCAGAGAAGCACTCGGCCGTGAAAACCTCGCCACACCTCGTGCTACCGGCGATCGAGATGCACTCGCTACGTTGCTTACCTCACGACGTTCGGCCATCTCAATGGCCTGCGACACTGAACGCCAGCTCACGGCCTTAGCCTCAACATGCCCTGAGCCTCTCGCCGACCGTCTTCGAGGAAATCCACTTCACAAACGGCCACCATCTGCCGACGCTGGCGCCCCACCGGCGACCGGTCCATCATCGCAACGGCAGACACGATGCGTCGGCTGGCGCATCGTATTCGCGAACTCCGCGCGAGGCCGACGCGCACGAACACCAGATCAAAGCAATCGTGGAGAGCTGGCGACCTGACCTGCTCCGACTGACCGGAGTTGGACCCATCGTTGCTGCCACCGTCTTGGTCATCTGGTCCCACCCAGGCCGAATCCGCAGCGACTCTGCCTTCGCCATACTCGCCGCTGTCGCACCGATCCCGGCATCATCTGGAATGACTACCCGATTTCGTCTCAACCGCCGGGGCGACCGTCAGCTCAACCGAGCGCTTCATATCGTTGCCATCCAACGGCAACGAACGACCCAGCCACCAAAACGTACTTCGACAAGCGAAGGGCCGAGGGAAAGACCGACCGAGAGATCCGTAGATGCCTAAAGCGCTACATCGCACGCGAACTCTTCCGCACCCTCCAATCAGGACTTGACAGCCAATAGGAGCGTCCTGCCAGACTCGCCTCCCCCGCAAGCCAAGCTAGTCGTCACCACTACCCGCGGCAGTCCCGTCCATGACCCGTCGCCGAGCTTCAGTCGCCCCATGATCTCACTAGCGCAGCGAGGGCCTCTGGATCTAGAGAACGGCCGAGCGCCTGCCTGCCCAATACACACCGCAGCAAACAGCGGCTCGAGTGAAGACGACCGGAGAGGACTGAACCTCGTCGTAGGCCCCACGATCGATGAGATACACGCCAGCGACGACACCCTCCGTACACGGAGCAGTAACAAAGCCTTCGAGAACCGCCACAGCGAACTCATCTGGCAGTCCACGGACGATCCTAACTCCCGAGTCCATCAGTTCGTCAGCAAGCGCACCGAAGGTGAGCTCGCCGCTCTCAGCGACCTCAACTACAGAATCAGTATCACCCGGCGACTACGCTCCGCCCAACGCCGCGATGCTCGATGGGCCTCCACGTCCCGCCAACTCAACGTAGGCACGAATCTCATCGTCCTCGGTGCCAGGCCGCGACGCGCTGAGGATGGATCGCCTCCACCGGACGGCCCGGAAAGCACTCTTCTCGCTCGCATCTTGAACCGTGACGGACCACTGGCCCTCGGCGATCTTGAGGCTCATCGATCGATTCCCCAGTATCTGAACCAGTTCGAGTTGAAGTGTTTAGGGAACGCCTTGATGACCTCTGGGTCGTAGTTGGCGAAAGTCAGATGCGTACGGCCCGCGACGCGATGAGCATCATCCAATGAAAGCCCCCGAGCAAGCGCGTCCGCCTCGGTGAGTTCGTGCCGCAGGGAGTTCTGCTCGGCCGACGACAGCGGTCTGCCAGAACGCTGCGCAGCAGCGATGCGATCGAGCATTGATTCGCCCTGGGACGTTCCTATAGATGTCAAGTCCTTTCTTTGAGGGTGGCGAGGTCGGCTATGGGGGTTCGGTGGATGTCTTGGATGATGTAGCGTTTGAGGCAGCGGATGATCTCTTTCTTGGTTCGCCCTTCGGTGGGTCGTCGGGTCATGTATGCCTGGGTTTTGGGACAGTAGCGGAGACGGACGATGACGATCATGTGGAGCGCTCGGTTGGCTTGGCGGTTGCCGCTGTAGTTGAGTCGGTGTCGGGTTGTGCGGCCTGATGACGCCGGGATCGGGGCAACGCCGCAGAGGTGAGCGAAGGCGGCCTTGGAAGTGAGCCGGTCGATGTTTTCCCCTGCAGCGACGAGCAGGGTGGCCGCGTGGCTGGTGCCGATCCCGAGTCTGGTGATCGTGGTTGGAGCAGCGATACCCACGAGACGGTCGAGTTCGACATCAAGAGTAGTGATCTCACCGTTGAGATCGGCGATCCGGCGGGCGACGCTTCGCAACGCGAGCTTGGCTGCTTGGTGAGGGTCGATAGAGCCGGTGTTGGTGATGCGGAACTGACGGCAGAGCGTGGCCTTACCCTCGAGCGAGGATCGTTGGGTGAGGCGTTCACGTAGCTCGGCTGGGGCGGTGGTGATGAGGTCACCGAGCTGGCACAGAGCAGCAGAACGGGCCTTGACCGCGCCATCTCGGGCCACGGTGAGTTGGCGGATCGACTCGACAATCCCGGTGGTGTCTTTGGCCGTGGCCACGGCTTCTCCGGAGAGGACTTTGCGGGCTGCGGCTGCGGCATCGATCGGGTCGTTCTTCCCGCGGCGGCGCCGGTGTGGGGGTGGGGCTGGTTGACCTCGATCACCCGGAGGTGTTGTGAGCGAAGGTGGCGGGTGAGCCCCGCACCGTAGGCACCGGTTGATTCGACCCCGGCAGCGATCACCGGCCCGTGCTTGTTCATCCACACCCAGGCCTCGACGTAGCCAGCAGCGCTGGCCGGGAAGGTGCTGGTGGCTAGTAGACGACCCAACAGATCGAGCAGCGCTATGGTGTGGGTGTCGAGATGGCAGTCGATACCAGCGACCACACCATTGGTTGTGTCGGTCATAACGAAGGGGTTCCTTCCCTAGAGGTGGGAAGGCGGCCGGTGTGCCGGGACCGACGGACACCACAGTGACGGGGCATCTGTTGGCGCAGGTTCCTATCAAGTCACGTTCGATCCGGGACCGGCCGCCGGTTGGCAACAGGTCGAACCGTCCGACAACGCCGACGCGTCCCAGGAAAGACACCCCCCAAGAAGAGGTCAGTTTGTTGGCAGGTCAGACGCCACCGAACAGCTCCGCTCTACCTTCACTGAATGTTGGAGACTCTCTAACTTTGAGAAAGGATGAAAGTCATGCCTACCCATGGCCCTTCGGGTTCGCCGAACACGTCGGCGGCGACGGCCGACAAATCAGCCGCTACGAGAACGGCCGCATCACCCCCAGCCTCGACGCCCTCGCTCGCATCGCCCAAGCCCTCAACATCAGCCTCGACCACCTCGTCTTCGACGACATCGACCGACGACCCCTCCACACTCCCAACAACGCCCTCGACGGCGACTCGCCCACATCGCCGAACTACCCGAAGCCGACCAACAAGCCCTCCTCGACCACCTCGACGCCCTCCTCACCCGCACCCGCCTCCACGCACTCTCCACAAACAACCGACCCGTCTGGTTCAGGCCGACCTTGGCCGCCATCGACCGGGTCGACCAATGGGTCGACCCGTCATCAGGTGTTGACTCCAACGTCGTGGTGATCACCTGCTCGACCATCTCATCAGCAATTTTGCGGGGCTGTCCGGGCCGTGGCTCATCGATCAGCCCGTCCAACCGTTTCACAGCGAACCGGGTCCGCCGCTTCCCGACCGTGACCGGGTTACAACCCACATCTTTGGCGATCTGCTGGTTCGAGACCCCCGATTCGGCCGCGAGCACGATCCCGCACCGCAACGCCAACGCCTGACTAGATTTGGGGAATCGAGCCCACCGCTGAAGAGCCTCGCGTTCCTCATCACTCAGAACGATCTCCGCTACCAGTCGTCCACGTCGAGCCAACACCACACCCTTTCGTTGTCGATACCAACAACAACACGAAAGTTCCAGCGAACTAAAGACTCAGGACACTAGGTGCTCGCCAACCAAGTGTCACCCGTCCGATTCGACCTCTCCCCGATCGCTGATGGCCCGGCGAGCGAACCGCTGAAGAGCGTGACGAGTGTTTTGATCTAGGGCCGGAACTACGGCTGCTGTAAGAAGCTCGGTCGAAGTGAGCTCTACCGGCGGTGCATCGATCATCCACCTCGCCGCCGATCCGATCCAATGGGCCGAGCCACTCAGGAGTGCGCATCGATACAACTCGTCAACCGGCAGTACCAGCGGCGATGGACCGCTCCATTCCTCCACCGCCTCAACACCCGCCTCGAGAACTGACCTTACTTCTTCAAAGTCGTGCTGGAGGATCGGGAGCGCCGCGATTCCACCATCACCGGACAGCCGGGCGAACTTACTCGAGCCATTCGACTCGAACCCCACAACCCATGACCCACCCGAGTGCAATCCAAGTGCTCGCCTAGGCTCGCCAAACCACACAACGGGGAGCCAGACTTCCTCGCTGCCTTCTAGATCTCCGGGTCGCCAGACCGGCTCAGCAAAGAACATACGCCTGAGCATTATCCGATACCCCCATTGTTCACTCCGTAATCATCAAGCGCTTCGAGAAGTGCCGACCGGTTGCTTGCCGTCCAGTTCTGCCAGAAATGACCGGACTGTGTGTCGAAGTACAACAGACCGTCGGCGTGACGATGAGCAATCCCGCCAACCACTGTCTCGGAATTCGCGCCGATCGCATCGGCGAGCTGCTCATGGGGCGAGAGCCCGCCCCGATACCTGGAAGTGTAGCGACTACCAAGTGCAAAGACCCCGGAGTCGGAATCGAAGACGTACTCAACGCCGCCAGGGTGGTTGTTGATCTGAGCAACGCTTCTTGAATCAGGCGCGGCAGTCAAGACCCCCGGCCGCGGACCGGACCCAACTGCTGTTCTTGGGGCAACGTTTGGCGTGATGTCGTTGGCATTACTCCCGAGTTTAGCGGCATCGTCAATAACAGACCCAGGAACAGTGTCGGCTGTGTGGGCTGCTGCCCGCAGCACCACACACCACCACAGCAGCCACACCACTCGCACCCCCGGTCACCCCAACAGCCCCCGCCAAAGCAACACACGCCACCCCAGCAGCTATATCCACAGCGATCTCCACCACCGGCGACCAATCAACCGGGTCACCCCTATACGTGGTAACACACTCCGATGGGCCCCCAAAGTTCGTACACCGCGGATCCAGATACAGGCCATCAGCACCAGGCCCTAACACATCATTAAGAAACTGAGGTGCCCTGGAGTGCCGCGGTGTTTTTGGACAGGTCAGTTCATGCTGCCTGGTTCCTGTTTTGCCACGCTTGTCGCGTCTCTAATGGTGTATTGTAGCCGATACTGGCGTGTATACGACGCCGATTATAGAACACTTCAACATATTTAGAGATCTCGTCCATGGCCGCCTTCCTTGTTGGAAACGACACTCGATTGACCAACTCTTTCTTCAAAGAAGCAAAGAAGGATTCTGCCATCGCGTTATCCCAACACACCCCGGTACGACCCACCGAACTATGCATATCGTGCCCTTCCAGGCACAGATAAAAATCTTCTGAGGTGTACTGCGAACCCCTATCTGAATGAAATATCGCCCCCCGATTAACCAACCCAGCAACCACCGCTTTACCCACCGCAGCAGTGATCAACGGGGTCTTCATATTCGAGTCCATGTGGTAGCCGACCACTTCTCGGGTGTGGGTATCGATCACCGTGGCCAGATACACCCACCCCTCCCAAGTCGGAATATACGTTATATCGCCGACAAAGACCTCGCCGGGCCGGTCAGCCACGAAATCTCGTTCCAACAGGTCAGGCAGAACCGGACCGCCGCCATCAGAAATGGTGGTGACCTTGTAGGGCCTTGGATGGCAACACACCAGTCCCAAAGCGTTCATGATGTTTCTGACCAGCCACTCTGACACTGTCACCCCTCGACGGGCGAGCTCTCGGTGGATCTTGCGGTACCCGTACCGGCTGTCGTACTCGTCGAATATCGCCTGGACGAGTTTTTCGAGTCTGGCCCGGCGGAGCGCGGTGACTGAGGGGCTCCGTTTGGCCCAGGCGTGGAACCCGGAACGAGACACGCCCAACCAGGCACACATTTTGGTGATGGGGTAGTTGTCCTTCTCCGCATTGATGAACGAGTATTTGTCGGTCACCGGTACTTCTTAGCGAAGAAGGAAGCCGCTTTTCCCAAGAACTCGTTCTCCATCTTTAGTTCTTGGACTTCGCGTCGGAGGGTTTCTAACTCTGCCCGTTCGGTCAACGCCAATGGGTCCTCGGCCAGCGAACTGTTTTCTTCCCGGAACTTGGAAACCCAGTTTCCTAACGTCCCAGGTAACACCTTAAACTCCCGAGCTACATCAACAATCGGGCGCTGCTTCTCAACCACCTCCTCCACCGCCATCGACCTAAACTCCGGACTGAACTTCTGCCGTTTAACCATCTGTAACTCCCTTGTCTAATTCAAGGCATTACAAATCTACTGTCCACCAACCCCACCTCACTCCAGACGATGTTGAGGTAGTCGATCCCGGTTCGGGGTGCTGGCTCGTCGGGTTCTGGTTTGGCTTGGGGGTGGACACGACGGCTGATGACGAACGGGATTGCTTTGCCTGCGGTTCGGCCCCGGCAGGTGACGTCGATGTTGGTCAGGTCGAACGGGTCAAAGACCAGCTCGACTCGTTCACCGACGAGGGCGGCGTCGACTTCGTATTCGTTGGAGAACATTGACACGGTCGCGGTTTTGGTGACGGTTCGTTCCTCGGCCCATAAGAACGCCTCATGTAGTTGTTCATCGCTGGGCAGGTTCGGTGCGTTGCCGGTAGTGAACCGCTCGATCGGCCTCTGGCCGGTTTCGGAAATGGGTGGCAACCCGCAGGGTTGCTTGGTGGTGATACACGGTCTCGACCCAGGAGGCAAACAACCGGTTCAACTCCCCAACATCAGCAATCTGGGCGGAGGCGATCTCGGTCACGAACTGGTCTCTGACGGTCCGGAAGAACCGTTCGATCTTTCCCCGCCCTTCGGGCCGACCGGGCCGGGAATGGATCAGGGAGATCCCGAGCCGGGCACACGCCCGTAAGAGTTGTTTCGACACAAACGCTGAACCGTTATCGACATAGACCCGGGCTGGGATTCCTCGGGCTGCGAGCCCATACCTCAGGGCGGTTTCCATGCGGAGGGTGTCCTCGCTCAAACACCACCGATACCCGACCAGCAGGCGTGAATGATCATCAATAAACGCCAACAGATACGTTTTGTGTCCCCCAACGATCGGGCCGTGCATCGCGTCGCCGGTCCAAAGATCGTTCCGGTGTTCGGCTTCGAACCGGCCGAAAACCTCTGGGCGGGTGCCGTCGGGGCGGCGGTTCAACCCCAGATCAGCGAAATAGCGTTGAACTGTGCGGTCCGATGGCCCGTAACCGTGCTCAGCGGTGATCAAACGAGCGATCTGAGCCGCAGTACGGCCCGGCTCCTCCAGTTTCAGGCGGCGGGCCAGGTCCAACAACTCGGCCGGGGTTGTGCGCCCCGCCATAGACGCTTTCGGGACCAGGGCCCCAAACCCGCCGTCCTGCCAGTCACGGATCCAACGATCAATCGTGCGGCGCCCCACCGTCATTGGTTCTCCGTCAGGACCCCGATGCTCCAACCCGGCCAACCACCGGACCAAACGACCCCGCTGTGATCTCGACAACTCCGGATCGGCGGCCTCTCGGATCAACCCATAACGAAACATCGCCACCTCTTGACGGCGATCATCCATATCCATCATCTGTGCTCCTCTTTCACACAACCCCAACCAAGGGGTGTTGCGACATGCAACCCGGTCAAGGGTGAACGATCACCCGGGCCGCCGCCAGGGGGAACTCGTGTTGGCCAATAACCCGCCACCGGTCAAACGAGCCACCGTGGCCGACACCGGTCTCGGACCGAACCGCAACACCACCGCCCGAGCGGCCAACCCCAAACATTCCAAAGCGTCTCCCGCCTCGGTCCCGGTCGGTAACGGCGGATCCAGGCCCGGATCCAACCGCAACGCCCACGACCGAAACAACAACGCCAACCCCCCAGCATTCACCCGGAAACGGCGGAACCAATCCCGCACTGTCGATGCCGGCACCCCCAACCGCTCAGCGATCGGCCGGAACCCCTCCCCACCAACATGGGAAACCAACGCCCCCACAATCCGTGACGCAGAATCCCGACGGCGAGCCAAACACCCCACCGACAACAACAGATGCGTCACCCCGCAACCCCGGCACCGGGCACGCCTCGGACGAATCCACGACTCCACCCCCACCACAACCAAACCCCGCACCGGACGCGCACGAGCAAACCCCCACCGAACCAACCGGCCCCCACAACCCGGACAACAAAACCGGCCCCCCACAAGATCAGCCTCGACTAACACCGGATCAGCCTCTACCATGAGCATCAGATACCCCCGGGTATCGCTCAGAAGGACCCTTCCACTTTCTTGCCAAAGAAAATTGGGTGGAGGGGTCCTTACGCGTTCAGGACATAGCCACCCTGTCGCAACCCCGCTGCCGACACAACCCCCACCCCCAGCCACCGACCATGACGCCCCAATGGCCAAACACGCTGTCGTCTAACAATAACCACCACAACGACAACCCAACAACCACACACAACCCAAAACCATCCTAACCTAACCTGTCGCGGCCGTCCTCACCTGACGTGGCGGGCAACACCCCGCCACCTCAAGGACGATCGCACCATCGATATACTCACAGCGTGCCGGCCTAGTCGATCCAAAGGGAGCGAAGCCCCCACTGGGATCTCCTAGCCACGACGTGACGACAACGCTCATGGCACCGGATAGAACTGACCAATGCGGCCGTTGCGAACACCGAGGACACGCTCCGCCCGTTCACAACACCGCGAACCTGACCACGCCCAGCCCCGAAACCCATCAAAGCCGTCGCTGCCACCATCAACTCACGACCCCGCAACATCCTCGGATGGAAAACCCTCGCCGAAGCCTTCAACGAACACCTATACTCAATCCAACAAACCCGTGTTGCAACCACCGATTGAATCCAGCCAATATTTCTCTACTTGTTTTTATGGAATACTGCCAGGAGCATCAGATAACACAATCGATGGGGCGTACTGGTGTATTTGGAGACAATGCCGCGATTGAATCGTTCTTCGCTAATCCTAAAAAGGAATGCATACATTGGTGTGTTTTCCCAACAAGGTGACACACTACCAGGACTGCAACCAACTATATCGAAGTTCTCTACAACTGGAAACGAATCCATTCAACCATAGGATACAATACACCATTAGAAACCCGTCAAGCATGGGAAACCAACAACCGAGCAGCCTAAACCACTATCCGCAAAACCCACCGCAGATCACAACATCTCGACACCGACGAAGAACACCTCGTCCGCAGCCCCATACAAGCCATTCTCCACCACGACACCCGCCACTGGACCCGATGCCCGACGAAGTACCCACCCGACAGGTGCGTGCTGTCTTCACTGATCAGACCATCACCGTGTATCAGGCGTACTCGCCGGCCATCGCCGAGCCCGCCCTCGCTGCTGGCCGCTTCGTGGCGCCCTTCAAACGAGAACGCATGACCTGGATCAAACCGTCCTTCCTGTGGATGGCCTATCGGTGCGGATGGGCTACCAAGACCGGTCAGGAACGAGTGCTCGCCATCGAAATCACCCGCGACGGCTTCGAGTGGGCACTCGCCCACTCGAGCCTCAGCCACTACGAGCCCGGCACTTACCCCGACCACGATGCCTGGTCCGCCGCCAAAGCCTCCTCACCCGTGCGGATCCAATGGGACCCCGAACGCGATCTCCACCACCAGCCCCTCCACCACCGCTCCATCCAGATCGGGCTCTCCGGCCCCGCTGTCGACCGCTACGTAGACGACTGGACCATCGCGATCACCGACACCACCAGCCTCATGGAACAGGTCCACACCCACGTCCGAGCAGGACAACTCGACACCGCCCGCCAACTACTCCCCGACGAACACCCCTACCCGCTCCCCACCCACCTCACCGCCACAACCAGCGCCAGCTGATCAGGCGAGCGAGTTCTACTCGAATATCACCGTCGTGGCCCCTGCTGATCGCAGCAACCACTCCAAGGCTCCCAGCGGCGCAGGCCAACCTGAGAGTTCGACAGCGACACGCAAGACGCCGTCCCCAACCCTGGCGTCCCACCAGAACCACTGCCGCTCGCTGGGCTCCAGCCAATACAGCCAACCCTCCAGCGACCAGGCCCGAGCTTGCTCAGCCTCCACCTGCTGCTCACGCGGCAGACTGCGCCACCATTCCAACCAACGGTCCGTCTCCTCGGGAGACTCGTCGACACAGTCCTCGACAAACCACGACGGCAACAGCTCACGCCAACGAGAGACGTCGGGCCAATCGCCGGCCTGATGGTCGATTACCACCCCAAGAACCTCACGACACCGCTGGAGTAACAACTCCGGAGCCACAGCAGAAGCGACGACCTCGACGATTCCGACCCCTCCGGCCATCTCCCCCGCGCGAGGTCCGGACTTCAGATGCCGGGCTTCCTCCGGAGGAATCAACAGCTCATTCTTCCGCTCCCAGGCACGATCGCCTGGTTCAAGTTCCCGATCCAACAGGCCGGCAGTCCGTACTGATCGACTGCCTTGGTCGTGTCGACAAGTTGCGGCGCGCTCGGATAAAGACGACCAAGGTCCTGCGGCACCGAGGCCGCTCGGACACTATCAACGAAGGGCGTGGGCACATCAAACGACTTGATGACATCGTCAACATGACCTTGCCCCACCCGCTGTGTCAAGAACTGGTGAGCCCGCGCCTCGTCACCGAAGTTCAAGAACAACATGTTGTCGCCCTTCGCAGTCACATTGCCCGACGGGCTGAAGTCGAGCCTGGCGTTACCAGGGCCCTCAACCCGGTACACACGTGTCGTTTGTGGAGCGTTGGGGGCACCAACGTTTGGTGTGATGTTGTTGGCATTACTCCCGAGTCTAGCGGCATCGTCGATAGCAGACCCAGGAACAGTGTCAACAGCGTGGGCTGCCGCCCGCAGCACCGGGCCCGCTGCGACAACCACCCCAGCGGTTCCACCCCCAATGACCGCGTCCGCTAGCACCCCCTCCAAAGGATCACGACCAGCGTAAACATTACCAGCAATACCAGCCAACCCCGCAGCCGCAGCACCACACACCACCACAGCAGCCACACCACTCGCACCCCCGGTCACCCCAACGGCCCCCGCCAAAGCAACACACGCTACCCCAGCGGCTATATCCACAGCGATCTCCACCACCGGCGACCAATCAATTGGGTCACCCCTATACGTGGTAACACACTCCGATGGGCCCCCAAAGTTCGTACACCGCGGATCCAAATACAGACCATCAGCACCAGGCCCTAACACAGCATTAAGAAACCCCTTCAAGTTCCCAGCCACCGCGTCATCATCTAGCTACGCGTCCCCAGTAGCCGTTAACAAGATCATGCCATCAGACTTGACCTCAACAATCACCCCATACTCCGAAGAATCAACGACCTGTGTCTCGATCGCTTTGATGTTCTCCACCGACGCTGGTGCCGACCCGACCGTTGCGTCTAGGTCGCGGTCTGTTGGCGGGTTCCAGTGGTTGTTAACGGTTTTTGGTTGATGCGCCGCTGATCGGGTGTTGCGACTTAACCGGTTTGTGCCTAAATATGATGGTTTGCCGGTGGTGGCGATTGTGTCCAAACAAAATCGAACAACGCATTCGCACACCTACCAGTCGGATCC
>Ga0316189_10003739_pt1 | contig 14762 bp, 11 predicted proteins | sample LowCovwburrow_MG_FD_204930 | JGI IMG/M metagenome (GOLD analysis project Ga0316189, IMG submission 204930) | Coastal sediment microbial communities from Maine, United States - Lowes Cove worm burrow | ecosystem: Environmental > Aquatic > Marine > Coastal > Sediment | place: USA: Maine...
GCAGGATGCGCAAGAGCGACCACGCGTAGCGTGTTGTTTAGAAGAATTTAGATTGATATGAGTGAAAAGAAATTAATTAAAGCCCAGGTGGTGGAATTGGTAGACACGCTATCTTGAGGGGGTAGTGACGCAAGTCGTGCCGGTTCAAATCCGGCTCTGGGCACCAATTATCGTTTTAGATAGAGCAATGAAGGCTTAAAAGATCGTAGAAAATATTTAGGCCTATGTCGGAATAATGGGAAACCAGATTCGACATATCAATAAGAATATATAGTGGAAACATTCACCAATGAGTCGGTTTATAATTTGAGAGCCTGGCTGTTTTCGCCAAGAAAAAAACAATACGGCTAGTAGGCCGGTCCTAACGCTCCATAGCAGCTCAATCAGCGAGTCATTAAATAAGTTTTTGTTTAATAGCACATGATTCGGCAGCAACATTTGAAACGATCAATTGTTTGTCTGTGAATTTTGGCAGATGAATGCTGGATTAAGTAATATTAGTTAGGCTCAAACTCGTGCATAAGAACAAATAGTTTGGTATAACACGATTGTATATCGCTGTAATTGTAATAAAAAAATAAAGCGAAATGCCTCCCAATAAAATTTGCCATCTGCTTTAACCCAACTTCACCTTCTGGACATGCGAGCAATGTTTGTATAATTTGCGGCTTTCTAGACATAATAAACTTATTAATCTACGGTAAAAACATGTGTATAAAAAAAATCTTATTCGTTTTGTGTGTTCTAAGTTATGCTCCTGCCAGCTTTGCAGCTTTTCCTGATGATTTTGAAGGGGTCGTGTTTACCGAACAGGGACACACTCCAGGGTTGACGGCAGCCATGAATGGTATGGCGGTTACTGCAAGTTTGTCTGTGGCGATTGGAGGCGCCAACCCTCTGGGTGGGGAGAATGTAGTGTTGGACTCTAGCAAACGTAATACCTGGCGAGGTATTTACGGTTGTTGTAATGCGAATGCCTGGTTATTCGTTAAAATTGATGATGTCTGGCATGCTGGCACCTGGGAATTTATGCGAGTTGGTCAAACCACAAAGTCTACTCATGCGCTCGTTGGAGCGCATTTTCGGGCGGCTCCTCTAAATCGATTTTTGCCAAAACGAGGTGAAATATATGGTTATATGGTTGCTGGTATAACCAGGAATGGTATTGGTGACCTCAATGTCAGCGAGAGAAGTAATATAGCGTTTCATAAATTTGGTGTTGGCCCGGTCAGTGACGATGAGGTGAGGGATGTTGTAGCGAGTCCCAGTATCGCGCCAGCAGTTGATTTAATTTTAAATGATACTAGCGAGCCTGAATAATCATCCGTTGTTAGTCTGTTTGTGACCAGTAAGCTATAGGCCTACTGGTTACTAGATTCATTTCTTGTTAGTTATTCGTTCAATAACGCGATCGCTTAATTGAATGTTGTGTACTTCAGTTTTTGGAAGGTTGCACATAGGCTTTGTTTGGTGGCTCACATCGCATTATGGATAAAATAAAGGTATTGGGCATTGCTAGGCTGTTGGGTTTGGCTCTGATATTTGTGTTGATATTGGTGCTCCAGTATTGCCGTGTAAATTTCCTAGCTCCGCCACCTGAAAGCATTTGGGATAACGTCTATCTTTGGGATTGGGCAAGGAACTTTTCCAATGGTGATTTCAGTAGTTTTGTAGTGGATAGCCATCACCAATTGCGTTGGGGTAATTGGGGTTTTGCAGCAATTCTTATTAAATTGTTTAGCGATGAGATTGTGTTCTATTATCTCGCAACTCTCATCCCTAGCACTCTGGCAATTTTGATATTTTGCTACTTGGCATGGAAGAATATTGGATTTGTTGGGGCATTGCTATTTGTAGTGCTTTGGTTTTTTGACGCGCTGTTATTTCGAGCTACTTTTCAATTATTGCCGAGCGGTTCAGCACTTTTGCCTGTGTCACTTTTATTGCTCCTGTGCTGCCAACTAATTCAGTTGCGAAAAATTACCCTTGCTTGGCAGTTTGCGATTGCAATAACTTTGTTTTGGCTATACGGGGTGAAAGAAACCTATTTGGCATTTATGCCAGCCGTCATTTATCTTGTCTACAGTTTTGGGGGCTTGAGGGTAGTACTCAACATATTTGCGCTACTTCTGGTGGGTTATGTTACCGAAACAATCGCGTTTTCATTGATAGCTCCTGATTTTTCAAATATGGGGAGAATTCATGCAATTGTTGATGGCGGGCAACACGTGAAGTTGATGACTGAACAGGCAAAATATGTTGCAAGCCAGACTCGTTACTTTGATAGTGGTATCACCATGCGTTGGGTACTGACGTCTGGCGTTACATCTATTGCGATTTTTATGGGGTTTGGTTTTGCTTTATTGAGTAAAACAATTGATTTTGGAAGTGGTGTGACCAGAGGTCTTAATAACAGACTGAACTTTATGCATGTCTTGTCAGCGTTCATTATAAGTTTCGTTATTTTCACCACATTTTTTGTAATATCGATAAACCCAATTAGACTTGGGCATCCCTTGGTGCCGAGATATGTTACCGTATTAATGCCGTTGGTCTATCTCATGATCGTAGGCTTTTTGACTCTACAGGCTCGTCATGCGAGTGTGCTTATTAAATTTGGTTTGATTGCAATGATTCCATTTTATATTGCATCATCTATAGATCGTTATTCAAATTATAGGCAGCTGAGCATATTTTTAATATCCGATAATCACAATATATTCGCGCAAAAACTCGATAATAGTGATTGTGTTCGAGCTAAAGGGCAGAGCATTCTTTTGAATCAATTGGATCTAATTCCAGAAGGTTATCGAACCGCGAAGGTTAGCAAGTTTATTGCTGATAAGAATCCCATCATGCAAAAACAGTGGTTTGTGATTAAGCTGGATCCCGATAGGGCATGCAAGAATATGTATTCAATTTACCATCATGCCACCATGAGGTATTAGCTGGAGCTAAAGTTATACTTCTTTTTGGTTGGATCTGGACTTTATTGGTCATGCTTATCTTTCACTCAGAAGGGTGCTTGTTCGAGGTGACTAACCGAAAACCCAGTACTTGGCCAATAGGAAATTAACAAACAAACCAAATGCTGAGGCTGCGGCAAGTGCAATTATGGGGTAGGAGTTTAGTAAGGGATACCACCCTATTAAGCCCCAATAAATGGCTAAGTTGGCGCATAGCGCGATGCCTGTGGCGGAAATATGTGCCAAGATGGTACGTAATCTCGCGTGATGTTTGGGAATTTGAAAGGTAAACGAGCGGTTTAGCACCCAGCTAATAAATATCGCGGTAGTTGCAGAAGGGATTCTCGCTATATACGGATCCCAACTAAATAGACTGACTAGCCCTTGTAAGATTAGTGCGTCCGCTGAAAAAGCAACAATGCCGACCAGAAAGAATCGCGAGAACTGATCGATGATTCTGTACGTCCTAAGCTTTTTGATAAGTTGAATCATTCCACTCGGGGCGTTTTCCTTTTCACGGGTTGGTGGCGAAGGTAGTGAAGCTGCAAATGCTCTCGCCGACCACGACTCACGCTATCTAGAACGATGCCTGACACTAGCGCTAAGAGCGCCGATATCATAATTCCCATACTAAGAATTGCTGTTGGCACGCGGGGTACAAGACCCGTTTCAAAAAAGTGAATAAAGACTGGGAATGCTATCGCAATCGAAAGTAGAGCCAAACCGGCTGAAATTAGAGAGAAAAAGGGAAAAGGCCGATACTCTTTGAAAAGAAAGAAAATAAAAAACAATATCCTAAAGCCATCTTTATAAGTTGAGAGCTTACTAGTGCTCCCTTCAATTCTTTCACTATAAGTGGTTGCCACCTCGGCATACGGCAATCCCAGCCTTAAGGCGTGAATTGTCAACTCGGTTTCTATTTCGAAGCCTTCAGAAAAGGCTGGAAACGTTTTTACAAAGCGTCTTGAGAATACGCGATAGCCGGACAGCATATCCGTGAAGCCTGCCCCAAAGATAAACCTCACTATTCCTGTTAACACTTTGTTTCCTAAGACGTGACCCCGTCTATAAGCCAGTTCTTCTTGCACCGGTTCACGAGAGCCTACAACCATATCGTAATTTCCTTCTATTAAGGTATCAATGAGTTTGCCCGCGGAGTGAGAGTCATAGGTTCCATCGCCGTCTGCCATTAGATAAACATCTGCATCAATATCTGCGAACATTCGACGTACAACATTACCTTTGCCTCGTCGGTTGACTGTGCTGACTATCGCGCCAGCGCGTTTGGCTTCGCTAATAGTGTTGTCATTCGAGTTATTATCAAAAACGTGAATGGACGCCTCTGGGAGTGCAGTCTTGAACGAGTGTACTACTTCAAAAATTGCGGACTCTTCGTTGTAGCAAGGTAAAATGACAGCTGTTCTCATTAGTTTGATTCTCTTGAAAGAGTTGGTGACATTTGTTCAGTTTGATCTTCAACGTAGAATATATCTCTATCTATATCAGTGGCGCTATAGGGTCTGGAGCCTGGGCGCATGATACGTAAAAAACTATGTGTAAAAGGAAAGAAATGGAAGTGTGGGTTAAATGTATAGAGGTGCTCTCGCTCTCTTGGTACTACAATAATTAGCTTTCCGGCGGTAATTCTACGAAGTTCTTTTATCGCGGTATCAATATCCAGAATATGCTCAAGAACATGGGTGCAGACAACATTGTCAAAGGAGTTGTCGTCAAACGGGAGGGACTCCACAGGTGCTTCAAAAAACTTTATATCGGTACGAGCCACTAAACCTTGTTCAAGCAAGAAATCAACGCCACTCAGTTCCGTTATCGTCGGTACTCTTTTTTTAATTTCTTGCAATAGGTGACCTGTTCCGCAACCAACATCGCAAACCGTACCTGGTGCCAGGTTATTGACGATAGCATCAATGCATTTCACTGAATTATCAGTATGATCCTGGACTCTGGGATGGCGCTCATAGATATCTCGATACTCCTCATCTGTAAGAAAAGGAGCGTTTTTCCTAAAATGCGCCAAATCATCAATTAAGTCTCCCCACGCCAGCTTGTAAATGAATACCATGAGGCGTGAATCATGAAGAATTGGCGGAAGTAGTTCCTCCAGAATAAATCGAATTTTATTGGTTGTTTCACGCTTCACTAGTTCGCCTCGGATTCTTTGTGGTGCCGCAAGAGGTTGCAGCAAGTTTGATTTTATCAGAAATGTAGGGAAGAGTAGTTCGAAGTAGTGTTCTAGCTTAGTCGCTATTAGTATGGCTATAGCGATGACTAGTTCAAATCGGTGATAGCCTGATACGTCGCAACTTTCATATCAAACTTTAACGGTGTAGGTGCGCGATACAGTTGCACCATGGCAATGCCGATGATTTCTTCTTTCGGATTGATCCAAAATTTTGTGCCAGCTACGCCACCCCATGAAAGTTCACCTTTTGAAGACATTGAAGGCATCATCGTGGGTTCTACTACCACGCCCAGGCCTAGGGCCATGCTTTGACCAGCGTATAAATCGGCGCTGGGGTATTCACCTCGGCCAGCCGCGCGAACTTCTGGTGTTAAATGATCAGAACCGAAAAATGCCACTGTTTTAGGGCTTAACAATTGTTGTCCATCGAAACTGCCACCATTGAGTATCATCTGGCAAAAACGCATATAGTCTCTAATGCTTGAAACTAGTCCGCCGCCGCCACTAAACAGCGTCACGTTCTCAAAGTCTCTTTTTGATTCGGCGGGCATAGCTGTTACTTTGCTAGCTTCGTAATCCCAGTATTGGTCGCTGGCCAAGCGTTCAATTTTGTCTGCCGGCACATTAAAGAAAGTGTCATTCATTGCAAGTGGTTTGAAAATTCTTGAGGCAAAAAATTCGTCTAAACCGATGCCGCTCAACCTTTCGATAGCGGCGCCGAGTACGTCAAGTGACACGCTGTAGTGGTATCGAGTGCCGGGCTCAAAACGAAGAGGCAGTTTTGCCAGTTTCTCACTGAACTCGCCAAGGTCTTTGCTTTCAAATATAGCAGCGTCTTTATATTGGTGATCAACCGGATTGTCCAAGGTTGTGCCATAGGTCAGGCCGGCAGTGTGAGTGAATAGTTGGCGCATGGTCATAGGTGATTGCGGAGTAACCAGGCTCTCTTTGCCAGCTTCATCAACCACCAGCAATTTTTGTTCTGCAAACTCAGGTAAATGTTTGCTGACTGGGTCGTCGATATGAAACTTGCCTTCTTCATACAACATCATTGCTGCGATCGCAGTGATGGGTTTGGTCATAGAGTAAATTCGAAATAGGGTGTCTGGTGTCATCGGCTTGGGATTATCCACGCCATAATGGCCCGCAGCATTCAAGTGAACAACGTTGCCGTTACGTGCCACCATTGTGACGATGCCTGAATAATTACCTTGCTCTACATAATGATCGGCTAGGTCATTTAGCCTTTCTAATCGTTGAGACGACATGCCAACTTTCTCGGCAGCGGCTGTTGGGAGTTCTTTGGCGATGACATCTATCTTAGCTAAGGTGCCGAGAACAAGGGTGAATATGATAAGCAGAGCATTGGAATTTTTCATAGGGGTCGATTCTGTAATGAAGATTATTTACTGTGCAGCACTTTCTGTTAGGCTTGCACAAATGTCAACCGTGATGTCATTTAATGAAGCCTAATATTCCAATAGTAGATATTTCTAATCTGGAACGCAGCCGTGCTGCGAAACGCAAGAGCGTTGTTGAGAATCTCTGTAGCGCCTTCCATGAAGTTGGCTTTGTGGCGATTCAGGGGCATGGAATCTCGCGCACATTGTTTTCTGGTATGCGGGAGCAAGCTAAAGAGCTTTTTAATCGTCCTATGCAGGAAAAGCTAAAGCTCAGGGTGCAGCAGGATAACTATAGAGGTTATATCCCTACCGGGTTCTTCACTCCTAACCGAGCGGGCGAAAGGCCTGCAGAGCAAATGGTTGATCAGTACGAAGCTTACAAGCTGCATTATGAGACTGACCATGATGACGCGATCTGTAAGCATTGTTCCTTATACGGGCCTAATAAGTGGCCACTAGAATCTAAGGAATTGAAAGATACGGTGCAGGAATATTGGCGCGCGTGTGATCGAGTCACCATGAGTTTGCTGGGCGCTATCGCAGAACATTTAAGTGTGGATGAAGAATATTTTCGAGATGTGTTTTACAAGCCACTAAGCAATATGACGCTCCTGCATTACCCACCAGCCAAGGCCAAAGATAAATCATTTGGTATTCATCCGCATAAAGATACCGATGTTTTGACTATTCTTGCTCCCGACCCGGTGGGTGGGCTGTTTGTTCGTAGTCGCTACTCCAAAGACTGGATTGCAGTCAATGGCCCGGATGATGCACTTATCGTTAATGTTGGCGATATGCTTGAGATTTGGTCGGGCGGGTATTTTGTTTCGACCCCGCATAAAGTAATTAACCCAAGGCAGGCAGATAGATATAGTTTTCCTTATTTTGCTGTACCCAGATATGATGTGCTGGTTGAACCCTTGGATTTTCATGAAGGGGAATTCAAAAATCGTTTCGCAACTGAATCTTCACAGCCTGCGCAAATTGAAAAGCGATCAATGCATTGCGGCGATGTGTCGGCGAACATTTGGCTGAGCAATTGGCCTGACGCTGCAGCAATCGATGAGTGTTACGATCCCTACATAAAATAATAATGAGCGGGTCGGTTTAGAGACCTAGAGTACACAGACCTACAATATAAGAGAATAATAATGCAAACATACGCAGTGGCGGAAGATCAGCAAGAATTTGAATCGGCTAAAAGTAGATATATAAAGCTAGCAGTGTTGGTGCTATTGGCTGGTAATATTTATCCGCTAATTTATCTAAGGCAGAACTTCGAAGTTAGCATGCTCGAATCATTTGGCCTTAGCACTACCCAATTGCTGCAATGTTATTCGATGTTAGGCGTCTTATATATGCTCACTTACCTGCCCAGCGGTTGGCTGGCTGACAGGGTGCGGCCCAGAATATTGATGTCTTTCTCACTGGCATCCGCTGGTGGTTTAGGCGCCTGGTTTTCCACTTACCCATCCTTCACTGCAGTACTTATTATTTATGCTGGCTGGGGACTTGCAGCGGGATTAACCTTTTGGGCAGCCCTGATTAAGGCAACCACGCTATTGGCCAAGCCTAGTGAACAGGGGCGATTTTTTGGCATTCTAGATGGCGGTCGCGGATTGGTGGAGGCGATTCTGGCGTCGATTGTGCTAGCGATGTTCGCTCATTACACTGAAGGTTTAGGGCAAGACACACCAGAGGCTTTGCGTAAAGTGATCTGGGTTTACACTGGTCTTATGTTGTTCCTAGCGCCGGTTGCCTATTTTGTACTAAGCGACCCTGATGAAAGCGCGTCTGCCCGAACGTATAGTAATGACAATAAGTCGGACGAGATTGAAGGCAAAAGTCTCTGGGCGCAAATTAAAGAAGTAGCATCGCATGAGGAAATTTGGCTTTGCGGTATCTGTATTTTGACTGGTTATCAATTATTTTTTGCTACCTATTCTTTTTCAGCCTATATGCAAACCCACTACGGATTGACGGCAGTGGCGGTGGGGACAATTACCGTGGCAAAATTATGGATGCGGCCTATTGGGGCAATCTCTGCTGGTTTTGCTGGCGATTTCCTAGATCGGGAACGCGTCTTGGCAGTGCTTCTACTATTGGCTTCTGTGGCATTGGCGGCAATGGTCTATCTTCCAGCAGGCAGTAGTACTGCTGCTTTACTCGGTATTGTTCTAGTTGTGGGGTTTCTTACTTATGCTGTTCGGGGTATTTTTTGGTCTACTCTGGAAAGCTGTGATATTTCGAACCACGTAAAAGGTTTGGCGATTGGGATCATCTCGCTAGTCGGTTACTCACCGGATATATATCTGCCTTTGTTAAGCGGATATTTAATAGACCAAAATCCTGGTAAATTTGGCTATAGCCTCTACTTTATGATTATTGCCGCAATGGGGCTACTCGGTGCTCTTGCCGCTTGGCGTTTGAAATACTTGGCGTGGCAAAGAGCTTTGCAAGCCTAAGGTTAGGCTTCCAAAATTGTTCATCGCGTGTGATATTGACACCGCACCTAAAAACCTCTGTCTAATTGGGATTAGAGGGAAATAGAGAGAAGAGGAAGTTTAGATAATTGAGAGAATTGAAAAAACAGTGACTACATCATCAGAACAAACGGGCTCTTTAGAAGCTGCCATCCGCCATACCGAAGTACTTTTAGACAAAGATCCAGTACTTGCTATTGAACAGGCGCAAGAAATTTTGGCGACGGTTCCGAACTACCCTCCCGCAGATTTGTTATTAGCTAGCGCCTTGCATCGAACTGGTCAGACTAGCGAATCATTATCTATTCTTGCTCGGCTAGTATTGGAGCAAAGCAAATGGGCTGCAGCTCATTTTGAATACGGTATTGTTTTAAGCGCAGTGGGTCGCGGTGATGAAGCACTCGCCGCCATGCAAAAAACTGTTGATCTCAAACCCCAGCATTCTGAAGCATGGAGGTATTTAGGGGACCATTTAATGGCCACCGGTCAATCGGAAGAGGGAGACCGAGCCTATGCACGGCACGTTCAAGCATCGGCTAAAAATCCAGCGCTACAACAAGCTGCTGCGGCAATGATTGCCGAGGATGTGGCTATGGCAGAGAAATTGCTAAAAGCACATTTAAAGCAAGCCCCTACAGATGTTCCCGCAATAAGAATGCTGGCAGAGGTAGCGGTGCGCTGTGGTGAGAATGAGGCGGCTGAATCTCTGTTGCTTAGATGTTTAGAGCTTGCGCCCAGTTTTACTTCTGCTCGTTACAATTATGCGGTGCTTTTGCATCGTCGTAACGATTCAACAGCGGCTTTAGGTGAAGTGGAACAATTGCTTGAAGTTGAGCCTCGTAGCCCAAGTTATCGGAATCTATGTGCTGTTATCTTGAGTCGAGTAGGTGAATATGAGCGTTCAAGCAGTATGTATAAAGAACTGCTAAACGAATATCCGGAAAATGCCAAGGTGTGGTTGAGCTATGGGCATGTGTTAAAGACCGAAGGCCGACAAGACGATTGTATTGATGCCTATCGGATAAGTATTCAGCGTGACCCTGGCTTTGGTGAAGCTTATTGGAGTTTGGCGAACCTAAAAACCTTTCAATTTTCTGATTCGGAGCTCGCAGCCATGGCAAGCCAGCTAGAGGATGAGAAAGTGGATGATGTCAATCGATTGCATATTCACTTTGCCTTAGGCAAGGCTGCGGAAGATGCGGCTGATTTTGAAGAATCATTCAAACATTATGCCTTGGGGAATAAAACCCACAACGAGAGTATTCGATACGACGCCCAGATGAATTCGGCTAGATCTGAGCGTTTGCAAAAAACCTTTACCAAGGAGTTTTTCGCGCAACGAGCAGGGGTGGGTCATACCGCACAAGACCCTATATTTATTGTTGGCATGCCGCGCTCAGGGTCAACACTATTAGAACAGATACTTTCCAGTCATAGCCAAGTTGAAGGCACCACAGAACTACCCGACATCATTACCATGGCGAAGGAGCTTCGTGAGCAAGCCGAAGCTGCCGAGTCTGAAATTTCCTATGACGATGTTTTGTCATCAATGAATGTTGAGCAACTAAAAGCCATGGGCGAACGCTATATAGAGACCACCCGCATTCATCGAAAAACCGATAAGCCATTTTTTGTCGACAAAATGCCAAACAATTTTTTGCATATTGGAATGATCCATTTGATCTTGCCCAATGCAAAAATCATAGATGCTCGGCGACATCCCCTAGGCTGCAGTTTTTCTAACTTCAAGCAATATTATGCGCGAGGGCAAAGCTTTAGCTATAGCCTAGAAGATATGGGCCACTTTTACCGTGACTATGTCGAATTGATGGATCAATATGACAAAGCCCTGCCCGGCAGGGTTTACCGAGCGTTTTACGAGCAGACTGTAGCGGATACTGAAAATCAGGTTCGTGGTATTTTGGATTATTGTGGTCTGCCGTTTGAAGAAGCTTGCATGCGATTTTTCGAGAATAAGCGAGCTGTGCGAACGGCTAGTTCAGAGCAAGTTAGACAACCGATCTATACCGGTGGTGTGGAGCAGTGGAAAAACTATGAAATCTGGTTAGACCCGCTCAAGCAGGCTCTGGGGCCGGTATTGAAATCTTATCCATTCGCGTGAGTAGTGCTCATGGATAGATGAATAATTTTGATTCGTCTATGGCTGGACGTATTGAGGTTCGATAGGGTACTCTTATAAGGATATAAAAAATAAATATACAACAACAGAGAGGAAGTCAATTATGCAGCCCCCATTTCAAAAAGTAAGCTCGGGTAGATTTATAAAAACCCCAGTAGCAGCGGCCTTGATTTTGTTGAGCCCCGCATTGTTAGCACAAAGCGGCGCCCAGCTAGAAGAGATCGTCGTTACAGCGCAAAAACGAGCTGAGAATCTGCAAGACGTTCCGATCAGTATTCAATCGCTCGGGAATCAAGCATTGAAGGAATTGAATGTTAAGAATTTCCAAGATTATGTGAGGATATTACCCAGCGTCGCAATCACTCCGAGTTTGGGAGCAGGTGCCGGATTTACGCTGGTTTATATGCGTGGGATAGGCTCAGGTGCGGATGGTCAAGCAACTACTTCTCAGCCTAGTGTAGGTATGTACCTCGATGAACAGCCAATCACCACTATTCAAGGTAATCTTGACGTACATATGTATGACATAGCGCGTGTGGAGGCTTTGTCAGGACCCCAAGGTACATTATATGGAGCGAGTTCCCAGGCGGGAACAATCCGTGTACTTACCAACAAGCCTGAGTTGGGAGTAAAAGACGGTGCTTTTGGTCTTGAGCTCAATCAAGTAGATAGTGACGACACTGGTTATGTGGTCGAAGGTTTTTCAAATATCCCAGTCGCTGAAAATGCCGCTATCCGTATGGTTGGTTGGGCGCGCAAAGACGCGGGATATGTTGATAATGTGCTAGGAAGTCGAACCTTCCCCGGTGTTGCCAGCACTACCGCTGATGATATCACGGTCACCAATAATGAATTCGCCAAAGACAATTACAATACCATTGACACCGTTGGTGGTCGTGCAGCATTGCGCATTGATCTAAATGATGAATGGACAGTGACACCGGCTATCATGGCGCAAAAACAAGAAGGTGAAGGGTCTTGGGGTGATGACTTGAGTAGCTTTGTTGGCGGAGACAATGATGTAACACATTTCCGTCCAGAGTTTACTAATGATGAGTGGGTGCAATTAGGTTTAACTATTGAAGGCAAAGTCGGTAACTTTGACTTGGTTTATTCCGGTTCTTACTTAGATCGTGATGTAGATGGCTCGTTTGACTATTCCGATTATTCGTATTGGTACGACACAATTTATACCACCGGTTATTACTCAGATTTACACTTTGCTAATACTGGTGACAGAGCTGTTCCAAATGCTCTTTACCCAGATGCGGGTTCGCGGATTTGGCCTGGGGCGAGATTTACCAATAATGACGCTTACAAAAAAGAAAGCCATGAGTTGCGAATAAGTTCTCCACAGGAAAACCGTTTGCGTGGCATGCTCGGCTTTTACATAGCCGAACAAGAACATGATTTTGAGCAACATTGGGAAGTAGCTGGTCTTGCTGATAGTCAATTAATGAACGCCAACGAGCCGAACGGGAATCGTTTTCCCGACACCGTCTATTTGAATAGTTTGGATCGTCTTGATAAAGATCAGGCCGTCTTTGCGAGCGTTAGTTATGACATCACTGAGGCTGTGGAGGTCACCGCTGGTATACGGTTCTTTGAGCCTGAAGTAACAGTCGATGGCTTCTTTGGCTTTGGTGCAGGCTTTCATGGCATTTGGTCAAATACCGGTGAAGGCCAGTGTTTTACTCAGGCCGATTATGGCGATGATGCTCCCTGTCAGAATGTCCAAAAAGGCATTAAGGAAAGTGATTCTGTGGGCCGTTTAAATTTAACCTGGAAAATTTCCGAGGACCATATGGTCTATGCAACATGGTCTGAAGGCTATCGACCTGGTGGCATTAATCGTCGGCCTGGCGCTGATAACTATATCTCGGATTTCTTAACCAACTATGAGTTTGGTTGGAAAACCCAGTGGTTTAATAATAGCTTACAACTTAACGGAGCATTATTCTTTGAACAGTGGGATGATTTTCAAATATCCTTTGTTGGCGCTAATGCGATCACGCAAGTAGCCAATGGTCCAACTGCTGAAGTGAAAGGTCTTGAGTCTCAAATCCTTTGGGCTGTATCTGACAATCTTAGAATATCAGCTGCGTTTTCACTGCTTAATTCTGAGCTGAAAGATGAGTATTGCTCCGCTTGTAATTCTGACGGTACTCCATGGGCACCCGCTGGCACGGCATTACCAATAACCGCTGACTTCAAAGGTAATATGCTAGCCCGCTATAACTTCGATTGGAAAGGTTGGGATGCTCATTGGCAGACCGCTCTCTCCTTTGAAGGCGAGCGTAGTTCTAGTCTAAACGTAAGAGAGAATGTTGTTCGAGGCGATGTACCTTCAAACACAGTGCTGGATTTAAGCGCTGGTATCCGTAATGAAGACTATGGGTTTGAAGTGTATATGAGCAACGCGACCGATGAAGATGCACCACAGTACTTGACTTCACAATGTGCAGTTGGCACTTGTGGTACACAGAACTACGGTGTACGAGTTCGCCCACGTACTATTGGCGTTAAGTTTTCTAAGGAATTCTAAACCGTCATTTTGGCTATTGCGCCAAGCTTTTGTGAATCCTTCGCAGGAGCTTGGCGCCTCGCTAATTTTAATACAGTAGGTCAATGATGTTTCGATTCATCACCGCGCTGACATTTATGTCGGCGTTTTTTATGGGGTGTGCAAACCCGGCCCAAACGGTGATCTCAGAAAGTGAAGTTAATCCGTTGAGTGCTGGCCTTTCTGTATCTGTGGGGCCAACCAAGATACCTTCCGGTGATGCGCTAGGCGATTCTGATATTAGCGTCAGCAATAAATACTTTGCACTTTCGTTTGGGGTGGATACAGCTTCTCCTTGGGGTGTGGCCAGAGGCGGCATCCTTGATGTGGCCATCATCAAGAATGGTGAACTGCAAAAAGACTTTGTTTCTTTGATCGATTTCATGCCGAATTATTGGTCGGCATGGCCCAGCAGCTATCAGCGGGTAGAGATTTCACAGCAGAGTGAAGAACGGGTATTAATTACCACGTTAAGGGACTGGGGAGAGGTGACCCTCTCAACCCAGTTTGAGATACGCGCCGATAGCAAAATAATAAACATCAAGACTCAGATGACCAACTCTGGAGAGCAGACGCTTGAGGGCTTGACCACGGGTTACATCAGTTGGCCAAACGGTGGCCACTTGTTTGGCATGCCGGGAATTACCGAAGGTGATTCGCAGCCCATATCTCAAATACCTTCCTTAGGAAAGTGGTCAGCTGTTTACGATGAAGGATGGGCGCTCGGGATATTTGCTCCTTATTCTGAATTTGTTGCCTACACCGGTAGAGATAGATACCTCAAGCATGATTTAGCGCCCGGAAAAACACGCGAGTTTACGCTTGCGATCCAAATAGAAAGCTCAGCAAATTTGTCTGAATTTGTACAAACAGAGATAGATCGTGAGGAATTAAAGGCGGGCCGCTTGCGCGGCGAAGTGGGAGACGCCAAGGGTATGCTAATCGCCAAGTCAGCGGTGATTGTTTATCAAGACCAACGGCTACACTCATGGGCGCTAGTAGAG
>Ga0316189_10003740_pt1 | contig 14758 bp, 12 predicted proteins | sample LowCovwburrow_MG_FD_204930 | JGI IMG/M metagenome (GOLD analysis project Ga0316189, IMG submission 204930) | Coastal sediment microbial communities from Maine, United States - Lowes Cove worm burrow | ecosystem: Environmental > Aquatic > Marine > Coastal > Sediment | place: USA: Maine...
GAGTCCATGCGTACACCGAGATTAATCAGCGGCGGAAACAGGCTGCTGGCGAGAAATGCCGGCAAATTCATCGGGATCATGGTCAGCGTATCGTTACCGAGGACCTTGGTGAAGTCCTTGGCCTTACGTGAGCCTTTGACGATTGCCTGCAACCGCTGTTTCGGGTCTGCAACGTCAGTACAAAGCGGCATCGGCATCATGCTGATCATATTGTCCGCTTCCGCGGACTGCTCGTTGCGAATATTCAGCGGACAGCCGGCCACCAGCGTCTCTTCGGGCAGATCGCCCTTCACGTCGAGGTACTTGCGCATGGCGCCACTGACGACCGCAAGCGCGACGTCGTTAATTTTCGCGCCCTCAACCGATGCCGCAATATCGCGTAGTTCGTCGAGCTTGAAGCGGCGGCCATCGATAACCCGGTTCGCTGTGACTCGACCGCGATTGAATATGGTTGTCGGCACGTCCGGGGACTTATCGTCATCGCTCGCAAGCTTTGCCTTAATGAGGCGCGGAATGGCGTTGCCGATGCCCAGTGCGAGTTTCGCGGACTTCTGCACGTTGTTAATGGCACTGCGGGCGAGCAGGGTGGCGGTGCCTGGCGCAGCATCCGAGTAGCTGCGTTTGCCAGGCATATAGTCCGATGCCGATGCCTGGATCGGCTCGAGATCATGGATGGCCGCCTGCAGTGCTGCGCCGGAGACACCGTCAATGGTTGCATGGTGCATCTTCATGTACAGCGCGAAGCAGCCCTTCGGCAGGCCTTTTATATTGTCGAGGCCCTCGATCACATAGGCCTCCCACAGGGGCCGCGACTTGTCGAGTTCGCGCGACTGCAGGCGCGATATCTGAATCATCAGCTGTCGCCAGTCACCGGGTCTCGGCAATGCGATATGCCGCACGTGATACTCGATATCGAAATTCTGGTCGTCGACCCAGTAAGGGTGATCAATTGAAAACGGCAGTTCGAGGATCTTGCGATGGAAAATGCCCGCCTGGTCGAGGCGGTTGTCAATGGTTGCCAGGACCTCCTTAAAGCGAACCTTGCCATTGGGCGCTGTCGACGGGTCATAAATATGGATCGAGCTGACCTCGAGCGGCATCCGGCTGTTCTCTGAATACAGGAACATGGAGTCAAGGCCTGAAAGTTGTTTCAACATGGTTATCTCAGAATTCTTTTCGACAGGTTTCGCCCAAAACGTCGCCAGTCGGGTGCAATGTAAGTTGCGAAGATACCATATCCGCTGTTGTCGTCGGCGCGGCGAGCTCGTCACTTCTGCGGATGTCGCGCGGATCAATTTCAGAGTCTTCGCGGATACTGCGAGGCTTCGGTTTAGCGAAGTTGCATTGCCGTTGTCGCGGGCGTATCGTCGATCACGATTTCGACAGGTGAACATGCGTTCAAATCGAACGCTGTTTAAACGGGAAGACGGTGCGCCAAAAGCAATTCCGTCACTGCCCCCGCAACGGTAAATGAGGCCGCTGGTCACTGAAGCCACTGCGCGATTAGCGTGGGAAGGCGATCGGCAAGGATAGCAAGCAGTCCCCTCATGAGTCCGGAGACCGGCCTTTCGAGCAATCCGCTTTCGATCGCGGCGGGCGATCACTCGGAGAATGTAATTCTCCAGATGCAAACCGTCGCCTCGAGTTTCATGCGGCTCGGGGAGCTGCTGTGGGGAGTTACATGTACAGATTCTTGACCGTTCTGCTTGTCCTGGCAGCGATGTCCGTCGCGGCGCAAGCTGAGCCTGCGGCGCTCGCCGCCGACGACCAGATCGTCGTCACCGCTTCGCGCACTCCGGTCTCTCGACGCGAGGTTGGCAGCGCGCTGACAGTCCTCGATAGCGACGATATCGAGCGCCGCCAGGCGCGTTACCTGACCGACTTGCTGCGCGCTGTTCCCGGTTTTGCCGTCAGTCACGCCGGAGTAGCCGGTTCGCAAACCCAGGTCCGCGTTCGCGGCGCTGAAGCCAATCACGTGTTGGTCCTGATTGACGGTGTTCGTGCCAATGATCCTGCGACCGGCGATGAATTTCGCTGGGAGTTTCTGACGACCGACAATATCGAGCGGGTCGAGATTGTGCGTGGGCCGCAGAGCTCGTTGTGGGGCAGCGATGCGGTCGCGGCAGTTGTGCATGTCATAACGAAAAGCGGTGCCGGCGGCCAGGGAGGCGGTGGATATCTTGAGACCGGCTCTGAAGGTACCGTTAACGGCGCTGTTCGTGGTGGTCTGGGTGGTGAACGCTGGTCGCTGGGTCTTGGCGTGGAGCGCCTGGACACTGATGGCAGCAATATCTCACGTACGGGTGACGAGCGTGACGACTCCAGCGTTACGAACGCAACGGTCAATGCATCGTTGCGCGCATCGGACATGCTTGAATTGAAATTCAACGCCCAGGGTGTCGACGCGTATTCGCAGCTCGACCCGGTCGACTTCGCAACCGGGCTGCCGAGTGATGCCGATATTGCGACCGAAACACGGCAGAATGTTGCGCGGCTGAGTGCCGCTATTGGAGCTCCCGAGCAGCGGTTGCGGCACACCGTCGCGGTAAGGTTCTATGAGTCCAGAAATGACAATCTGGCTGACGGCGAGTGGGATTCTTCAACAGCGGCCGAGCGCATCATGTTGTCATGGCAGGGTGATATTCAGCTGGGTGAAAACCGCTTGGCTCTGGCACTTGAGCATGAAGAAACCCGATTTCGGCAGCGCGGCGCAATCGGCTTCGGCGATCCGAACCAGGACCAGCAAATCGATGTGAACAGTGTCATTGCAGATTTCCAGGGGCGCGCCGCAAGGGATGTTACCTGGATGCTCAGCGCGCGGTACGACGGCAACAGCCACTTTGACGATGCGCTCACGGGTCGTATGTCAGCGGCGTGGCAATTATCGGATGTGACTACGTTGCGCGGTAATGTTGGTATCGGCCAGAAGAACCCGACGTTTGTGGAGCGCTTTGGCTATTACCCGGGGCAGTTTATCGGCAATGACGAATTGCAGCCGGAGATGTCGACGTCGTATGACGTAGGCGTGGAACAGCGCTTTGCGTCAAATACCGTCGCGCTGCAGCTGTCGCTCTACCAGCAGGATCTTGAAGACGAGATCAACGGATTCGTATTTGACGCAGAACAAGGATTGTTTACGGCGCAGAATATGCCGGGCAACAGCAAACGCCGCGGAGTCGAGTTTACAGCCCGATGGGCGATCAGCGCCTCGCTGAATGTTGGCGGCAGCTACACTTACAGCAATGCGACCGAGCCCGTTGTCGGTAGCGATACCGTTTACGAGCTTCGCCGCCCGCGCCATAGCGGCAGCGTCGATGTTGATTATCGATTGCTGGACGATCGCGCACGCCTTTCTCTGGCGGCCAACTATGGTGGCACTCGCAGCGATGTGTTCTTCCCGCCGTGGCCGGAGCCTTCCGAGATTGTCACGCTGCCCAACTACTGGCTTGTTGATCTGACAGCCGCTTACGAGCTGTCTGCTGCAGTGCGTTTGTTCGTGCGCGGCAGCAACCTGCTGGACGATGACTACGAGCAGGTCTTCGGTTATCGCACTTCAGGACGTGCCGCCTACGCCGGTATCAAGATCGAGTTTTGAGCTGGCCCAGTCATAGTGTGACGGATTTCCCGATTTGACCCCCGCAAAGCGCTACCATCGGAGCATGAATCTGCCTTCGATATACCGTGTATTGGCACTCGCTGTCGTCAGTGCTTCCTGCGTCGCTGCCTGCGACGTGCAAACCTTTGACGACGCTGCGGCCGAATTCGGTAGCAGCGCGCCGCCACCGCCACCGCCACCGCCGCCACCACCGGGCGGATCGTTTGGTCCCAATTTTTCCGAAATTCAGAGTAATGTGTTCACGCCTGACTGTGCGACCTCCGGTTGCCATGCGGGTGCCAACCCTGATGCAGGCCTGAACCTGGAAGCGGCCAACAGCTATGCACAACTTGTGGGCATCGCCAGCACCCAGGACGCTGCGATCTTGCGGGTCAACCCTGGCAACCCGAATGCCAGCTACCTGATCCAGAAGCTCGAAGGCACAGCCGCCACGGGCGGACAGATGCCGCCATCAGGCGCGCTTGACCAGGCTGATATTGACGTCATACGACAATGGATCAGCGATGGCGCGATCGACGATACGGTCGTACCACCCGCGGCACCTATCAGGGTCACCTCGATTTCGCCGGCGCCCGGAGCCAGCCTGACTGATGCTCCGACCCAGATCGTTGCGAGTTTCGATCGCGAACCCGACGCCTCAACGGTAAATGCCATGACGGTCCTGCTACAGGCAAGCGGCGGAGATGGCACCTTCAACGACGGCAACGAATCTCAAATCACGGCGGCATCTGTCGCTATTCCCGGCGGCAATACGAGTAGCGCCGTGTTCGATCTGACCGGCGTTGCACTTGCTGAGGATACCTACCAGGTTGCTCTGCTGGGCACCGGCGCGTCAGTCATCATGGATCTCGATGCCAACGCCCTGGATGGCGAATTCTCGGGCGCGTTCCCGTCTGGCAACGGCACCGCGGGCGGCGATTTCGTCAGCACTTTCAGCTACACGGCGCCAGTTGTACTGGGCCCGACGCTGGCACAAATCCAGGCGATTATTTTCACGCCGACCTGCGCAACCTCAAACTGCCACGCCGGAGCAAATCCGGACGCGGGACTCGATCTTACGGACGGCAACAGCTTCGCAAACCTTGTGAACGTACCGAGCACGCAGAACATCAACTTTGATCGCGTGGAACCCGGCCAACCGGATAACAGCTACCTGATCGACAAGCTCGAAGACACGGCATCTGCAGGCAACGTGATGCCGCCTTCCGGCATGCTGCCGCAGGCAGACATCGACTTCGTAAGGCAGTGGATCATGGACGGCGCAAATCCCTGATCCGTAGCGTGGCGAATTTCGCTATGCTGCATGCATGAGACGTACATTCAAGCTCGCGATAGCTCTACTTGTGTCAGCCGCGGTTACCGCACTGCTTGCGTCGGTATTCTCGACTCAATTTGTCGTCGCAGGGCTGCAGGCAATCAATGTAGAGATTCCAGTGTCGACGCGTCTGTCGATGACCGCTGCCGACTTCGGCATTCTCACCGTTCTGCTTCCGGCTGTCCTCGCCTGCTTCCTGATAGCATTCGTGGTTGCAGGCTTTTGCGCCTCGCGTCTCGGTGGCAGCCGCGCAGGCTGGTTTACAGCTGCGGGAGCGACGTCACTGATCGCCGAGTTGATGATCATGCAGGGTGTGTTCGGCGTGATGCCGGTTTCGGGAGCGCGTTCGATGGCCGGCCTGCTGACCCAGGGTATCGCGGGTGCCGTGGGCGGCTACCTGTTCGCATGGCTGACTCATCAACAAGCCAACAAGGAGAAACATGTTTCGTAGACTGCTAGTAATCGTATTCGCATGCAGCTTGCTGTCTTGTGCCAAGGCCGAATTCTCTTTTGAGACCATCGCCGAGGACCTCAACTATCCCTGGTCGCTGGCGTTCCTTCCGGACGGTTCCATGCTGGTGACCGAGAGAGCGGGCCAGTTGCGTGTTATTCGCAACGGAAGTCTCGTCGCGGAACCGGTCGCGGGTGTGCCAGAAGCCTACGTTGCCGGGCAGGGTGGCATGTTTGAAATATTGCCCGACCCGAATTATGCGGAAAACAAAACCATCTACCTGTCGTTCGCATACGGTGACAAGAAGGACAACGCTACGCGCGTCGTTCGTGCACGCTTCGACGGCAAGCAACTCAACGACGTCGAGACAATTTTTACGGCGACGCCGATGAAAGACACGGTGCATCATTTCGGCGCGCGCATGGCATTCTTGCCAGATGGTACGTTGCTGATAACGGTGGGCGAGGGTTCCCGCTACCGCGAAGAAGCGCAGAAGCCGGAGAACCACCTTGGCTCGATCGTGCGCATCAATACGGACGGCAGCATTCCTGCAGACAATCCGTACGTCGGTGATGCACGCGTGCAGCCTGAAACATGGAGTTGGGGCCATCGCAATCCACAAGGCATTGTCGTACTACCGGGCACCGATACGGTGTACGAGCATGAGCACGGACCGCGCGGTGGAGATGAGCTGAACCTGATCGAGCCAGGCAAGAACTACGGCTGGCCGGCGATCACTCACGGCATTGACTATTCCGGTGCACAGATTTCCCCTTACAAGGAGTTGCCGGGGATGGAACAGCCTGTCGTTTACTGGGTGCCGTCAATCGCGCCTTCCGGTATGAGCTATTATGACGGCGAGCTGTTTCCTGAGTGGCGCGGAGATTTATTCATTTCGGCACTGGCCGAGAAGTCGGTTCGCCGCCTGCACCTGGAAGAGGGTGTCGTCGTATCTCAGGAAGTGCTGTTTGAAGACCTGGGTCAGCGTATTCGCGATGTGAGAAGCGGTCCTGACGGTGCGTTGTACCTGTTGACCGACAGTTCGCAAGGGAAAGTCCTGAAGGTCACTCCAGCGCAGTAAGCAAGTAAGCCAGCCAGTTGGCGTTCAGGGTTGATACTGACAAGTTTCTGCCAGCCCGTCGGGAATCATCCAGCGCGGCTCGTCACTCAGGAAGTCGCGTGAGTTCAGGTGGCCCTGCTGTTGCTCGAACCAGTCGACAATAACGCCGCGCGTACTTTGCACCGGCTCGGGCCAGGTGAACCCTTCTTCAGGCATGGCAGGCGTGAGAACGTCGTCACCACCGAGTGCCAGAAAGTCGTTGGCTATGACCCGTACCCGGTCTTGGTCGGCAATGCTGCGTCCGTCAGCGAGCGTCATATCGACCTGCATGGCGTCTCCATCACACTTCACGACGACCCGCATGCCAGCGATTCCCGCGCGCCGTCTGTGGTTGTGGGCTTGCGCCGCAACAATCTTGCGCAAGTCCTGTCCGGCAATATCCAGAACCACGACCTCATTGTCGAAGGGTGACATCAGATACACCGATCCAAACGTCAACTCTCCTTCGGGCAGGCCCCGACGAATGCCGCCAGACACGTTGTGAATAACAATATCGCCGTCGACTTCTTCAAGCAGCGCATCGGTGAACAGGTTGCCCAGCGCGGACTCTGGATTGCCCTCCAGCGTGAAAGGCGTTTCGAGATAGACGCCTAGTTTGCGTTCCTTCTCCATGACGACGAGCGCTGCCGCAGTCTCAGCGGCGGCAACAACTGCGGCGTTTGCCACTACCGGTTCGCCTTCATAACTTGCCCGCGTTACCGCTGCCGAATCCGACCAGGCACAGGTACCGTCGGCTTCATTGAGGTACGGGCAGGGTATCTGCGGAGGGAAGATCTTGCGCTGCAATACCTTGCCGCTGTCGCGGGCCAGAGTGAAGTCGACTCGGCCGAAGGCGCGCGTGTGCGAATGCGCGGAGGTCACCGCGATTCCGTTGACGTTGTGCGCAATCTTCTGGTGGACGTGGCCGCCGATAATCTGGTCAACAAGCCCCGTTTCAAGTTGCTGGGCAACCTGCATGATCTCGCCTTCCATATTGCAGCTCGAGGTATCGTCCGGGTCATCGAACTCGCTGCAGTAACTGCCAGCATGCGCAGTGACGATGACGAGCGTCGCGCCCTCTGCTCGCAGCTTGCGCGCTTCGCGGGTAATGGCGTCCGCCAGCGGTGTGACAGTCAATCCCTGAACGTTGGCGGCGATCGTTGTTTGCAAAGCGCTGCGAGTGGTGACCCCAATCAAGCCTACCTTGACGCCCTGCACCTCTAGCAGCACAGACGGCCTTACGTTGGGCCAGTCGACCAGCTGCCCGCTACTTGCATCTATGAGGTTGGCGGCCAGGAATGGAAAGTCCGCCTCTGCTGTGCGCAATTTCAGCGCGCCGCGGGCGTCATCGCCGGGGTCTCGCGGCGTCGCTGCAAGACCCGGGGGGCCGAAGTCGAATTCATGATTGCCGATAGCCGCCGCCGCGTAGCCCATCGCATTGTACGCTTCGACCATGATGCGGCCTTCGGAAAGATTGGATTCCAGGGTGCCTTGCCACATGTCGCCGGCATCAATGAGCAGTACGCTGTCGTCGCTGGTTTGGTTGGCTCGCCGCAGCGCATCGACGTAGCCCGAGATTGTTGCGAGTCCGCCGCGCCCCGTTGCGGGCAGCAGTTCACCGTGAACGTCGTTAGTGCTGACGACGGAGATAACGAGGTCTGCATCGGCAGGGCGGGTATTGGGTGAGCTGCAGGCGCTGGCCAAAATGGCTAACGACAGCAACAGTGGCAAAGTAAGGCGCGTCATCACGCCATTATATAGCGCCCTGACATGGCAATCATCAGTGCTTCATCAGATCGTCATCAGGTGTCTTGCGCGGGCAGGGCGTAGTATTGGAAACATGGAGGTGCGCTATGAGTAATAAAGCGAGACGCCTGGCCGGCCTCGGCCTGATGGTGATCATGATTCCCCTGTTTATCGGCTTGATGGCCTGCATACCGGTCCCGATTGGTGACCCTGAGAAGAGTCGCATTGATCCCGACCTGAACGGCACCTGGATCTTCTCGGACGTTGAGTCTGTGTATCTTTATGTATTGGAGCCCTACGACAAACGCACATGGCTGGTGCGCGGCCTGGCCGAGTTCAGGCGCGCTGAGGGAGACGACCAGAACGAGGATCCGGCACTGGGTTACGACGAGATGATCGCGATTGCCGTTGCTGCTGGCAGTGACTCCGTGATCGACATGGAGCAGGGTCTCTATAAGGGCTGGCGGAAAAAACTCGGTAAACACTGGTTCATGACCTGGGAGCCAAAGGCGGTCGAAACCGAGCGTGGCGAGTTCACGCCGGACGCATGGTGGGGCTTCCGGCTGGACAAGATTGGCAGCGACGAGTTTCGATTGCTGATGATCAACATCGAGTCCGACCTGCTGGAGTCTTTCAACGATAAGTACGACAGCGACGATTACGAACTGCCACGAGATATCAAAGTGGTCCAACGCGCTTTCGAGCGGGAGGTGAAACGCCACGCTGACGACATGCGTTTGTACTCAAGCGACGATGAGGTGATGGAACTGCATTTCTACAGGCTCAGGGCCGAAGACCGTGAGCGTCTTGCCGGGTTCCTTTGATGTGGACTGAGCCCGGTGTCTGGGTAACGCCCTGGGGTATCGCGTTTGTCGTCGCAATGCTCGTAATGTGGTTTTCGTCCCGGCGCAATGCGGATGCTGTCGGCATCGACCCGTCGCACCTCGACCTGCTCGTGCCGTTGTCGTTACTTTTAGGTACGTCTGCAGCGTTTGCAGGTTATTACTTTGCCGGGCTGCAAATCCGCTTGTTTGAAATTGTGCTCGGCGGGGCGATCGTAGTATTCGTGTACAGCCGGATTGCGGGATTGTCGTTTCGACGGCTACTCGACGTGTTGGCACTACCCACCCTGGCCGGGGTGATGGTGCAACGCATCGGCTGCGCTTTTGCCGGTTGTTGCTGGGGTGATGCCACCTCGCATAGCTGGCAACCCGGCATCGTTTATGCACGCGACAGTTTTGCATTCTTGCAGCAACTGCAAGCCGGTGTCCTCGACGAGAATGCGTCGCTATCACTGCCTGTGCACCCGGTACAGATATACGAATCGCTCTTGTTGTTTGCGGCACTTTTCGTTCTCTTAAGAATCAGCAAGGCGGCATTGACGCCGGGGAAACTGGCGGCAAGCACGGCTTGCGTATATGCGGCTATTCGCTTTGTACTGGAGTTCTTGCGAGCCGACAGCGCAAACGTGTTGTCAGGGCTGACGGTTGTGCATGTGCAGAGTGCCGTACTTATGGCGCTCGTCATTGTGATCTGGACGATTTCGCAGTCAGCGATGATGGCAAATGGAATGCCGCGGTCTGGGGCAAAAACCTGACCGACAACGAGCGAATTGCGGCGCCAGAAACGCAAAAGGGCCCTCGTTCGAGGGCCCTTTTTCTTGATCGCAATCTTCAGTCTGTCAGACGATGATCTTGCCTACGATCTCGACTAATTCAATATCGAAATTCAAGGTCTGCCCCGCGAGCGGATGATTACCATCCACCGTTACCGTGTCGTCAGCGACCTCGGTAATGGACAGCATCATCACCTGTCCGTCAGGGCTCTGGCTCTGCAGCTGCATGCCGACCTCTGGTTTGATTTCGCCTGGCAGCGCGCTTCGCGGCACGGCCTGTATCAGCTGTTCATGGCGATCGCCATAGGCCTGGTCAGGCGGAATAGCGACATTCTTGCTCTCGCCGACGTTCATTCCGTCGACGGCATTGTCGAATCCCGGAATGACCTGGCCGGTACCGAGTTCAAATTCGAGAGGGTCGCGTCCCGCCGAACTGTCAAACATGGTGCCGTCTTCCAGCTTGCCGGTGTAGTGAATGCGGACGGTGTCGCCCGATGTAGCCTGACTCATGCAATTGCTCCGTGAAAAATTGCCGGCTACTTTAACACAGGTACAGGCGGCCATCTGCCGTGATCAATCCATGGTCAGTGTGACTTTGCCTTTGGCGCGGCGACCGCTTATCGCTGCAAATGCCTCCTGAAAGCTCTCCAGGGGGTACGATTCGGTCACCTGTGGTTTGATTTTTCCATCCGCGAACAGTCCTGCCAATGCCTGCATGTTCTGGATCTGCAGCGCCGGGTTCTTCGCAGACCAGGTGCCCCACCAGACGCCCTGGATGCTGGCTTCCTTGAGCAGCGCGAGGTTGGCTGGGAATTCCGGAATAGTCCCGGACGCAAATCCGACCACCAGCAATCTGCCCTGCCATGCGAGGCCGCGCAATGCTTGCTGTGACAGTTCACCGCCAACCGGGTCGTAGACGACATCGACCCCGTTGCCGTCAGTCAGCCGCTTGATTTCATCACGCAATGACTGCTCGGAATAATTGATGGTGTCATCTGCGCCGAACTGTCTGGTGAATTCCAGCTTGTCTTCACTACTGGCAGCAGCGATGACTCTTGCGCCCATCGCTTTGCCGATTTCAACGGCGGCAATACCAACGCCACCGGCAGCGCCCAGCACCAGCAGGGTCTCGCCCTCCTGCAGGGCGGCGGATTGCAGCAGGGCGTGATAGCTGGTTCCGTAGGTCACCAGGAAACCGGCAGCCTGCTGCAGGCTCATCCCGTCAGGCACAGGTGCGACCAGCCTGGCATCCATCACTCGTTGCTCGGCAAAAGCGCCGCCGGGCGTCGCACCCATAATGCGGTCGCCGACCTTTATGTGCGTTACATTGCTGCCGACCGCAGCGGCGACGCCAGCAACCTCGGCACCCGGGACAAACGGCGGCGGCGTCTTGACCTGGTATTCGCCGGCGATGATCAGCAGGTCCGGGAAGTTGACGCCCGCAGCCGCCACATCGATAAGGACCTCGTCCGGCCCTGGTTCAGGAGTGTCCATGGTCTCGATAACGAGGCTATCGGGAGGGCCGTATTGATTGCAGACCAGCGCGCGCATCAGGACAGCTCTTTGATGTAGGGGCGCAGTTCATTGCGTGCCACGACCATGCGGTGCACTTCGTCGGGGCCGTCAGCAAGTCGCAACGTACGCGCCGCCGTGTACATGGCGGCAAGGGGGAAGTCCTGCGAGATGCCGGCTGCGCCGTGCATCTGGATGGAGTCGTCGATGATATCGATGGCCACGCTCGGGACGAAGGCCTTGATCTTCGAAATCCAGTTATGCGTTTCCCTTGCAACACCCAGCGTGTCGATCGCGTGCGCTGTTTGCAGGGTAAGCAACCGCGCCATGTCGATATTCATTCGTGCATTGGCGATCTTGTCGTAGTTGCCGCCGAGCTTGGCGAGCGGCTGACCAAATGCCGTGCGGCTCACGGCGCGTCGACACATAAGCTGTAGTGCGCGTTCCGCCATGCCAATCGCCCGCATGCAATGATGCACCCGGCCAGGGCCGAGGCGTCCCTGGGCAATTTCGAAGCCGCGGCCAGCGCCAAGGATGACGTTGGACTCGGGCACGCGCACATTGGTCAGGCGGATATGCATGTGGCCATGCGGCGCATCGTCGTGTCCGAACACCTCCATGCCACGCACCACTTCCACGCCCGGGGTATCCATTGGCACCAGGATTTGCGAATGCTGAGTGTGGCGATCATTTTCGGGATTGCTCTTGACCATGCAGATCATAATCCTGCAACGCGGGTCGCCGGCACCGGATATGTAGGTCTTTTCGCCGTTGATGTGCCATTCACCGTTCTTCAGCACAGCCGACGTGCTGATGTTGGTGGCGTCTGACGACGCAACAGCAGGCTCGGTCATCGCGTAGGCCGAGCGGATTTTGCCTTCGAGCAACGGTTGCAGCCACTCCGCTTTCTGCTGCTCGCTGCCGAAGCGCTCCAGCACCTCCATGTTGCCCGTGTCCGGTGCGCTGCAATTGAAGGCTTCCGCCGCCAGGTGCGCACGCCCGGTTTCTTCGGCGAGATAAGCGTATTCGACCGTGCTGAGTCCGTAGCCTCTGTCACTGTCAGTTAACCAGAAATTCCAAAGTCCCTGTTCCCGAGCGGCGGATTTCAATCCTTCAATAATTTCGGTTTGTCGATCCGTGAGTGACCACCGATCGCCTTTTTTGACCTCCGCGAGGAACTCCTCGTCGACCGGCATTACACGCTCATCAATAAATGACCGAACCGCTTCGAGCAGTGGTCTGACGCGTTCGCTGACCCCTATATCCATGACCTGCCTCTCTTATTCCTGATGGACCTTGTTCTACCGGCTTCGGCGACAAATTGATAGTGGGGCTATACTCCGGGGAATGCAGACTCTAATTGTTTCCCTGATGTTAATCGCAGCCTCGGTCGCTGCGCCCGCTGCTTGCCCCGGTACAAGCGGGGTTGCCGTGCAGGTGCTTGGCTCCGGTGGCCCCATCGCAGATGACGGGCGTGCATCGTCTGCCTATCTCGTTTGGGTCGATGGCGAATCGCGCGTCATGATTGACGCAGGTGGTGGTGCATTCTTGCGATTTGGTGAGGCGGGCGCAGACTTTGCAGCGCTGGATTTCATCGGCCTGAGCCACTTCCATGCCGATCATTCAGCCGACTTTCCGGCATTGTTGAAGTCAGGAAATTTTTCGAACCGACAGCGTGGACTTGTTGTTGCCGGACCTGCCGCGGGCGGTCCGTTTCCTGGGCTGTCGCAATACCTGCAGAGCATGCTTAGCAAAGAGCATGGGGCTTATGGTTACCTTTCGGGATACCTGGATGGTAGCGGCGGGCTCGCAAAGATCGAGGCGCAGGAAGTAACCGACGCCGATGAAGCTGCGGTCGCTGTGTTTGAGAGCGAGGAGGGCGACTTACGCATTGATGCGCTGAGCGTGCCGCATGGCATTGTTCCGGCACTGGCTTTTCGCGTGCGCGTTGATGGTAAGACAATCGTCTTTAGCAGCGATCAAAATGGCAGCGATACGGCGTTCGCAGCATTCGCCAGCAAGGCGTCACTACTGGTCATGCACATGGTTGTGCCGGAAGAGGCCGATGGTGCAGCCGTCAAATTGCATGCCCGACCGTCAACGATAGGTCGCGTTGCTGCTGCCGCTGACGCTGACAGGCTTCTGCTAAGCCACTTCATGGCGCGGAGCTTGCGAGATCTGGATGCCAACGTCGACCTGGTGGCAGGCGCGTTTTCGGGCGAGGTGTTGCTGGCCGAGGACCTGCGCTGCGTCGCGATCGACTGACTTTTATTGTGCGCTGCCGGGCGAGTATGGATTAGGCGGCATCAGGTCACGCGGTATTGCTGCTCGACGGCGATCGTCCTGCGGCGGATAGAACTCGGCGAGGTAGGCGATGATGCGCTCTTCGACCGCGGGTTCAAATTGCCACAGGTTTTGTTTGGCCTGCATCCAGCGGATCAGGTCCAGCCAATGCTGTGGACTACCTCGTTGTTGCGTAATGAGCATTGCAGAGTGGCACGCCGTGCAATTCGCGCGCACCAGCTCCCAGTCGCCAGCCATTACAAGACCAGTTACCGCGTCTATTGCGGGCGGGGCGCTGTCCGCGACCTGCTTAGCCGGTTGTGCCTGCGGTTGTTCCTCGGCTGCAGGTTCAGGCGGTGAGCATGCGACCAGCAGGCCCGAGAGCAACAGCAAAGTTGCGCGCGACGTTATTGTCATCAAACGGCCTGAACGGCAATGCGATGACAGGCATTATTCAAGTAGCCTTTCGGGTTCCATCCCGGCAATACCATGGGCTGCGAGCGACCGGCGCTGTCTACGGCCCTGGCCCAGACTTCGTAATAGCCTGTCTCCGGGAAGCTTACAGCGGCATCCCAGTGCTGCCAGGCAAATCTGTTCACCGGTGAGGTCAAGTCTGCCTTCTTCCAGGTAGCGCCGAAATCAATTGAGACGTAAACCTCCTTGACCTCCAGGTCGCCGGCCCATGCATGGCCGCGAACCGCGAGCGCTTCACCCTGCGGATGCTCGATACCGGACTTCGGATAAGTGAGCAAAGACTTCACCGGCATGGATTCGATAATGCACATCTCATCGTCCGGAACTTTGCTGCCGGGGGCGACAGGCGCGCAGGGCGTTCGATACGCCGTGCCGGTCATCTTGGGGCCGTCATGAATCTGATTTCGTACCACGATCTTCTTCAGCCATTTGCCGCTGACTGATCCCGGCCAGCCAGCGCACACCAGTCGCAGCGGATAGCCGTTCTCTGCCGGAATATCCTCACCATTCATCGCCCACGCGATGAGCGTCTCCGGTTCGAGTGCCTTGTGCATGGGCGCGCCGCGCGAAATGGGCGCCTTTTCCGGGTCGCCGCTGGCGTGCCTGTCCGCGCCGTAGTAGGCGACGTACACGGCATCTTCTTTAAT
>Ga0316189_10003742_pt1 | contig 14745 bp, 13 predicted proteins | sample LowCovwburrow_MG_FD_204930 | JGI IMG/M metagenome (GOLD analysis project Ga0316189, IMG submission 204930) | Coastal sediment microbial communities from Maine, United States - Lowes Cove worm burrow | ecosystem: Environmental > Aquatic > Marine > Coastal > Sediment | place: USA: Maine...
ATACCAAACTTTCGCATATTCAGGCACTACGTTTGGCGCATCACCGGCATTGGGAATCACATAATGAATTCGTGTTGTCGGATAAACATGCTCCCTCATCAGGTTGACCCCATAATTCATCAACTCAACCGCATCCAATGCGCTACGCCCATTCCAGGGATCAGCAGCGCCATGAGCGGCCTGACCAAAAAACTCAATCTCGAAATTGTTCAAGGCAATGCTGGCCTCATAGCTCACCCCAGTTTCCTGACCGGGATGCCAATCCAAAACTGCGTCAAGTCCATCAAAAACGCCGGCGTTTGCCATGTACACTTTACCGGTAAGTGTCTCCTCAGCGGGTGTCCCAAAAAGTTTCAATGTGCCTTTGAATTTCCCCTTATCCATCAGTTTCTTTAATATAATAGCGGCATTGACACTTGCTGATCCGAACAGGTTATGACCGCACCCATGACCGCTGGTGATACCATCTTTTCGGCTTTGTTTCAACGGCACCGGGTCATTTCCGACTCCCGGGAGTGCGTCGTATTCTGCGAGAATCCCAATAACCGGAGAACCACTTCCAAAAGTGCCTACAAAGGCAGTTGGCATTCCAGCCACTCCTTTTTCAATAGAAAATCCCTCACTTTGCAGAAGAGCGGTTAAAAATGCGGCAGACTTTGTCTCCTTTAAAGCAGTCTCAGAGTAATCCCATAAAATCTGGCATGTCTGATTTATTTGACTGGTCAGGGATTCAGTTTCGGCAAGGGCCTCTTGCTTTAGTTTAGATGGTTTTTGGGCATTGGCTGTGAAGACCGCCAATGTCAGAATTAAGCAAACAAAGTTTTTCATAGTCATTGATTTTGACGGAAGGTAAGAAATACGAATCTATATGCCGACCACTATTTGATGAACTGCGGCCTGGGGATATTGAGCCCGCACCTGGCATTTATATTTTCAATGAAATAATCGGCAATGACAGGTGTATTGGTCTCATCCTGTTGGTGACAATAAAAGTGAACTTCCTTAATGCCAGCATCAATCCAGTTTTTAATTCTTTCAACCCATTCATCCAAACGGGTGTAATCCGATGGATGAAGGTCGTATCCATTAAACCTGATAAAGGCCGTTCCATTGGTTAACCGCTGGTGAAGGGCATCCCGGCGCCCGGCCACATCAGTAATTACGGCCCCTTTTCCGGTCTCTTCCAGTAAGGCAAATGTCTCATCAAAAACAACTGGATCAGTGAACCAGTCTTCATGACGAAGTTCGAGGGTAACTGGAAAATCCATTGGGAGGTCTTGAAGGTATTTAGCCAAAACATCGAATTTTTTGGCATTGAAATTCTCAGGCATTTGCAAAAAACAAACACCAAGATTATCTCCCAAAGCGCTTGCCGCATCCAAATAATAAGCGGTCATGTCTTCCACATTATTGAGCCGACGGCGGTGGCTGATCAACTGGCTGAACTTTGGACAGAACTTAAAACCTTCGGGAGCGACTTCTGCCCAACGTTCAACATAAACTTTTTTGATACTATAAAAGGTGCCGTTCAATTCTATCCCGTTGAAATTCTTAACATACTCGGTCAGGAAATCCTTGTCCTTTGTTCCCGGTGGATAAATTTGACCAACCCATTCTTTTCGTCCCCATTTAGCGCAGCCGACATAGACCTTAGGCTCATCATCTCTTTTATTAAGCTTGATAACTTCTGCCGTTCTTGGATGATCGGGTTTTAGGGATAGGTCTGCTTTTTCAAGTTCTTCCGTAGATAGAGCACCAAATTTCATGATCAGTTCTAAAAGTTAGAAAACCCTAATATAAATCCAGAAAACCTTAAATGTACATCTCTCGTATTCTTAATACATAAATTTCTTAGGTATTTATTTGATACCTAATTTTCTTATGTATATTTGTCCTATGTATTCAAAAGAACTATTAAAAGGCACGCTCAAAACCATCATTCTGAATTTACTATCTGACAATGGGAAAATGTATGGTTATGAGATCACGCAAAAAGTTAAGGAAATCTCTGACGGAAAACTGCTACTGACTGAAGGCGCTTTATATCCCAGCCTTCACGGTCTTGTAGCAGATGGATTGTTAGTAACCGAAACTGTCAACATTGGCAAAAGGGTAAGAAAATATTATACACTAACTAAACACGGCAATGTTACTGCTACTGAAAAAGTGAACGAATTCTCCGATTTCGTCACAACAATGCAATTGATTTTATCTCCTAAACTAAAAACACAGATATGATATCTCTAAATGAAAGTCAGATCGATCGTGTAATCAAAGAAATTGAAAAACAAGGTGTGTCATCCGACGCTTTAAAAGCCGAAGTTTTGGATCATGCCTGCTGTTCCATCGAATCGAGCATGGCCAAGGGGAAAACGTTCGAAAAATCCCTAAATAATGCCATAAAGTCATTTGGTGTAAGAGGTCTCTTCAAAATTGAAAATCAAATCAAAACTCAAAAAAGAAAGAAAGGAATTATGAGAAAACTCCGATTTAGTTCAATGTCAATAGCAGCATGTCTGGTACTTTTGGTGTTGGCAGTTGATGCGCAGGAAAGGCCTGAGATTAAACCCCTGGAAGAAGGGCGTTTCAGGATTTCATCCCGATATGGAATGAGGATGCACCCTATATTAAAGGAAGAGAAATTCCACCGTGGAGTGGATATGGCCGTCCCTGAAGGAACCCCTGTAAAAGTGACTGCTGATGGCGTAATCAAAGGCATTGAAAATCATGAAAAAGGTTTTGGGAAACACATTATAGTAGCCCACGACGAAGAGTATCAAACAGTGTATGCCCAGCTATCAGAATTTAAGGTTGAAGTAGGTCAAAAAGTAAAAATGGGCGATATCGTAGCGCTTTCTGGTAACTCTGGCATGTCAACAGCCCCTCACCTGCATTATGAGGTCGTTCGAAATGGTAAGCGGGTTGATCCTGAACTGTATTTCTCAGAATAGTCATCCCAGAGAATAGGATCATCCACTTATTATAGAGGATCGGGCTTTTGGGATTAGTGCCCAAGGCCCGGTTTCTCCCCAAGGTCATTAACTCATACTCGAAATGAAGCAGGATAAAACCGTCAAAAGTTGGCTGAAAGAATGGTGGGACGCTATGGTATTTGCCGTGATTGTTGCCGCTCTTTTTCGCTGGGCATTTATCGAACCCTACAAAATACCGACACCATCAATGGAAAAGTCTTTGCTGGTCGGCGACTTCCTTTTCGTAAGCAAATTTCATTATGGCACCCGATCACCGATCACACCACTCCAAATTCCTTTGAGCCACCAAACGATTTGGGGCACTGAAACCCCTTCCTATCTATCGTGGATACAATTGCCTTTTTTCAGGTTACCCGGTTTCACCAATATAAAAAATAATGATGCGGTTGTATTTAACTACCCCCCTGAACTGGATCGGCCCATTGACCAGAAAACACATTATATAAAAAGGTGTATTGGCATTGCCGGAGATACCATTGAGATCAGAAACCATTTGGCCCTAATTAATGGGCAACCTCTTGAAATAGCGGGCAAGCAGCAAAGTAGTTACCTATTGCAACCAAGCACCCAACTCAATGACAGGTTTTTCAAAAAAAGGGACATTACTGACTTCTATCCAACTCAAAAAGGTTACCTGGTACATACTTCTGTTAAAATTGCAGATGAGATTTCAACCATAGATTTTGTGAAGATGATCAATAAAATCACATATGATGACCCAGCATTCAATCCCACCTATCCCAAGCACTCAAAATACCCATGGACTACTGACTTCTTCGGCCCCTTGTATGTGCCAAAAAAGGGTGCTCAAATCCCAATTAATGAGAATACTCTAATCCTATATGGTGATGTAATTAAAAATTTCGAACACAATAAAAATGTGGTTGTAAAAAAATATCAATTATTTATTGACGGAAAAGAGATCACCAATTACTCTTTTAGACAAAACTATTATTTCATGATGGGCGATAACAGGCACAATTCGGAAGATTCCCGTTTTTGGGGATTTGTGCCCGAAGATCACATAGTTGGCAAAGCGGTTTTGGTTTGGTTTTCTTTAGATATGGAAGGGAGTTTCTTGGACATCCTTAATCGCATCAGGTGGAATAGGATACTTACATGGATAGAGTAGGTTTCTGAGAAAAGATTTTCGAGATGAGTCAACCAGTACAATTAAAGAATAATGTTTGACACTGAGCAATTACGGGTGTACTAGTGGTACAGGCCAGATTATTGGAGTTAGTAAAACGGAATTCAAGCGTATGTTGAACATTTGCGGCTACGGTAAATGTTCCACTGTCTTTACCTGGAGGAACTGTGGCAATTTTCACTCCATCCCAAATTATGTCATAAGTACTATTAGTATTGCTGATGTTAGTGAAAAATACATCACCGGTTTGATTTGCTTCACAAGGCAGAATACATGAGCCATCATCTACAAGACTGCTTGAACAAAAATTGGTAGCTTCGGGATTAGAGCATCCGATGCACGAACCGTCATCCACTTCAGCTTCGAGATCATAATTATTGGCACATGTAATTGTGCATCCCCGAAGAATACAGGATCCGTCATCTATAATACCTGCTGTACAAAAATTTACAGCAACGATGTTAGTGCAACCTGAACATGTACCATCATCTTCTTCAGCAGTAGGATCATAGTTTGTAGCACATGGAATGGTGCACCCTTGTATTGGATCGTCAGAACAGGCAGTTACCCAGAGAAGAATGAACAACCACACAGATAAAATCAATGAAGCCTTCATTTTAGGAAAATAATTAGGAATTGGTACTTTTAATTTACAAAAAATAAGATGCCTAAACAATGTGATCTATTGGTAATCTTTAGCTCTATCACTTTAATCGTAACAAGACTTATCTTTGCAAAAGGAAAGAAATTTCAGGAATTATTAGTGTCAATTTGTGGATAAGTAGCGTATATAGTAATTTGATCATAATTTCAAAAAAAGACCACCTGTGAGAACGATTCTTATTCTAACATTTTCCTTGTTTCTATTTGTTTCTGCTACGGCACAATACAATCCTTTATGGATTAGGCATTGTAGGGCAATTCCAAAAAGTTCTGAGGATTATTCGAAACTTGCTGAATTGCTTGATGGCAAAATAAAGCGTCAGTCAGCGGATGCTGAAATGGACTTTCTTCTTGGGATTTGCCTCCTCGGTTCAAATCAAAATGATAAAGCCGCTGACATTTTTAATCAAATTACCAACAATTCATCTGCAAAAGCCAGTATCAAGGCAGATGCCCTCAACTATCAGCAGTATCTAAGAAAGATTTCTTCCGGACAGAAAATGGAAATTGTTGTCAACTACACAAATACCATGAAAGCACCTGATGAAAAAGCGCCTCTGAGAGGCCGTGTGTATCAAGGTGACCAATTTGTAGTAACAAAGGAAGAGGGTAACTGGGCCTATATCATCAACAAAGAAAACCAGGGATGGATCCTCAAGAGCAAGGACGGTTCAGAGATTGCAAAAGCAATCTAAAAGCATTTATTACCTGTACTATCACTTCAATTTATTAATACATATGCTGCAGCCGCATCCTGGATGGCATTGCCCACAGATTTAAAAAGCGTGATCTTATTCTCCGACCATTGATACTCAATTTCGCCAGATAGTACCTTTCCAATCTCTCTTCTAAAATGATCCTTATCAATCTCTCCTTTGCTCAATGGAATCAGTAAATCGCCAGCTTCAGCCATAACTCCTTCAAACTGATCAATAAAAACCTCCGATTCAATCACTGTCCGTGAGGGAATTTCCCTGCAATCAGGTTTAAATGCCCCAACTGCATTGATGTGAGCTCCTTGCTTAACGTTTTCATGTTGAAAAACAGGAGTGTTACTCGTAGTTGTAGTGCAAATTATATCTGCTGATTTAAGGTCAATCTGTTCATTCCCTGGTAAAAGGTCGATTTCGAATTGCTCTTGAAATTCATCACAAAATGACAGGGATTTTTCAGGGCTGCTCCCAAAGATCAAAACTTCGTCTAACGACCTGACAGCTGTGATGGCTTCAATATGAGACCTGGCTTGTACCCCGGTTCCAAAAATAGCTGCAATTCTCGATTCAGAATTAGCAAATAGTTTTGTCGCTAAACCAGAAGCTGCTGCTGTTCTAATGGCCGTAACTTCTCCCCCATCAATCGTCGCAATTGGTTGACCTGAATCATTGTCAAACACGAGTATCACAGCATGAATAAATGGTAATCCTCTTTCGGTATTGGTGGCATTGATGCTCACAGATTTGATAGTTGTAATTCCGCCTGAGGGGTAATAGGCTGGCATAAATAAATATTCAGAAGCTGTGTCCGTATGCATGGGCAGACGGTCGGGTACGATAGCTTTTCCCGAAGATAGATCCTGAAAAGCAATTTCCATGGCCTCAATTGCTTTAGCCATGCTTAAGTTTTCCCGAACTTCTTTGGCTGAGATATGTCTCATAATAATGGGTTTGTCAAATCTTGCTAAGTTCTGATCTATAAAGCAAACATGGGGTAATAATTCCTATTTAATTGTATTTCATTTAGCCTGTAAATGTTATTCCATTACTTACCGTTGATACATAATATGAAATACTCATTATTTACCTCAATATTGATATTAGTGCTTTTGGCATGCGGAAGTGACAATGACAATATGCCAAATGCTGATGTAACAGATGATCCACAGAATACAGATCCGTCTTTCGAAGCTTTTGAAATCGATCAGGTTGTCAATGAAATCACCGGAGGGTATCAGGAATTACTAGATAGAGGGTCGATGAGTGTTGGTCTGATCAAACTCAAATCAGAAGAAACAAGTTCCCGATCGCAGACCACACTGGATGAGGTGTTTTTCATTTACTCAGGTCAGGGAATATTAACTGTTGATGGAAATGAATTAGAAGTGAAAGAAGGTGACGCTATTGTTGTCATGGGTAACCTTGACTCCAATTTGTCAACAAGTGATTCAATCACGGCAGTTTTAATATCACTAAAAGAAAATGGCTTTGTAAGAACAAATTTCAAACGTTATAGTCGTGATCAGACATCCCGACTTAAAGACGGCAATAGTAATACCTGGAATCCATTCATGCAGGAACCCAATGTTTCTTTCGGGCTATATTCGTTGCCAGCTATCCGAGGTGGGGATGGCACCCTTTTCCACGATTGGGATGAGCTAAACATAATAACCGCAGGCAATAGTCGCTTTACCATGGGTGGTCAATCAGTCAATGTAAAGCCTGGAACAATTGTCTTTGTCAAAGAAGGCACTGGTCACTTTTTTAGCCAGATTGGAGAAGATATCGATATCATGATCTTATGGGAGCAATAAAATTAATTAATCAAACCTCCAGCTTTTGCTCAAGTCTCTTTTGAAAAGAAATCTTCTCACATTGATTAAATACCATCAACCTATAAAGTTCTCTCATTAGAACCTTTGACATTTTTTCATTCTGCCTTCGCCGATCATTAAATTCTAAATTACGAACAATCAAATCCTTATTTTTTCGGTCTGCTTTTAAGTCTATTTGTCCGATCAACCTTTCACCCCATAGAATAGGAAGTCCAAAATATCCAAACTGCCGCTTCTTGGCAGGCACATAACATTCAAGGATATAATCAAAATCAAATAACTCTTTTGTTCGCTTGCGATTAATAATCAAATTATCAAAAGGGGATAGAATTTTCAAACGCTTACGATAACCTTTCACTTCCAGTAATTCCAAACTCTCTGGTAAAAAATAGTATACACCTTCTGAAGCTTTATCTATCTGAGCAGCCTTTATTTCTCCGACAGAATGCATTTCATCCAAAACCGCAGATAATTCTTTTTTGATTCCCTTTAAGAGGTAGCCGAATTCATTGGCCTTCATTAATCCATGAGCTTTTAGGTCTCTTTTGATCAAAAATCGTAAGTACTCCTTTCTGGTGGGTTCTGATAGATCTGTGTTGGCAGGTAGCCAACGCTCAGGGGTGTCATACACTTTTTGAAAACCTTCTCTTCGGCAGATTATGAGGTTACCCTCCATGAAAAGGTGAAAAAAGGCAACTTTCTTTGGTCCCCAGGTGTCAGGGCTACCATTGAATTGGGTGGTTTTAAAGTCGAAATCTCTGGACATCATCGAGCCTTCCGATTTGATCCGATCAAGTACATAGCGCATTTCTTTTTTGTTCTTTTTGTACCAGATCACCTCCTTCTTTTTTAAGTCATTTTTGACTGGAAGGGTATATCGATAGGACTCAATAGGCAGGTAACTGGCAGCATGGCTCCAGTATTCAAATATCTTTTTCTCCTGCTCCAACTGACTGATGATTTTCTTCTTATAGCCTTCGACCCTAGTCCATAAATTATGGTGATGAGCCCTTTCGATCACCGAAATTGTATCAATCTGGACATAACCTATATTACTAATTATGTTCAGGGCCTGATTTCTAACACCAAGCCTACTAGCAAGCCCGGCGAGCCTCTGGCATTGAAGAATTACCTTCCTGGCTTCATTTTTAGATAGTTGGATCATTTTACATTTCACTCAATTCCATTGAACAGGGACTTGACTATTCTCTAATTACCCGATAAGAACTATCATTATCTCCATTCAATTTCACAATATATATCCCTGAAGTCAGGGAGGAAATATCAATCTCATAATTGTTAATTCCGAAAATGTATGGTTCAACTTTCGAGTAAACTAGTTGCCCCTGCGAATTGAAGACTTCTATCATCAAGTCAGCAGCAGATTGATTCTCGAATTCAATATTCAAAACACCTGATGTTGGATTCGGAAAATATCTTATTCCTGTTCTTTCAAAATCATTGTCCCCAAACCCAACAATTACGTTATCACAATCCAGGCTTTCCAACTCTTCATCTATTACATTAAAAAAATCACTTAATTGTCTGTAAACTGAGCAAGGTCGACGAAGCGCAAACTCTTCCAAAACTGAAATCTTTCGCATCCAATCCTTTCGGCTATTAGGTCTACCCCATCTCTTAATATGATCAGGCATTTCCGGGTCAATTAAGTCCCTTATTTTCTTCATCTCTTGAATGAGATTTTGACTTTTAAATATTGTTTTCAAATAAGAGATGTAGGTGTTAATAAATAACTCGCGGAACTTTTCATTTTTAAGCAATTCAGTATATAAAATGGCATGTGAGTTAGCCTTATGAGCATGTCTTAAATCATCCATATTGAATGGATCCACCATGTATTGAAAATAGTTGTATGTCCAAGCCGAATCACTTGTATCAAATCCACCCATACCGACATCCATGTCATATAGAAAAAATCGCCACTTACTACTATCAGAAGAAGTCTTCCAGGGTGTTCGATTTCCATAGTCCCATCGGTAAAAAAAATTGTCAGCTATGCTCAAATCAATGAAGTTTTGGATATCCATTTTTGCTGAGATCGATTCATAATTAGATTCAATACTAAGGTCGAGACTCTTTGCATAATTGTTCAGTTCACCACATCCAAATGGCACATAGATCACATTTTCAGGTTCTATGCCATAATGAGAGGCTATGTAGTGTTCATCGTGTCGCTCACGCAAGTTTGTAATTCCCCAATACTCTCCATTTATATAGAGTGTCACTGGTGAGTAAGCCTGAACATCCAGGGAAGTGGATTTTAAGATGTTGTGCATTAGTGCATCCCTAAAGAATGTTTGGTGTATATCCTGACCAGAATTTCTTAATATTAATCTTTTGTGCCTTTTGATCGAACCCTGTTCGAAAAAATCATAGTCGAAATGTGACTCTCCATATTCACTTCGGGCATACAATCGCAGCGGCCTTGGAACAAAAAAACGAGTTGTACCTCCCTGTATTCGCACACCTGCGTTTTGACTTACCAGGCTCTTTCCCTGAGGAGAAAAAAATTCGAAATGAATAGGCCTTTCCCAGGCTATCCCCCTTTTATCATAATTCGGAGTTGTCCCGGAACCATCAACATAAATACCAATCTCGTCTGAGAACAAGTTATCAGGGTCAGTAACCAGGGATATGACAGGCAAAGGATATTTTGATGAGGCCTCCTTATTCACAAAATAAGACTTGGTTTTGATCTCTGAAATCAGAGTATCTCTATAAAAACAACCAGCCCTAATTACGTTTAACTTTGAAACAAAGTAATCAAGGGTGTCCAGATCGGAATTTGGCAGTAAAATGTTTGAATGATTATTGGTATTAGGGGTTTTGTCCTTCAAAAGAATTTCATTCACGAACCTGATTGAATTTGTATCCGGTAAGGAATTATCTATGGTATAAAATATTTCGGCATTTGGTATGTTGCAGTCAAGTTGCAGATTAATCTCCTCTTCATAAAAACCTTCTTTCACTGAGAAACTTACAACATCAGAAACATTGAATTCAGAATCACAATTTGATAACTGAAAACTTGGTGTGTTGTAGAAAGCAACTAAGTCAGTATTGTCACATACTCTTCCAAATGATACATCACTAGGAATTTTGCCGAATTTTAAGTGATCTACTATCTGAAACTCCTGATTATATAGATAGACTGACTCACCATCAGAATCCAGTTTGAAATTTGTATGAATCTCACCCTGCGAAACAACATCTTTCCCTGAAGCAAAAACCACCAAATACCCTGCTGCCTCAATTGAGACATCAGGAAAGGACCATTTCTCCTCATTTTCCTTGTCAGTAAGAAAGTAGCCAACAAGATTAATTTCGGTACTACTTGTATTATAAATTTCAATCCAATCGGGATAATCTCCTTCAAAATCAATAATGAAATTCTTGTTTGAACTCATCAATTCATTGATCAGAATTGATTGGGCACTTAGACTTGTTGAGACAAGCAAAAACTGAATTGTAATGAATACTCTAAAAAACATCAGTGCCAATTGGGTGCTATTGTAATTCTCAAATCTGCTATGAATAAAATATATCCGTCAAATCTATTATATCTCCTTCATAGCACGCTTAAAATATGAAAATCGTTCGCCAAAATTTGCAATCATTCCTAAGACCAAAGAAAACCATAGCATCTTGGCAAGAAACAAAAAGCTAGAAATATCAGATTTATTATACCATAGCCACTTATAAAGAAGACGTTGAGAAAAATTCTAATTTTTTACACCTTATCGACTTAACACCAACTGATAATGAAAAACGCTCTAAAATTATTTGTATTCATCATTTTTATCACCCTCGCATTAACACGATGTCAACCTGGCTCAGGTGATCAAATGACACCTGAATTCAGTGTGAGTTACAGTACTGTCTTTGGTACTGACGGATTTGATGGTCGGGTGCTCCTAATGCTATCAAACAATAACGAAGCTGAGCCTCGTTTTCAGATCAATGACAATCCGGGTTCACAATTGATATTCGGGATAGATGTCAACGGACTTAAACCTGGCGAAGAGGCAGTTATCAATGCAAAAGTGCTTGGCTACCCGTTGAAAAGTCTTGCCGACATTCCTGCCGGTGAATATTATGTTCAGGCCTTATTACATAAATATGAAACCTTCAACCTATCAAGTGGACATGTGGTTAAGTTGCCCATGGACCAGGGAGAAGGTCAACACTGGAACCGGTCACCTAATAACCTTTACTCTACTCCCCAAAAAATTACTTTCGATCCCAATGGAGGTGGAAAAATAACCATTGAACTTGATCAGGAAATCCCCCCTATCGAACCAGTCAAAGACAGTGAATACATCAAACATATTCGCATTCAAAGTGATTTGTTAACCAAGTTCTGGGGTCGGCCAATGTACTTACAAGCCAATGTTCTGGTGCCCCACGGATTCGACAAAAGTTCATCCGCCCAATATCCGCTTATGGTTTTCCATGGCCATTTTCCTAACACATTCAGGGGATTCAGAACAGAACCGCCTGATGCCGATCCCAATGATGAAATTTACAATGAGCGATTTGGCATTTATGGTTATGAATACATTCAGCAAAAAGAAGCTTATGACCTCTACCAAAAATGGATTAGTGATGACTTCCCGAGGTTTATTGTAATAGAAATTCAGCATCAGAATCCCTATTACGACGATTCGTATGCTGTAAATTCAGCCAACCTTGGCCCCTATGGAGATGCAATTACTTATGAGTTGATCCCAAAAGTGGAGGAGCTGTTCAGCGGTGTAGGTGAAGGGTGGGGACGCTTTCTTTACGGTGGTTCCACCGGCGGATGGGAAGCACTGGCTGTCCAGGTATTTTACCCTGATGAATACAATGGCTGCTTCGCTGCTTGCCCTGATCCTATTGACTTTCAGGCATACACTGTCGTCAATATCTATGAAGATGAAAACGCCTATTACCTGGATGGTGACTACAATAAAACTCCGCGGCCCGGACGACGGGACAACAAAGGCCACGTATTCTCCACTTTACAGGAAACGAATCAGCGGGAAATGGTGCTTGGCACCAACAGCCGATCAGGCGATCAGTGGGACATCTGGCAGGCAGTTTATTCGCCGGTTGGTGAAAATGGCTACCCCAAGCCCATCTGGGATAAAATGACAGGCGTAATTGACCGTGAAGTGGCTGAATATTGGAAAGAGAATTATGACCTCCGTTATATCATGGAAAGAGACTGGGACAAAATTGGCAGCAAACTAGAAGGAAAGGTTAATATCTATTGTGGAGACATGGACAATTATTACCTCAACAATGCAGTGAAACTAACCGAGGGCTTTTTGGAAACCACCAGCAACCCAAACTACGGAGGTGAAGTAGATTATGGTGATGGTTTCGAGCATTGCTGGAATGGAGACCATGATAATCCCAACTCTATCACAAGGTTGCGGTACAACACGATGTATCTGACGAAAATCAGGGAACGTCTAAAGAAAACTGCGCCAAAAGACCATCAATTACGCAATTGGGGGTTTTGATAGAACTGTAATAACTCAACATTGAAACAGTTGACCATTAGCTTTCATATTCAACTAAGGCTGGCTAAATTTAATCACTTAATGACCTGATCACTAAAACACCTTAACTATGAAAAAGCTTCTCATTATACCCATTGCACTCATTTTTGGCTGTCAACCTGCTGCCCCACCTTGTGAGTGTGGAATCACCGGTCAGGATAAAATCTCGATACGTGACCAGGAACAGGAATATGTTAGGGGAGTATTTGAAAGTGACCTGTCGCGGGTGGAAGCCGTGTTGGCAGATGATATTGTTGCAATGCCACCCAGCACACCCGAAGTTGTTGGCAAGGAGGCATACAGGGAAATGCTCAAAAGCATGCCAGAACTCATGGAGTATGAGTTCCTTGAAGTAGAAATAGAAGGTGGTAATAACCTGGCCTATGCTAAAGGAAACTACGTCATGCTTTTCGAAATAGATGGGCAGGAAATCGGGGATGAAGGAAGTTTTTTAGAAGTTTGGCAAAAAAGCCCCGAAGGCACCTGGTTGCTAAAACGTAACACTTGGAATTCGGGTATCCCAATGGTCACTACAGATTCAACACTTATGGGAAACTGATTTTTCCATTCATAATCGGAAAATAGTGTCTGAATCCAATCGTATGGGTATTTGGGCCAGGGAATGACTCCCCAGTGTCCTCATCAGCAGCATGCAACCCTTTTTGATAGGATATTCGGAAGTAATTCTGGTCTGAAAGTTTAACCACAAGACCTGTTTTTATATGATGGGTTCCACTGATTGATCCCTCAAGATGTAATCCTGCATTCCAGCTAAAATATGGAGTAACCGGCCATTTTGGAACAACGACCCAATCAATCCCGATTAAGATATCTGTGTAATTTGTTCCTCTTGGCCCTATAAACCTGGGGTTAATATCATCAAAAGTATTGCCTACCCAAAATCTAAACCTGTTGTCCAGGAAAAACCATTTAATAGCTCCCGGCCATATTTAGCGCTAAAAGCAAATCCCCAGGTTTCATCATCATGGACGGTATATCTGCCAGCGTCAAAATTGAAAAATTGTTTGTTTGTGTATTTCTCCTGAGCTATTGCTGGATATATCAACAAAAAACAGAAGACAGTTATTAAAAATCCCTTCATTAGTTCGAACCTCCGGTTAGAAGGCAAATAAGGGTTCAAACTCCCCTAACTCTGATTAAATCGTGGTGAAGACCAACAGATAATACCCCATTTACTGTATGTTACTAGCTGACTAAAAAAATTGGGTTCCGGAATTACACCTGGCTTGACTACGATGGATACAACTCGGGCGGTTTTGGTATTTCTGCTACACCCAGGGAATTGGCGAAAATTGCTCAATTAGTCCTGAATGAAGGCCTATGGAATGGGGAACAGATAGTTGATTCAAATTGGATTAACGAAATGATTACCCCACAAATAGATATCGAGGAGAGTGATCTCTCTTTTGGTTATCAATGGTGGATCAACACCAAAGAAAATGTCCATTTCATGGCAGGAAGCGGCGGCCAATATGCAGTTATTGTACCTGACAAAAATCTCATTGTTGTCGCCATGGCTGAACATGATACCGATGGAGATTTAGAGTTGGGTTTTGAGACAATATTGGACATTGCAAGGCAAATCCGCGACATGGCAATGTAAGTTTAGATACACTTGTCAATAATATATCAACGGTTGTCAATCATACTTTCTGGCGCCATCAACCACCCCGAGCTTTGAATCAAAAAAAGAAAAACCATGAAAAAGCTCAATTTGCAATTAATGATTTTGGCGGGCGCCATACTATTAGTATCAGCAGCCTGCAGTGACAATGATCCAGTAGTACCATCCACAGAGCCGCT
>Ga0316189_10003743_pt1 | contig 14740 bp, 9 predicted proteins | sample LowCovwburrow_MG_FD_204930 | JGI IMG/M metagenome (GOLD analysis project Ga0316189, IMG submission 204930) | Coastal sediment microbial communities from Maine, United States - Lowes Cove worm burrow | ecosystem: Environmental > Aquatic > Marine > Coastal > Sediment | place: USA: Maine...
GAATCGGCTCTTTTGCGGTACCAATGGACGACCCATCCACTTAGTTACAAAAAGTGCCGGAACAAATTATGCTCGGTCATGTTCCAATTTGACACCCCAGGCCGAGGCCCGCTTTGAGGAGCGGATAAAGCGTGTCGAGGCGGAGAAGAAACGAGCAGAGGCAGAGGCGAAACGAGCCGGGCCGGGCTTACCAAATTGGAAGAGCTATATGATGAAGGATTGATTTCCAAAAAGATCTTCGAGGCAAAAGGCGCTAGTGACTAATTATCTTAACAAACCCGCTCGGCCTCATCCCGAGTCTAGCGAGGCGCCTCGATACCAGCAGTTCCAAGGGTCAAGGTTTAGGTGTTCCCGCCCCCATAACCCCGGTACAAAAAGAGAAAACGATGTGGATTTTTTTCTTTTACAAAGCACCACTCGACTGTACAAATACACCGCCAAGGCGGCCTGTGCGAAAACCCTCCGCACGATTGCAGCAAGTCTGTAAAATCAAAAATCTGACTGTAGTGACCAGGTTTAAGGTCTGATAGCCCCGAATCCTTGAACCGTGATGGTTGAACCTTGGGCCTTGCCCTTTAAACACGAAAAGCGGGACCCTTTTCGGCGCCCCGCTTCACAGTAACTGCATGGATGGGATGAAAAACTTACTCTTCCAGTTTGGTGCGTAAACCCTCGTACCATTCCTTTGCGTCGCTATCCCCCAACTCTTCAGCCGTGATGATCAGATAGTCAAGTACGCGTGCGTCTTTGGTGTTGTGTCTGTAGGCCATTTCAAAGTCTTTCATTGCTCTGCGGTAACTTTCTTCGTTGCCAAGCTCATAGAAAAAAGCGCCGCGCTCGAAATAAGAGCTCGCAATATCCAGATCAAAACGAGTTTGATCCTTGTCAAGCATGCGGTCGAACTCGATGGTTCGCAAATTGTCCAGACCCGATTTGTCTGCGTCCACAATCGGGACTGGTTGCTGAATCACCTCAGTGCGCGGGACCATCACGCCTAAGGCAAAAGTAGCCGCAGCGGTTAAGGGCAGACTCCAAGCGGGCAATTGCCATCGCCGACGCATGGGTACAACATTGCCTTTTTCAGGAACGCTTACCTGCGGCATTTCCGGTGCGAGCAGGCCCACTTCTTCGGGCAGACCGTCCAGGTCTCTGACGATGGTTTGGAAGTCTGTGAAATGTTGCTTGCTTTCTGCGTCAAGGCGCTCGCCATATTGGCGCGCAACCTCTTCCGGAGGTAGCTGCTTCAGTAAGTCCAAAAGCTCTTTGAGTTGAATGCGATTGTTCACTTATTCTTCCTTTGAATGCATTTGAAAATGAGTGGTCTCGATCGAATGATATGAGATTTGACCGTGTTCTCATTCAGGTCCAGAACCTTTACGATTTCGGGAGCAGACAACCCCAAGATAAAGTGGAGTAGCGCTACCTCACGGTAAGGATCTTTGAGCGCCAGAATACATTTCCGAAGCTCTTGGATGTATAGTCGTCGCTCGTGGGAAAAAGATGCATCCTCTATGAGAGGAAATTCAAATTGATCTTCCCCAACCATGGTGGGCTGATGGTATTTGTTGCGGTAGTAGTCTTGAACGCGCCGCCGGGTGATGGAAAAAACCCAGGGAAGGAACTTGTCCGGGTCCTTCAGATTCCCCAATTTCGTGAAGACATTGAGGCAGATCTCCTGAAAAACATCCTCCGCATCCTGGGGAGGCACTTTTTGCAGGACATACATCCAGACTTTCGGTTTGAATTGACCGAACAGGGTTTCAAATTCCAGTTCGGCAAGGGGACTTCGTCGTTCCATGATGCTCCATGCAAAAAAGTGCGTGCGCTGCCCAATACGATCCAAGTATCCTATACGTCAGGAAACATGACAAGGGTTAGTTTTTGACCCATGAAAAAGTTGTTTTTATTGGCTACGTGGGCTCGGGTCAGCCACACAACCAACTGCCCGCCATCAGGCTCAAGCAAAAAAGCGGCATCCCGAAAACCCCCGGACAAGCGAAAAGAAACATAAAAACACCGTCGACTTCTCCAGCTTGTCCGGTTCAGGTGAAAGCTAAAGCCACCAGCCGGATAAGCGCCAAGCTTGACAATATGCAAAGGCATACTTGAAGTAGTTCAGAAGCAAATTTGTACCCGCAGAGTCCCAACCTTACGCAGCCATCTGGACAAGCCTGCGGCACCTTTTGAAGTGTGATTACAAATTCAAAAAGTACAGTTTACCTTTCGCACCGCCAGCCTGTCCGCAGCAGGCCTTGTGATGGAGGTAGGCAGAACCGCCAACTTCCGACCCTCGCGATTTAACTCCGTTGGTATCCCAAAAAACCACAAGACATCCGCCCTTTTTTCGCTTATTCTTCAAAGTGCCGTAGATATTGGTCGTTGGAAGAGGGAGTCATGCGCTTCAAAATGGGTTTTTTCCTGGTGCTATGCATCGGCCTGGCCTTAGCGCTGCAGATGTCTGACACGAGAACGCCAAAACAGATAACGGACAAACACGTGCCCAACGACTGGTTCTTTCGCCAACGAGCCTGGCCTCAGGGTCTGATCAACACCGATGTCTGGCGCGCTGCACAGACTCAGGCCGCAACCCTGAAGGCGAAAGCCGTTTCACGCCGTGGCAATGAGCCGGTCTGGCAATTTGCCGGTCCCCTAAATATCGGCGGACGTATTACCGACATTGTCATGGACCCCAACGGCTTCAGTACTATCTATGCTGGCTCCGCCAGCGGCGGTCTTTTCAAGAGCACCGATACCGGCAACACTTGGACTTCTAGCTTCGATACGGAGGCCAGCCTCTCCGTGGGTACCATCGCCATGCATCCCAACGATTCCGATACGCTTTATGTGGGTACGGGCGAGGTCAACGGTGGTGGCGGCTCGCTTACCTACGGCGGCAAAGGCATCTATAGGACAACCGATGCAGGGACGAGTTGGACCCACCTGGGCCTGGACGAAACCCATTTCATCTCCAGAATTAGGATTAATCGGCAAAACCCACAGGTGCTCTTCGTCGGGGGCATGGGTAAATTGTACGGGGCGGACGAGAATCGAGGGGTGTATCGCAGCACCAACGGCGGCACCACTTGGGAGCAGGTACTTTTTGTTTCCGATACAACAGGCTGTATCGATCTGGCCATCCACCCCACCCAGCCCGAATGGGTCTATGCCGCCATGTGGCAACGCCAGCGTTCCGCCACGGAACGCAACTACGGTGGCCCGGATTGCGGCCTTTACCGGTCCAGTGACGGTGGCGATTCCTGGCAGGAAATGACCACTGGTCTACCCAATAACAGTCCCAACATCGGCCGAATCGGGATTTCGCTTTCCGCTTCCAATCCGAATGTGCTCTACGCCATCTATGCCGACAATATCGGCTTCTTTAACGGTATCTACAAGACCGAAAACGGTGGCGATAGCTGGACACAAACCAATGACGGCTCGCTCAGCAACCTCTACTCTTCGTTTGGCTGGTGGTTCGGCAATATTCGCATCGATCCCAACGATCCCGATGTGGTCTACGCCATGGGCCTGGAAATCTACAAATCCACCAATGCCGGCAACTCCTGGTTCAATGCCTCCAGCGGGATTCACGTTGATCAACACGCCCTTTACATTCACCCCGACGATTCGTCCCTGGTGGTAGCTGGCAACGACGGCGGGGTCTATGTCTCCAACAACGGCGCCGCGTCCTATACCAAATCACCCAATCTGCCGATTACCCAGTTCTATACCTGTGAAATGGATTATCAATTTCCCGAGCGCCTTTACGGTGGAACCCAGGACAACGGCACGAATCGCACCACCAGCGGCGCCCTCGACGATTGGCTTCGCATCTATGGGGGCGACGGTTTCTATGTGTTGGTGGATCCCGTGGATAATCAGTATATCTATGCAGAGAGTCAGCGCGGCGGCCTGGTACGCTCCACCAACGGCGGACTGTCTTTTTTGAACGCACGAACCGGGATCGACGGCAATGACCGCAATAACTGGAACTCACCCCTGGAAATGGACCCGAACCAGTCAGAGATCCTCTACTTCGGCACGCAACGCGTTTATAAATCCACCAATAGGGCGGTATCCTGGTTGCCCATCAGCCCGGATCTGAGCGACGGCGACCCGCCTGGCGGGCTGACCTTCGGCACCGTGACCACCATCGCGGCAGCCGCTTCCAACGGCTTGACGGTGTATGCCGGGACCGACGACGGCCACGTCTGGGTAACCCAAGACGGCGGCACGGCCTGGACCGACATTTCAAGCGACCTGCCCGACCGCTGGATCACACGGGTCGCCACAGACCCCAACGATGCGACCATTGCCTATGTCACCCTTTCGGGTTATCGCGAGGATGATCCCCTGCCCCATGTCTTCAGAACGGAAAACGCGGGTGCCAGCTGGACCAATATCTCGGGGAACCTGCCAGAGGCGCCGGTCAACGACATCGTTGTGGACCCGGAGCAGACCTCGACCCTTTTTGTGGCCTCCGATGTGGGCGTGTTTGTGAAAAAGGGAGCGTCGGACTGGGAGGCTGCAGCCGCCTACCTACCCAATGTGCCCGTATTGGATCTGAAAATTCATCCGCCGACCCGCCAGTTACTGGCGGGTACCTTTGGGCGTTCCATGTACACCCTTGACATAAGCATCCCCTGCATCACGCCGGCTGAGTTCGCAGCGGCCTTGCCCAATTGGGGCCAGACGCTCGGAGTCGCCGAGCTGGTGTTTATGATCAACACGCCCTGTCCTTAACCCAGACGACTGGGAGTGGCTATGCCAACTCAGGATTTCCACCTGGCGATCAATTCTCAAGCCATCCGTTCCTTTTTTCAAAGCTGATTGCGCATCGACAAAAATGTCAAACAAACGAGCTTTTTGTTGTCATCCACGCCTCCTACCGGTAACGTTATAACCAGTGGAACGTCTTATGACGGATGCCCTGGTGTGAAACGAAAGAGAACCAAAGGCAGGTGACCCGCATGTCATCCAAAAGAACATGGTTTTTTGGATTACTCTTGATTGGCATTCTATGGTTTCTCGTCAGAGACACCGACCCCGTCCCTGTTGATCAACACCAGGAAAGCCCATCGCCCGCACCGCTCGAGACAGCCGAACATAGACCGACAAACCGGGACGACAGTTCAGTAACAACTGCCGCACGTCACCAGGCCGGCCAGGAACAGACAACCCAGACCCTTTCAGGAGCATCTGCCTATGGTCAGGTGGTCCACGTGGAAACGGGCGCTCCCGTGGCCGGAGCGGTGGTATGGCTAGCCCACAGCTCAGAACACAGCCAAATGGAAACCCGTAGCGACGCCAGGGGCTCTTTTCGTTTCGAAGGTCTAAGCCCAGGCCATTACTACTATTTCGCCAAGGCAAAGGGCTTGATCTCCTTCATCAATCGAAGCGGCCAGCCCTCCTTTCTGGTGGACCAGGAGACCATATCCATTGGCCCTCTGCTGCTCCAGTGTACAGCGGCCCGTGAACTTATCTTGACCGTGGTCTCCCAGCTGGACCGATCGCCTGTCCGGGATGCCTGGGTTGCCCTTCAGGGTAGTCCGAGAGAACTGTTTCGCGGCGACGAAATGGGGCAAGTTCGCCTCTATTTAACCCCGGAAACATGGAACCTGGAGGTTTGGGCAGAAGGTTACGAACGTGTTTCCACGGCCCTGAACCTCGGTGGAAAACACCCCATGAGCTTCACCATCGCCCTCCCACGGGGCGGCCGCTTTTTCGGCAAAGTACGTGACCCAGATGGTGTGCCCATTGCCGATGCCCAGATCTCGGCTCATGCCATTACCGGAGAGAAGGACAGAAGAACCCACTCGGACAGCGCCGGCAACTATGTGCTCGAAAACCTGAAGCTGGAAAACGACTGGTACCTCCGTGCGGCGAAAGCCGGATTTCAGGGTCAAAGCCAGAAGTTTCGCTTTGAGAAGGAGCAGATGGAAGTGGACCTGGTACTAACCAAAGAGAAGCCAAGGACTTTGGAGATATGGGGCAAGGTGGTCGACACACAAGACCAGCCCATACCTGCTGCCCGACTCACCACGGGTTTCAGTATGGAAACGCTTGGGATCACCGATTCCCGGGGGAACTACCGCTTCAAGGGTCCGTTGGCGCCCGAACTGTCCAATTCAATTCATATGGCCGCCCGCGCCTCGGGTTTCTCGCCGACGGTCAAAAGGGTGCGCATTCTGCCTGGTCAGGAATCCATCGAGGTCAACCTGACACTGGATTCCGGGTCGTGGTTGCAAGGCCACGTGACCGACATGGAAGGTCAAGCCGTCTCAGGGGTCCAACTCCATATCAACACCCCGCTAGACTTTATTCAATTAACAGACAAACCGCCCATTACCGGGCCAGACGGCTCTTTCTCCCTGGAAGACATGCCCCAAAAGATCGATATCCAATTCCGGAAAACGGGTTTCGCCCCCCAACGCCTGCAGAACCCCACAATGAACCGAGATGATTTGCTGGTTTCCCTGAGTGGTGCGGGCCGCATACATGGTCGTGTCAGGGATGCACGGGGCCGAGTTGTCGAAGAATTCAGGGTACAGGTTCACCGCACTTCACACTTGGGTCGCGGTCTCTGGGCCTACAAAGGCATCGAATTCAGTTCTTCGGATGGAACCTTCACCATCGCGGATCTCGCCATGAGACCCAGGCTGCTCGCCATTGAGGCGGCCTGCTGCCCGACCAGTTATTTTGACAATGTCAGGGTTGAGGAAAACCCGAAAACAGTAGATTTCGACTTGGGCCTCGATCACACCAGGATCGCTGGCGTTGTTGCCAATGCAAGAGGTCAACCCAGGCCCAATATCCCAATTGCCCTGCTGATCTACGACAGGGACAAACAGGCCCCGACCAAAGTGGACTTGGAACAGGTTCTCCATGGCTACAGGGGCAACTGGCTGCTTGAATACCGCCTTGAACGGAGCGACCCATCCGGTTTCTTCTCCTTCGATGATGTGCCCCGCGATCGCCAGGTTGACCTTCTGGCCGAAGCGCCCGGCCTGGTAAGAACGCGTCTCTCTCGCGTATTCGACTCTCCGCAAGAAAGCTGGCAGCAGTTGACCCTCGTGATGGCCGACGCCGGTGCCATTCATGTCCATGTAGACCGGGAAACCTACCCCAGCGGGACCCTGTTTCTGACAACCCCGGATAGAAAGGAGGAAAAAAAGACCGAAACGCTCAGCGATTCCGAGAATCCAATCATCTTCAGTGAGCTGATGGCGGGGGTCTACCAACTGCAACTGAGGGATTCGGGAGACAAATACATGCGGGTCATGGAAAGCGAACAAATCAACCTTGCAGAAGCAGAAACCGTAGAGGTTACCTTGGGCGATGAAAAACGATACCGTATCGCGGGCACCGCCCTCTCCGGAGCAAGACCCGCCGGCAACCGTGCTTTGGCCCTGTTTCCCCAAGGTGGCGATGCGGATTGGATTCAGCGCAGCGCAACCGATAGCCAAGGATATTTCACCTTCGACAAGATCAAACCGGGTGATTACACGCTTGTTCTGGGTGGCGGTGCCATGGAAGGCATCTCTGTTTCCCCACACGGTCAGTCCAATAGCCATGACCTGAGCGTTTTTAGCGATGTGGAAGACGTCTTCATTTTCCGAGATTTCTCCACTGTGACGGGTCGTCTGGTTTCAGGTAACTACCAGAACCTGGAACTTGGAGAATTGATGTCGAACCAAAGGCAAAGACGTTTTCCAACCCTGTCCCAGGACGGCGCATTCTCCATTCCCGGAGTGCCTCCTGGCACTTTTTACCTCAAGGGCATCCTAAACCGCGGGGGCCAGAACATATTGGTTCCCTCCTTTAACGTGCCAAACGACGGCAGCGACGTGGACCTGGGTGTTCTGGATGAAGCGCCGGGCCGACTTGTGTTGCACATCGTCGGCAGCGCTAGGCAATGCGTTCTTGCGGTAGATCTCTTTAATACGGGCTGGAACCCAGATCATTATCAGAATGGCGAAGGCACCCGATTTAACGTGCCATTCACAGACAAGGCGCTGCTGCAAGATGTGCCTGCCGGCGAAACAGTTGTGGCTCCCCGATTCCTAGCATGCGCCATGGATTTTGTACCCCGCAGCCAGGTGGTGGAAATACAGCCAGACAAAGAAGTGGAACTCACCTTCCAGATCATCCCAATTACCGATCTTGAAATTAACGTCACGGGAAGCCAACATTCCCTGGTTCATGTATCGCTACAGAACGATTCCGAAGTGTTCGAATTACCCAAGTACAGTCGGGGCAATTCATTGCCGATCACCAACAATGTGGCTGCGGCATTTTGGGAACGATCTGCCAGGGTACGGAACCTGCCCGAAGGCCCCTGGACCTTCCATGTAACCAATGCTCGGGGCGAAACGCTAAGCGTAGGGGTGGTTTTGGAACGGGGAAAGAAACTCAAGCATTCGGTCCTCTTCCAGGACTAAGCGTATGGTGGAAGTGGAAACAGGCCCAGGGTTGGACTGCGCCCCCAGTAGCGTAATTTCCCCGTATTGCGGGCTCGAAGCGGCTAGGCATCATGGCCATTGTCCAGATGGGACTTGCAGCTTGAGGCTTGCCTGCCCCTACGGGAGCTTATTTGACCACGATTTCTAATTTGCCATCAATTTATAAGAAATACTTGCGTTAGCGCTTTTCCCAACCTATATTTAGGCTAGCTAGAGTTAGGAAAATGGTTCGGTTCACCATGCTTCGTAGCCTCAGTGTTTGAGGGAACGTTTTGGCGGCGCTCCTGTCTTTGGCTACTTGAGAGGGGGCTTTTGAATGAATGCTGGGCAAATTGTGGGGCGCCATGATTCTAGTGGGGAAGCACCCGAACTGGAAAACACCATGTGGCTACAAAACGAACCGGAAACCGCTGCTATCAGAGTGCACGGGCCGTCTCCAGAAGCAGAAGAGGTGGTGGAGCAGATGCTTCAAAACGCGGGCTGTCCAGTCATTCCAAACGGTCAATCGTTGATTGCCATTGTCTGGCATCTGGACGAGACCACCTTAATGCGCAGGGTAAGAAGTATTCGTACATGGCCCACGGTTCGCATTGTGGTGGGTATTCCGAGCGACTTTTGCGGGACCCGTTCACGACTGGGGGTGTATGGCGTCCGACATTTCTTTGACATACCCATCAACCCAGAAGAGCTGTTAAATGTCGTACAGGAGGTCATGCTTGATGTCCCATGTGTTGCTGATAGGAACAGCTAAGGATACACAAGATTTGTTTTCGACAATGCTGGGCACCACCGTCTCTTACACCGATTATGCAGGGGCGGTCACAAGCTTTTGCACGAAGAGCCCGGAACTGACAGTGGTGCAATTAGACGAAAACGACCTGGTGCCAGGGGCACGGATCATCGAATGCCTGCACACGGCCCACATGGCCAATCTGGCAGTCCTCAAAGCGGAACGAACAAGTGGTCTGATGGTGGCGGCCACCGTGGCCGGCGCGGACTGGATTCTGGCCAACCCAGCACCTGAAGATCTCACAAATATGGTGCAGAATCTGCTTCAGAGACCTCCTCTTGCCTGCTGCTGGGACACCTGAAGTCCTTCGCGGGTGCCGTTCCACTGAGTTCGGTATGGATATGGGTCCTACTGGACCTGGCTGAAGTAAAGACACCAACGTGATCGCAGTGCAGGGAGTCTCTCGATCTGAGCCCACCCGCTCACCGGCTCGTGGTTTCCACGAGCCCCTCTTTGATGGTAGACTTTGACCGCAGGGGGTGACCTGTTAAAGGAGAAGAGACCATGCGCCACCTTCGATTTGCGATCCGCAACCTGATGGGAAACCCGGCTTTCACGGTCACCGCCTTGATCACCCTTGCCCTCGGCATGGGTGCCAATGGCGCCATGTTCTCCGCCACCAATAGCTTGTTGCTAAAGCCTCTCCCCTACCCCGAAGCAGACCGAATCGTCTCGCTACAGGCAACCACGCCAAAGGGCGGCACCGACAAGGTCTCCCTCTTGAATCTGCTGGACTGGCAGGAACAGTGCGCACAATGCGACCACATGGCCGCATTTCGCCGCCGCAGTTTCGGGCTACGCCCACCCGGCAGCGACGATTCACTGGCCGTGGTACAAACGGGCATGGTCACCAACGCGTTCTTTTCCGTTTTGGGGACTCGTCCCATGGCGGGTCGCTTTTTCACCTGGGAAGAGGAGGAACGCGACGAAAAGGTGATTGTGCTCAGCGACAAACTTCAACGGCAGTTCGGCGGCCCCAGCATCCTGGGTAAAAGCTTGCGGGTCAACGAGGTAGCCTATACCGTCATCGGCCTGCTACCCAGCGCCTTCTCCTTCCCCATGGATGGACGGGTGATTGACGCCTACATCCCTTTGAACCACAAGAGTTATGGTAAAAACCGCAGCTTGAGAAGCATGAATGCCATCGCCCGTCTGACACCCGCTGCCAACCACAGCCGGACCAGAACGGAATTATCGGGCATTGCCCGACGCATGGAAGATGCCTACCCGGCCGCAAACAAAGGCTATGGGATCGACATGGTGGGCTTGCAAGAGGCCCTGCGCGGGCAAAACCGCAAACCCTTGCTTTTGCTCATGGGCGCGGGCTTGCTTTTGCTGCTAATCGCCTGCACCAATGTGGTCAACCTGTTGATGGGTCGCTTCCTGGCCCGGAGCCGCGAGGTGGCCATTCGCACGGTTCTTGGCGCCAGCACGGGCCGCTTGGCGCGCCAGTTCCTGGTGGAAGGTCTGGTTCTTAGCCTGGCCGGCGCAATGCTTGCCCTCGTGGTGGCCCACGGCTGCCTGTTGCTCCTACCCTTGGCTCTGCCCCTTTTGGGCGGCTCGTCTCCGGTCCCGGATCTGCCCCTCGACCAGCTCCAGCTCGACCTGAGTACCTGCCTGTTTACTTTTGCAACCGCCCTCGCCTCAACCCTTGTCTTCGCGCTTGTTCCCAGTCTGCTGGCCCGCAAGGCTGATCTCCAGCCCTTGCTCAAGGGTCAGATGGGTAATTGGAGCGCACGCATGCGCGGTCTTCTGGTCACCGTCCAAATCGGCTTGAGCACGGTTCTGCTCTTGTGCACGGGCCTTCTGCTGCGCAGTTTCCTGGCGGTCATGGCCACCGATCCGGGTTTTGACAGCACATCTGTCAAGACCTTTGGCTTGGGCATTCCCGAGTCTCGCTACAACACGGACGAGAAAATGCTGAACTTTCATCAGCGCTTGATTGACGAGTTATCGGCCATTCCGGGTGTGGACGCCGTGGGTGGAGTGGGTCGCCTGCCTACAACCGGCAGCAGCTTCAAAACCCGCTTCCAGCCTGAGGGCGCGGGGCTGCCCGCCCGACAACGGTCGACCGCCGCCATCAATATCTACTCGCCCGATTACCTGGCCACCATGAAAATCCCCCTACTGGCAGGGCGATCCTTCACCAATCTAGACGTTATCGGAAACCAACGCGTGCTTTTGGTCAATCGCGCCTTCCAGCGCGCCTTTTTTGGCGGACAAAGCGCCCTGGGAAAACGCCTTGAGCTGAGCTGGCGAAACGGCTCCAATCCCGCAGGTGTCCCCTGGGAAATCGTTGGAATCACCGGTGATACACGGCAGGCCAGCCTGGAAAAGCAGGCTGAACCGGAGATCTACCTGCCCCTCTTCCAATTCCCAATCGAAGGTCTCTCCTATACACTGCAAACACGCCGCAATGACCCGGCCCTCGGCACAGCCGTACAAGCAGCGATCACCCGGGTAGATAGTCAGTTGGAACAGGTCCATCTTAAATACATGGATCATGTGCTGAACAAGAGCATGGGCAATCGCCGCCTGGCTTTGATTCTCACGGCCCTGTTCGCTACGGTTGCCGCGCTGGTAACAGGTGTCGGCATTTACGGCGTCATTGCCTACCACGTGGGACAACGCCGCCGTGAATTGGTGATCCGCATGATCTTGGGTGGCCGCGCACGTGGGATCAGGAATCTGATCCTCAAGCAGGGCCTGGTGTTGGCGGGTTGGGGCATCGCAAGCGGGCTTTTCGGTTTTTTCTTTGCCGGTAGACTGCTGGCCGGTCAACTCTATGGCCTGACGGCCTTGGATCCATTGACCATTTTCATCGGCTCCGGCGCAACCCTGATCCTGGCCTTAGGCGCTTCATGGGTTCCCGCCTGGCGTATCACGCAAACCCCGCTCGTATTGAGCCGCAGCAGCTAACCGGATAGGTTTATTTACATGGACTATTTCTAATTTATGGAGAGATCTGGCCGAATGATAGGAAAAGGGGTGGGTGGAATGGCCCCACGCTATTCCACCCCCTATCCACCTTCCGACTTGCTCAAGCCGTTTCCAACCCCGTCGCATCCGCTATTTGGATCGACAAGCCAACGGGAACGGTGTAGCATACTCTGGACCCGGCATTCACAAAGGAGTTACTTACCATGCTAAACAATGAAGGCGACCGCCTGACCCGCGTCGCCACCTGTACGCCCCGCAAAGAATTTGCTCTGGCCAGCAACAATGCCACCCATAATATTGGCCACTTAGGCGACCCTGCGGCTGCCGTCTCCCAACACGACTCTCTGAAAGCCGCGTTAAGAAGCTATGGTTGTGAGGTCATTGACCTCTCCGAACTGCGGGGACATCCCAACTCGGTTTTCACGCGAGATACCTCACTAACCACGCCTGAGGGATACGTGCAACTCAGGTTGGGCCTGCCCTCTCGTTTGGGTGAGGCGGCTTGGATGGGCGAAACTCTTGTCGAATTGGGCTTGCCTTGCGTCGGACGCATCACCGCGCCCGGCACGGTTGAAGGCGGGGACGTTGTCCTTGCGGGAGATGTGGCATTTGTCGCGCATTCCGTCCGCACCAACCAAGAAGGCATTCGCCAACTCTCCGCGATTCTAAAAAAAATGAACTACGCAATACGCGTCATTACGCTACCAGACACGATTCTGCACCTTGACAGGGTGCTCAACACGATTGGACCCAAAACCCTACTCTATTGCAGCAGCATCATCCCTCTGGAAATGCTCAAAGGATTCGACGTGGTGGAGATCGACTATGATTACGACACCACCGCAAATATCATCTGCCTTCACGACAAAGAGGTTCTGGTCAACCAGTCAAACAGCGTAGTAGTTGAACGACTTCGCGCCCGCGGCTTTACTGTCCATGTACTCGATTTGAGCGAGTTCGCCAAAGGGATGGGCGGACCCAATTGTTTGATTATGCCGGTGGAGAGGGTGAAAGCACCGACAAGGCAGGACCATTTCGCGAATCTGGCCACATGATCCTGTAGGGGTCCCCACCTTTCTTCCCATCCGCGACGGACACTTTCTGCAAATTTATTTCTTTCCTTTCACTGGCGTTGCTATAATCTGGAGCGCACTACGAACAAGCGAAGAGATGCCCGAAACAATGGGTCAACAAGGAGACAGCAATGAAAAAATTTGCATTTTTAACCGTAGGGTTCGAAAAGCCCACACCAGAAATCATGACAGCCTGGGGCGCATGGTTTACTTCAATTAAGGACAATATTGTTGAACAGTACGGCCTACGCAATGGTCGAGAAATCTCGGCGGCCGGAACCAAGGATTTACCCATGGGACTTGATTCCCTCACGGGCCTCATGGTTGTGAACGCCGAAAGCCTCGAAGAAGCAGAGAAAATGGCGCAAACCAATCCGTACATCACAAGCATCAGAATCTACGAATTGATGTCCCACTAGCATGTCCGACAGGAGAGCCAAGGCGAATTTTGTGCGACTCATTGCGTCTCCAAGACCCTTTGCTGAATGAGATTTGTGCACGGACCACGCGGGCCAACATAGATTAGACAGGCTTTGGAAGCTTCGGGAATTTATCTCCACACAGATTGGCAAACGGGTTAAAATAAGGCTCTCCCAATCGTGCGGGCCCGTCTTCCCCAAACCCATCGATTGAACTTATTGATCCCCCACAAAGGAGTCTGCACCATGTCTGTATCTCGGTTTCAAAGATGTCTCTTTCTGATCACCTGCTCCTTCCTACTACTGCAGTTTTCTGCTTGTAGTCAGAAAGGCCCGTCGGGTGTAGTTGAGATCACCCTGGTTCAAATGAACGATGTGTATGAGATGAAACCACTCGGAGTTCGCCCCGGAGATGCTGGCGTGGGCGGCCTGGCGCGGGTCGCTAGCCTGATTAAACGACTTGAGACGGAGAACCCGGATACCTACGTTTTCTGCGCGGGTGACCTGGTCAGTCCTTCGGCTATTCGAGATGCGGTTGTCGACGGCGAGCGCCTGGCGGGCAAACAAATGATTGCCGCTATGAATGCGCTGGGACTTGATTACATGACTTTTGGCAACCACGAATTCGACATCAAGGAAGCCGAGCTGAGAGCGCGTATCGACGAATCTGAAGCCACCTGGGTCAGCAGCAATATCACCGACGTAACAAACCAGCCGTTTCCAAAAACCTCGCCCAATGTCACCTTTCAAACCAAGGGTTCCCCCTCCATCAAAGTGGGTATCTTTTCATTGACCCTTGACACGGCCGGCGCGGACTGGGTGACCTACAACATGGACCTGCAGGAAATCGCCAAACAACAAGTCGAAGACCTTCGCACGAACCAACAGGCAAAAGTGGTCATCGGCCTCACCCACCTGGCCATGAAAACAGACAAGGAAGTGGCAACGGTCAGCGGTATCGACCTGATCCTGGGTGGCCATGAGCACAACCACATGACAGACACGACCCATGCGCCGGTCTTCAAGGCAGACGCCAATGCGGTAACCGTTTATGTG
>Ga0316189_10003744_pt1 | contig 14738 bp, 6 predicted proteins | sample LowCovwburrow_MG_FD_204930 | JGI IMG/M metagenome (GOLD analysis project Ga0316189, IMG submission 204930) | Coastal sediment microbial communities from Maine, United States - Lowes Cove worm burrow | ecosystem: Environmental > Aquatic > Marine > Coastal > Sediment | place: USA: Maine...
CGAGGGGGGCTCGATCGCGCCGGTGTACGGCCTCGCTGGGACGATCCCGGTCCGAGGCGTCGTCAGCGACGTGCTCGAGCGCTACATGGACCTCCTCTACAAGGTGTAGCGGCCGCCGCGGGGGGGGGTGTTCCGTGCGCGGGGGGCGATGCGCTCCGTTCATGGGGGCGATGCGCTCCGTTCATGGGGGCGATGTGCTCCGTTCATGGGGACGTACACGCGGATCCTGGGCGCGACTGTGGTAGTGCTTCGCATCTGACCTCATGAACTGGGGCGCGCGTTGACATGGGGGTAAGAGGACCCTCAAGATCGAGAGCAATGACGGCGGCGACGCGGCTCGGCAGGAGCGCCTTGGCCTGTCCTCTTGGTCAGAGGAGTGTGCTGTGAATCCAATGCCCTATGGCCGCCCGGGCGATCGCCGGGCGTTTCCGCGTGTGCACTGCGCCCTCGACTGTGCGGTCTCTGAGATCGGCGCAGGTCGCCTCCTCAACCTCAGCGTCGGCGGTGCCTTCATCGCCTTCGCCGGCGAGCTCGACAAGCCCGGGGATCGCGTGCATCTCCGCTTTGACCTCGACGACGAGGAGGTGCTCGTCGTCGGCGAGGTGGTCCGCACCTCGCCGATCGTCCCCCTCGGGACCGGCTTCGGCGTTCGCTTCCTCGAGGTCGCCGAGCCCCTCGGCGATAGCCTCCATCGCTTCGTCCTCGGCCGCCTCCTCACCGAGATCGCCGAGGTCATGGAGGACAACCCGGCGCCGCTCGACCCGAACTCGGTGACGGTGATCCGCGGGGTCGACCAGGTCCTGACCGAACTCCGTGACGGGATCGCCGAGAGCGCCAAGAGCGCCGGCTTTGAGGGGTCGCTCTTTCAGCGTGACGTCGCCGAGCTGGTCGACGTCAGCTTGACCCAGGCGGGCAGCCAACGTCTCCTGGCCCAGCTCAAGTCGAGCTCCGTCACCCATCCGCGGGTCGGCGATCATGTCCACCTCAGCCTCCGCCGCGGCCACGCGAACGTTCACCTCCACACCCAGGTGCTCGATCGTACGGGCGCCTCGCTGGTGCTCGAGGTCCCCCTCTCGGTGACCCGCTTTGAGCTCCGTCGGGCGCCGCGGACGGTCCCTGGTCCCGGGACCATGTTCGTCGAGATCCCGGTGCCCTATCCGCCGGGGCGGCGGCTTCGTCGTGAGGTGCTCGACATCTCGGCGACCGGCCTCGCCTTCCGCTGTCGCACTGACGAGGTCTTCTTTCTGCCCGGGACTCCGCTCCGCGAGCTGATCATCACCGGCGTCGAGGGGGGCGGTGAGGAGCGGCGTTCGGCCCAGGTGATGCACGTGACCGCCGTCGAGGGCGAGGGTGGACGGGTCGATCACCTGCGGGTCGGCGTTGACTTCGGGATCTCGGACACGGCCTTCAAGCGGGGCGTGCGTCCGCGGCCCTCCGGCGAGCGCAAGGCGACCTCCTTTCTCAGCCGGATGACCTCGCTCATCGGTCAGCTCGTGCCGCGGCGGGCGGCCGCGAGCGGTCGTCGCGGGGGTGGGGGGCCGGAGATCGAGGTCGTCCGCTACGCCAACAAGCGCCGCGAGGAGATCGTCGCGATCCTCAACACCACCCCGCGATCGGGAGGTCAGCGGCTCCGCGCGCCGGTGATCGTGATCCCGCCGGCGCACGGCAAGCGCAAGGAGTCGACCTCCGGGCTGGCGCTGACCCTGGTCGAGAACTTCGCCCGCCGCGACCGCGACGTCGTCGTCATCCGCTACGACGGGGTCCGCAATCTAGGCGAGAGCTACAAGGATCCGGACTGTCGCGAGCACGGCCGCGAGGCGCTGCGGATGACCCTCTCGCAGGGGGTCGCCGATCTCGAGGCGACCCTCCACTACATCGACCACAACGATATCTTCGCCGCCTCGTCGGTGATCGTCGTCTCCTTCAGCCTCCAGGCGGTGATCGGTCGGCGGGTGCTCTTCGCCGACAAGGGCCGGAAGATCCGCCACTGGGTGACCGTCAACGGGGCGCCCTACGCCCGTGATCTGATCTGCAACGCCGCTGGCGGGGTCGACTACATCGGCCAGCACCGCGGCGGAGCGCGGGTGGGGGACGCGTCGATCCTCGGGGTGGTCTCGGACGCCGACAGCTTCTGCGCCGACGCGATCAAGCACGGGCTCGCCTTCGCCGAGGACGCCGCCCGCGAGCTGCCGGCGATCGCCGTGCCGATCACCTGGATCCTCGGCCGCTACGACGCCTGGGTCGATCCGGGGGTCGTCCGCGAGCTGATGGCGCGGCCCTCGGCGGCGGAGCGGACGGTGGTCGAGCTCGACTGCGGTCATATCCCGTTGAACTCCGAGGAGGCGTTGGAGCTCTTCCAGACGATCACACGGGCGATCTGGCGCTCCCTCGAGGGCGAGGAGATCGAGCCTGTCTTCCCCCCCTGGCGCGAGTTCATCAACGTCCGCAACGCCGAGTGGAAGCGGACGCCGCGCTCGCCCCTCCCCGACAAGCGCACCTACTGGGCACAATACCTGATGGGCGGCGGCGAGCAGAAGATCTCCTACGACGTGCTCTGCGCCTGTGATGAATACCTCCGCTTCCTCGATCGCCAGGCCGATCTCCTGGGGATCGAGCCCGGAGACCAGGTCGCGGACATGGGCTGCGGCACGGGGAACTTCTTCGCTCGCTACTTTGCGCGGCGTGACACCAGGGGGCGTGGTGCGTGCGCGCGCGTGACCCTCGTCGACTTCGTGCCGACGGCGCTCGCGGCGGCCAAGGCCAAGCTCGGTCGTGTCGGCGGTGGTCGTGACGGTCTTGGGGCCTCTGTAGACGCTCGCTGCGTTAGCCTTGAGCTGAGCCCGGCGCGGATCTTCCGTGCTTTCCTGGCTGGCGACTTCTATGGGTACGATCCGCTCAAGGGAATGATGAAGGGCCTCGGCGACTACTCGATCGAGATGTGGAAGGCGATGGACAACTGGCGCCTCCACGACGTGCTGCGGGGGCGGGTGCTCGACGACGAGGATCGCTCGTTCCTCAAGAGCAGCTTCCCCGCGGATGAGCGCGAGGTCGTCGTCGACGTCAACCGGATCTGCCGCTGGATCCAGGGTCGCTGGGAGACCGCCGATCTGACCCGCGAGGGTCGACGTCGGCTCTCGTCCGGGGCTGCGCCGATCTTCAACGACCTCCGCCTCGCGCGCCTCACGAGCCGCGATCCGGAGGCCCTAGAGCGGCTGCCCTTCGCCGACGGCTCCTTCGATCGTCTGGTCTCGTCGCTGGTCCTCTCGTACCTGGAGAACCCGCTCGAGACGCTCCGCGAGTTCCACCGCTGTCTCGCCCCCGGCGGTCGTCTCGTCGTCTCGTCGATGCGCCCCGATGTCGACATGAGCCGGATCTACCAAAACCTCCTGCTCAGCCTTGAGCGGGGCGATGAGGTCGCGATCCCCGACGGGATCAGCCGCCTCGAGTTCATCCGCGACCTGCGCTCGTTCCTCTCCTCGGCGGCCTTCCTCCTCACCCTCGCGGAGGAGGGGCAATTCGCCTTCTTCACCCGTGACGAGCTCCGCCACCTGGTCGAGCGCGCCGGCTTTCGCCGGGTCGAGACCTTCGAGGCGTTCGGCAATCCACCCCAGGCGTACATCACCGTAGGCTATCGATGAGTTCGGAGGGGGAGGCGGAGCGGGTCGAGACTCCAGAGGAGCGCGATCGTCGTTTCGCGACCCTGATGGAGGCTGAGGTGCTCGCCGGCTATCGACGGGCGACCTACCTGGGGATCCCCCTGGTGATGGGCTTTGGCATCCTCGACCTCGCCTCTCTCGACAGGCAGACGATCGGGCTCTTCTTTGTCCTCCGGATCGGCCTCTCGATCTCGCTCGTCGCCTTCCTCGCGCTCGCGAACCGTGGCCGCCGCTGGATCGTCCCGGCGTCGATGATGGGCACCTACGTCGCAGGGACGACGATCGGCCTGATGAGCGCCTACCTCGGCCACTCGACCTTCTACTACGCCGGGATGAACGTCGTGATCCTGGCGATCGGCCTCTTGGTGCCGATGGCCCCGTGGTCGATGTTCAGCGCCTCGGTGATGGTCTACTTGAGCTTCGCCGCGCTGACCGTCGCCCTCGATCCGCTGCCGCTGACGGAGTGGAACTGGGGCCTCTTCATCAGCAACAGCGTCTTCGTCCTGACCACGGCGATCGTCGTCACCGTCGGCGCCTATGTGAACCGTCTGCTCCGAAGGACAGCCTTTGACGCGACGGCCGAGCAGGAGCGGGCGAACGCTGGCCTGCGGCGGGCGAACGACGAGATCCAGAGCAACTACGCCGAGCTTGCCGACAAGCAGCGCGAGCTCGAGGAGGCCTATCGCTTCAAGAGCCAGTTCCTCGACAACATGTCGCACGAGCTGCGGACGCCGCTGACCTGCATCATGACGCCGCTGGAGGGGCTCCTCGACGAGGAGCCGGCGGGGGAGCAGCGGCAGATCTTCGAGGACATGCAGCAGGCCTCGACCCAGCTCTACGATCTGATCAACGACCTGCTCGACTACTCGCGCTACGGAGCCCGCGAGGTCCCGCTGCGCCGAGCACCGGTCGACCTCGGCCGTCTCATCGACGACAACGTCAGGGCCTGGATGCCGACCGCCCGCCAGCGTCGGACCGAGCTGAGCTGGAGCCGTCCGGTCGAGCCGCTGGTGGCGATGGTCGACGGTCGCGAGCTCGGCAAGGTGATCCGCAACCTCCTCTCGAACGCGATCAAGTTCACGCCGACGGGGGGCTCGATCGAGGTCGACCTCTCGCGGGTCGGCGAGGAGATCCAGCTCCGGGTCAGCGACAGCGGCGTCGGCATGGAGGAGGAGGTGCTCGCCAAGATCTTCCGCCCCTTCTTCCAGGTCGACGGCTCCTCGACCCGCAGCGTCGCCGGCACGGGCCTCGGGCTCGCGCTCGTGAAGACGATCGTCGAGCGCCACACCGGCGCGATCTCGGCGAAGAGCACGCTGGGTGAGGGGACGACGATGACGATCACGATCCCCTACCTCGAGGTGAGCGACGCTGAGGCGGTGGCGATCGCCCTCCCGGACGGTCCCTTCGCGTTCGCCGGCCTGAGCGGGCGGCGGCTGACCCCGCGGCCGTCGGCGCTGCGGCGCAGCGAGGGCGGCGAGGACGGCGAGCGAGGAGCCGAGGGGCCGGCGGGCTCGGCGGTGGGCTCGGCGGCGGAGTCGGTGACCCCAGCCGTCGCTCAGGCCTCGCACATCGAGGTCGTAGGACCGACGTCGGCGGCCGCGACCGACGAGGGCGTCGTCGGCGAAGCGGAGGCGAGCGGATCACCGGCGGCGAGGGCCGGCTCGGCGAGGGCCGGCTCGTCGTCGGTCTCCTTCCCGATCCCGGAGGGGACGTTGCTCCTCGAAGAGCACCAGGAGGCGGCGAACCAGCAGCGGGCGCGGGTCCTCGTTGTCGACGATCAGCCGGAGCTGCTCCGCCTGATCTCGCGGATCCTCGGCCGCGAGCACGACGTGATCACCGCGGGGGACGGCGTCGAGGGGCTGCAGATGGTCCACGACATGCAACCGGACGTCGTCATCTCCGATGTCATGATGCCGCGGCTCAACGGCTTTGAGCTGGTCGAGGCCCTGCGCAGGGACGAGGCGACCCGTCGCCTGCCGGTGCTCCTCCTGACGGCGCGAGCCGACGGGATCGATCGGGTCCGCGGCCTCCGTCGCGGCGCGAACGACTACCTGGTCAAGCCGTTCTTGCCGGAGGAGCTGAAGGCGCGGGTTCGCAACCTCCTGCGGATGCGCCGCTACGAGAGCTACCTGACGAGCATCAACGAAGAGCTCGAGACCAAGAGCGGCTCCCTCGAGGGGCGCCTTCACGGCCTCTTTGTCGACACTGTACGGACGTTGGTCGCGGCGATCGACGCCAAGGACTTCTACACCGGCGGGCACTCGGAGCGGGTCTCGCACTTCGCTGTCCGTCTGGCGGAGCAGATGAAGGTCTCGCGGCCGCTTGTGCGGACGATCGAGCTCGGCGCGCTCCTCCATGACATCGGCAAGATCGGCATCCCCGACCGGGTGCTCAACAAGCCTGGGCGCCTGACCGACGAGGAGATCGAGGTCATCCGTCAGCACACGATCTTCGGCGGGCGGATCCTGGAAAAATCGCCCGAACTCGCTGAACTTCGCCGCTTCGCCCTCCACCATCATGAGCGTTGGGACGGAGCTGGCTATCCGGACGGGCTCGCCGGCGAGGAGATCCCGGCGTCGGTGCGGATCGTGTCGGTCGCCGACTGCTGGGACGCGATGATCTCGGATCGGGTCTACCGCCCCGGCATGGCGCCGAAGATCGCCGCCGAGAAGGTCGCGAAGCTCCGCGGGAATCAGTTCGATCCTGAGGTCGTCGAGGCGTTGATGGGGATCTGGTCCGATCTCGACGTGCCGCCACACCTCCGGCCGCTGCGGGCGAGAATGGCCCCGGCTGAGCAACGCTCGGGTCCGCGGGTCAGCGAGTGCGGCGAGGTCTATCACGTCCATGAGTGACGCGAGTGCGGTCGCGAGGGGGCGGCGGCTGCAGTCGTTGACGGCACGGGGCGCGGGTGCGAGCGCGAGCGCGGGGGCGAGCGCGAGCGCGGGTGCGGGCGCGAGCGCGGGTGCGAGTGCGAGCGCGGGTGCGGGCGCGGGTGCGGGCGCGAGCGGGCGCGAGCGCGAGTGCGAGCGCGAGGGTGCGAGCGCGAGGGTGCGAGTGCGAGCGCGAGCGAGGGTCAGCCGTGTGACGATCGTAGGGAGGAGGTCCGCGAGCGGTCTTGGCGGGGCAGAGTCGACCTCTCTCGCGCACACGGCTTTGGGGACTTCTACGGGGCCACGATCGCGTGGGGGCGCCTCGACAGCGGTCGCGGGTCGGTTTACGCTGCCTCCTCAGACGCCCGCTGCGGGGCTTGAGGAGACCGTGGTGAAAGCCGATACGTCGCCCCACCTCTTCCTTCTGCCGCACCCGTCATCGAGGACGGTCCTGGCCTCGTCCCTTTCCCTGGTCCTGTAGTTGCTCGACCGCAATTCGATCCTCGATGAGCTGTGGGCGATCGCCCTCACGGACAACGTGGTTACGGAGGACGAGGCGGTGCTCCTGAAGACCGCAGAGGAGCAGCTCGTCGGCTTTGAAGAGCTGCTCGATGACGTCTACCTCGACAACGTCGTCGACTTCGACGAGTTTCTCCGGCTTCGCCGAGCCCGCAAGGAGATCCTCGAGTACACGCTGCGCAAGGCGCTGGCGGACGGGCTTATCACCCATGACGAGCGTCAGCTCCTGATCCGGATCATCGAGCTGCTGCCGCTCGTCCGCTAGGAGGCCGGGGGAGAGTCCGTGTGCTCTCGCGAGGGCGCTCGTTGGTCGGCTCTACGCCGAGCTCGCCGGCGCCCTCGGGGGACGACAGCGGAGCACTCTCGAGCGGCGAGTGGTTCCGCGTAGGTCTCTACGTCTGCCGCGCTGTCGGGGCTGAGGCCCGAGCGAGACGTGTTCTGTCGACGGCGCTCGGGTTGTTCACCGACCGTGGGTCGGAGCGCCGCGACAGGGTATGGGTATATGTTGCCGAGCTCGACTGTCCGCGGAGGATGAGCAGATAGACAGGCTCGCCAGCGATTGTCGAAGCCAGGCCGAGTTCGGCCATGCGCACTCGACAACGCTGGCGGTACGGCTCTGGCGCTCGCTGCAGGGTCTGCGCCTCTCGCTCCAAGAGAACATTGTGGCTGGGCCATCCGCCTGGACCATCCGCCTGGACCATCCGCCTGGACCATCCGCCCTAGAGCGGCTTGTCGAGGGTCCCGAGGGGGACGAAGGCGCCGTCCTTCATGATCAGGTAGGGGCGCTCATCGAAGCGCAGCCCCCCCTTGCCGTCGTGCTGGATCAGCTGGAGCTTGCCCATGCCGTAGCCCATCGGTCCGCGGCTGTAGTAGTGGGCCTCGATCCGATAGGGGTAGGCCGTCGCCTTGCCGTCGATGGTGAAGCTCTCCGGGCCGTAGCCGGTGGTGACGTCGGCGTAGAGCTCACCGCCTGAGGGTAGGGTGCGGGCGCCGTAGTAGGCGTGGCTGCCCTTGCCGTCGTGGACGTGGAAGTCGACGTCGTTGGCGTCGGTCTCCCAGGAGATGACAAAGTGGGTGGAGGGTCCGCTCGCGACCGTCACCCCGGCGGCCTGGGCGAGGCCGCGGACCTTCATCGCTTCGGCCGGCTTGGCGCCGATCCAGGCGGCCGCGATCAGGCCTGCGTCGTCGTCGAAGATCTTGCTGACGCCGGCGAAGCGGCCGCTCGGGTAGTCGCGGCCGCGGCCGGCGAGGATCGCCTCCCAGGCGTCGTCGTAGCGGCCGGCCTTGGTCAGGGCGATCGCGTAGAGGCGATGGCTCGCTGGGTGATCGGGGCGCGACTCGACCGCCTTTTCGTAGGTGTCGATCGCGAGGGCGACCCCAGCCTCGCCGAGCCGATCGAGGCGGTTGCCGGCGTAGCGGCGGATGTCGGCGCGGGAGGGGAAGAGATCGATGAGCGAGCCGTAGGCCCGGGCCGCGGTCTCGAGGTCTCCCGCAGCCTCGGCGGCCTCGCCCATCGCCACCAACGCGAGCACGTCCCCGGGGTTGCCCTTGCGCCACTCGATCGCGAGGGTCATGGCGCCCTTGAGGTCGCCGTCGGTGATCAGCGTGGCGATGTCAAAAGACTTGCCGAGGTAGGGGCTCCCCTGGGTGCGGGCGAGCTCGGCGGCCTCCTCGGCCTGCTCCGCGGCGCGCCGCTTCTCCTCGGCCTCGGCCTCGATCCGTCGACGCTCGGCCTCCTTGGCCTGCCGGGCCCGCTCGGCCTCCATCGCCGCGACCTGCTCGGGGGTGAGCGGCGGCGCCTCGACCAGCGGCGGCATCGGCCCGTCGGCGGCGAGCGAGAAGGGGTACTTCACGTGGACGGGCGAGCCCCCTGATGGTTTCGGGAACTTCCAGCGGCGCACGGCCTTGGCGACGCAGTTGCCGACGCGGGCGTCGGCGAGGGTCGTCTCCTCGACGACGGCGGTCGGGACCTTGCCCTGAGGGTCGATCGTGAAGTTGATAAGGAGCCGTCCGCTCAGCGCCGGGTCCCTGTTCAGGCCGACGTTGTAGCAGTGGCGGACCTCGTTGATGTGGGCGCGGATGATCCGGCGGATGATGTCGCGATCGAGCGAGCCCTGGACGGTCGCCTTGCCCTGGCGGACTCGGGGGACCCGCTTGCCGCGTCCGCCGAAGCCAGCGCCGGAGCCCCGTCCGTAGCCGGAGCCGCTCCCGCCGCCGCCGCCCTTGCCGATGAGGCCGGTGTTGCCGAGGGCGATCGTCCCCTCGCCTGAGCTCTCCTCCCGCTTGTTCTTGCTCTCGGTCTTGGCGACGGCCATCTTGTTGTCGGCCATCCCGACGCCGCCGCCGCCGCGACCGGTGCCGACCAAGCCGAGACCGCCAGCGCCGAAGGCCTCGCCGACCTCGCTGCCGCTGAGGCCGCCCCAGACGTCCTCATCATCGTTGCCGACCGCGAAGGCGCCGCCGTGGGGCGAGGCGAGGAAGGCTCCGCTGTCCTGGGCCATCGCCCCGAGCAGACCGGCGGTGCGCGAGGCCATGTCCGGGTCGAAGTTCCGCGCCATCTGCGGGATGCTGTCGCTCGGGGCTGCGGTGGTCGTCGGCGAGAGCCCGTTTTTCTGGGCCAAGATGGGCTTTGAGGTCGGCGGCGTGACGACAGGCTGCGGCTGCGGCTGCGGCTGCGGCTGCGCGGGCTCCTCGACCTTCATCCTCCGCCCGTCGCGGGTGATCCCGTCGTTGCCGACGCTGAGGATGTCGACCAGCGCCGTCCGGTCGATGTTAAACCGGCGGTAGTCCCAGTCGCTCTCGAGCACCAGGAGCGCGGTGAAGTCCGAGAGCACGCGGTGCTTGGTCGAGAGCTCGATGATGGACCTCTTGATCGCGCCTCGCATGTCGTGATCCCCCTCCGGCAGGCGAGAGCGCTGGTCTTGGAGGCGATCGATCCGGGCCCGCACCCAGGCGCGCTCGAGGAGGGGACGCTCGGCCGGGATCGTGTCGACGGTGGACTCGATCGTGCTCTCCCCCTCGAGGAGAACCTTCATCGCCTGCGCCGGCGGCAGGTCGGCGTAGACCAGCACCTCGTCGCCCGGCTGGGCTCCCTCGATCGTCTCGGGCCAGACCCACTCGGAGCCCGGTACGGAGACCTTGATCGGCGGTAGGGTCTTCGAGCTGAGCTTGTGGGCGATCGTCGGCGTCGGCAGGCGGGCGTCGATCACCACCCCGTCGTCGGGGAGGTCGGCGGTCGTCACCGCTTTGAGGGTCGAGGTGTCCTGGATGCCGCCGTCGACGACCGCGTCGGCGCGCTCAAAGCCCGCCAAGGCGAGGGCCTTCGTCGCCTCGCTCAGGCGGCTGAGCTCGCCGGAGCCGGCGGTCGCAATACCGTCGGAGAAGACGAGCAGGCGGCTGGAGCCGGCGGGATCGCTCGCCACCGAGAGCAGCGCCTTCTCGAGGTCCGAGGCGCCGAGGGCCCGGCGGGTGACGATGCTGTCGAGGTGGGCCTGGCCGAGCGCGCTCGCCTTGCCGCGGTAGACCTCTGCGCTGGCCTGGTCAAAGCAGATGATCCGCAGGTCAAAGTCGCCGCTGCGCTCGCGGAGCTCGTCGAGCACCGCCTTCATCCGCCGGATCTGGCGCTCAAAGCCGAGGGCTCGCGAGGCGCTGGTATCGAAGAGGAGCGTGACCGCCTCGACCGGCGCCGGGGGGATCTCCCCAGCCGGCGCGATCCGAGCGACGGCGAGGTTCTCGTGGCGCAGGCCGATCGTCTTGGCCCGGACGGCCCCGCTCTCGGGGGGGCTGACCGAGAGGTCGCGATCGGGGGTGTACTTGCTCTTCTTGACCTCGACCACGCGGGTGTTGGTCGCCGCCCCGCCGATGTTCGAGGCCTTCGCCGGATCGCTCTCGCGGACGAGGATCCGCGCGTCGAGCTCGTCGAGCTCCGGGAGGCCGCGGAGCATCAGGCGGTAGGGCTCGGCCGAGCTCGGCAGCTCTTGCGAGTAGGAGACGATCAGCTCCTTGCGCTCGCGCGGGGCGATCGGGAAGACCCGCGCGCTGAAAGAATTGCCGGCGTTGTTCTCGAGGAGCGCCGGGTCCTGCTTGCGGTGGAGGAAGTCCTCGTAGGCGACGCGGGCGGCCTGGCGCTCGACGACCTCGCCCTCTTGCCAGCGGCCGTGGACCTTCATCGAAAAGCGAGAGATCGCGGCGTGCGGCGGCATCTCGATCTCAAAGCGGCCCTCGATCTGGCGGTCGGTCGGGTTCTCAAAGGTGAGGTGGAGCTCGGTGAAGGCGAGCGGCGCGTCGACCACCCCGCGGGCCTTCATCGACACCAGGCGCAGGCCTGTACCATCCGAGGCGGTGAGCTGGACCGGCGCGCGGGCGATCGCCTCGTCGTCGGTCAGGCGCAGGGAGATCGGCGGCAGCGAGGCTGGCGGGGCGCTGGCGATCGGCGTCCCGTTGGCGCCTGTCTTGCCTTGGTTGGGGTTGCCGATGCAGCCGAAGGCGAGCGCGAGCGGGAGGAGGACGAGCCCTCCGCCAGCCCGCCCAGGTCGGGGGCGGTTGAGCTGCGGACGGGGGGACGTGGACGGAGCGCGGCCGGGCATATAGCCCCAGACAACCACATTGTGTCGGAGTTCCCGGCGATGATCGGCGGGCTTCACCGCTTTACGTTGTTTCTAGGCGATCGCATGCGTGGGCGCGCGCAGTGCCATGGGCAGGACCGAGCCGCCTTCTCTGAAGGGCGGTATCGGCTCCGCGAGCCCGGGAGCTCAGAGCTCGATCATCATCTCGTGCTGACGGACCCGCTCGTGCGCGCCGGCAGCCTCGAGAAAGCGCGTCGTCGCCGTGTCGTCACCGTCGGTGTTGGTGATCGTCAGGTCGGCGTTGGCGTGGCGTCGGGCGGCGCGGAGGAGCGCGGTGCCGATCCCCCGCCGGCGCATCGCCGGCACGACCGCGAGCTGGGCGACGTCACCGCGGCGGAAGACGATAGCGTAGCCGGCGAGCGCCTCGCCGACGCGGGCGACCAGGACGGTGCGGGCTGCGGTGGCCCTGGCGATCGACTCGCTCGAGTTTTGCCACGAGGGGGGGAAAGTCCAGAGCGGTGGAGCGTCGAGGTCGAGGTCGAGGCCGACCGCGGGCGCACTCTCGGCGCCCTGGATCACGAGGCCGGGGACCTCTCGAGCGCGGACATCCTCGATCCGCCAGCAGAGGAATTCGCGGCGGATCCTGAAGCCGACATCGCGGTAGATGCCGATCGCTGCGTGGTTTGACTGGAGCACCTCGAGCACATAGCGAGCTGCACCCTCGGCGGCGAGGAGGGCGAGGCTGCGCTCCATCATCCTCCGGGCGAGGCCCTGCCCGCGCGCAGCGGGGACGACCCCCGTCCCCGCGTCGTAGCCCGTGAGCTGATGACCGTCCCATGCGCCGACGCCGTTGAAGGTGAAGCCGACCAGCCGTTCCCCATCGAAGGCGCCGAGCGAGAGATCGTAGCGGACGCCGCGTCGCCGGTGGAGCTCGGAGAGGGCGTCCGGGCTGAGGCGGAGCGGGACCGCGTAGTCGGAGAAGGCCTCCGAGAAGGCGCGGTAGAGCGTGACCTTGGGGAGCGATCGGAGCGGTCGGATCTCCATAGCGCTCAGAGTACGGCGAGTGGCCGATGATGGCGGACTCCTGCGCGGGAGGGCATCGTTCGCGGGCTTTGCGTGACGCTGGCCTTGCGCGATAATGAGCGGTCGGGCACATTGTAGAGAATGTGCAGTCGACCTCGCCAGTCGGGCTCAGCGAGCGCCGCAGCAGTCGCCTCTCGCGACGGTCGCCTAGTGGGTCGCGCGGGCCTCGGTCGCGGGCTCTAGGAAGTAGAGCGCGGCCGCGTCGGCGAGGAGCTCGACCATGGAGCCGTGGGGGAGGGCGGCGTTGTGGAGGAAGTCATGGCCGAAGGGAAAGCCGGTGACGACCGGGATCCCGAGGCCCTCGAGGCGCTCGACGACGACGGAGTGGGCGCTCGGGCTGCGGACCTTGCTCGACGCCGGCTCGCCGCAGCCGATGAGCTGACCGACCGCGATCCCCCGGACCCCGCGCAGGGCCCCAGAGCTCATGAGCTGGGTGAGGCAGCGATCGATCCGGTATGGACGCTCGCCGATCTCCTCGATCGCGAGGATCGCCCCGCGCAGGTCGGGGAAGTAGGGGGTGCCGAGGAGCGATCGAAGGACCTCGAGGTTGCCGCCGATGAGGCGCCCCTGGACCCGGCCGCCGTGGAGCACCGCGCCCTCCTCGGCGACGAGGGTCCGCGGCTCCTCACCGCGGAGGAGCTCCAAGAAGTGGTCGAGGTCCTCGTCGTCGAGGCCGCCTAGCTGGGTGATCACAGGGCCGTGGATCGACGCCATCTCGGCCTTGGTCAGGGCCCAGCACAGGAGCGCCGTGCAGTCCGAGAAGCCGACCAGGGTCTTCGGCGCCCGCCGGAGCCCCGCGGGGTCGAGTTGACCGAGGAGGCGGGAGATGCCGTAGCCGCCGCGGGCAGCGATGATCGCGTCGATCGACGGATCCGCGAGCGCCGCTTGGAGGGCCTTGAGGCGGGTCCGGTCGTCGCCGGCGAAGTAGCCCTCTTCGGCCTCGAGGTTGGCGGCGAGCTCGATCTCGACGTCAGGCAGGCAGGCCTTGAGGCGGGCGAGCCCGGCGTCGAAGCGATCGCGGGGGACTGGCCCCGAGGGGGCGGCGATGTGGACCTTGGCGCCGCGGTGCAGCGCTGGCGGTCGGACGATGGTCAAGAGAAGGCCTGCGCCTTCACCGCGGTTTGGCCGCAGGTCGGGTGCCTGCGAAGGCGGAAGGCGGAGGACGCTCGGGTGCTCATCGGCGAGGAACCTATCAGGCAGGTGGGTTCACGGCGAGTTCGCAAGGGGAGGGGTGCGGAGAGGACGCGGCTAGGGGCTGGACAGAGGTGGGCGAGGGGGTCGCGCAGGGCTGGACTCACAGCAAGGGCCCGTCAGTTCGTCGGCAAAGAGTGTTATTCCCGGCCTTTCCAGCCCCTGCGGTGCGCGTGGACAGCCCTGCGCCCCCTGCGTACCCTTGCCCCGCCCGCCGTCCGGGTGGCACTCGATCATGTTCCAGTCCCTCATCAAGAAAGTCTTTGGCACCAAGCACGGCCGGCAGATGAAGCGGCTACAGCCGCTCGTCAATCAAATCGGCGGTCTCGAGCCGAAGCTCAAGGCGCTCAGCGATGCGGAGCTGCAGGGCCAGACGGCGCGCTTCCGCGAGCGTCTGAGCAACGGCGAGCCGCTCGACGACATCCTCCCGGAGGCCTTCGCGACGGTCCGCGAGGCCGGCCGCCGCGTCCTCGGGATGCGCCACTACGACGTCCAGATCATCGGCGGCATCGCCATGCACCGCGGGATGATCTGCGAGATGCGGACCGGTGAGGGCAAGACCCTCTCGGCGACCACCGCCCTCTACCTCAACACCCTCGGGGGTCGCGGCGCCCACCTGATCACGGTCAACGACTACCTCGCCAGCCGCGACGCCGAGTGGATGGGCCAGATCTACCGCTTCCTCGGGATGAGCGTCGGCACCATCGTCAACGGCATGTTCCACACGGAGCGCCAGCGGTCCTACCGCTGCGACATCACCTACGGGACCAACAACGAGTTCGGCTTCGACTATCTCCGCGACAACATGAAGGAGACGATCGAGAAGTACGTCCAGCGCGAGCTGAACTTCGCGA